>Ga0228535_1001918_pt1 | contig 25049 bp, 23 predicted proteins | sample SJ1metagenome_FD_168457 | JGI IMG/M metagenome (GOLD analysis project Ga0228535, IMG submission 168457) | Enriched culture of PCE-dechlorinating microbial communities from Ithaca, New York, USA - SJ1 | ecosystem: Engineered > Modeled > Simulated communities (microbial... > Unclassified | place...
AATAACCATTCCGAAGAAAAACATTTTGATTTCTTCAGGCGAACCCAAGTCGAAAGTAGATTTGTTGGATGCTTGTCGATTGCTTTACAGGAAAGGATACCAAATTTATGCCACACGGGGAACTCATCAGTTTTTGATGGACAATGGCGTGGCGAGTATCCCTGTTCAGTGGCCCGACGAAGAAGGTGAATACAATGTAAAAGACATGATTGCAGCCAAAAAATTCGATTTGGTTATCAATATTCCAAAAAATGTTACGCGCAGAGAATTGGCTAACGATTACACCATTCGGCGAAGTGCCATTGATTTTAATATTCCTCTGCTCACCAATGCACGGCTGGCAAGTGCCTTTATTTTTGCTTTCTGCAACCTGACAATGGAAGATGTTAAAATAAAAAGTTGGGATGAATATCATTAAAATATTTTCATTTTCAAGCAATTAAGGAAATAGGGAAAAGAACAGTTCAAAATAAGCAGAAAAACATTTTTCAAATACAGGGAAAATTGCTTAATTTTGTATTCCGTTTTCAACCATTCGGGATGTAGCTCAGTCCGGTTTAGAGTACGCGTCTGGGGGGCGTGTGGTCGCTGGTTCGAATCCAGTCATCCCGACAAAATATAAAGTCTTTGATAATCAAATAGTAATATATTTGTTTCAAAGGCTTTTTTGTATTTTTAATTCAATATTATTGTAAAAACAAGTTGGACTTTTTCCCAAATTCTAAAAGTTTTCTCCGATTTTTGACCAATTTTACTGCAAATCTACTGCAAATTTATAAACACACTTTTGGCTTCTGAAAAATAATACCTCGACAAAAGGAGTATAAAAAAAAGGGTTCTTATCCTTTGAAATTTTCCGTTACGCACGGTTAGTTTTTTAAAATTCCGTTCGATGTGAACATACAGGCAGAAAATTGGATCGAAAAAAGAATTAAGGGGGAATATTAAAAATAAAAATTTTTCTGAACAACTATTGATTAACTCCTTATAAATTGGGTATCTATATATTTTTAAACTGAAAATTGATAAACCTTTTGTTGAAAAAATAATTGAAGAGCCCCCCTCTGTTTCTCAAAGAGAATTAGTTTTTAAAGACATTGAGATAAAAAAGGGTAAAAAAATATTCAAAAAGATTTTTGAAAATTTCCATATAATACTTCAGTACCAGTTCTGACGTATTTCGTTGGAATGAGTTTGAACGATTTCAGCTTTTCGAACGTAAGTTTTTTGAGTGAAGTGGGCACAGTGTTGAAAGGAACGTTTAAGCGAAAACAAAATCAAATTTATTTGATTTATGTTGAGCGTAGCTACTTCAACTAAGTTAATTTTTTTTCTTACTTTTTTGCTTCAAGACAAAAAAGTAAGTGAAGTTTGGAACAAAGCCCCTTTATTAAATATCTGAAAATAAAAAATATAAATGTTTTTAAAAATTTTTTTGTCATGTACTAAGACAAAGAATATATTTTGGCAGATACTGATATGGTAAGAAACTTAGGCAATCATATTTTACGACAACCGACTCTTATAGTCCTCATATCCAAATTTTTTTATAAGCTTAAATTTATTTTCTTTCGTCCATATCCCGATGCTGGGATGTGTAACTCCATTAAACATAGTGGTTTTCACCATTGTATAATGCATCATATCTTCGAAAATAATTTTGTCGCCAATTTTCAATTCGTTCTCGAATGACCAATTTCCAAAAAAATCACCTGCCAGACAACTGTTCCCTCCCATACGATAGGTAGGTTTCCCCTTTTGCTCATCTGTGGCTCCAATAATTGCAGGTTTATAAGGCATTTCCAAACAATCGGGCATGTGACAGGCAAAAGAAGCATCCAGCATTGCGGTTTTTATTCCGTGATTTTCGACAATATCCATTACTGTGGCAAGGAGAACTCCTGTTTGCCAGGCAAAGGCACTTCCGGGCTCAAGAATCACTTTCAAATGGGAATACGATTTTTTGAAGGAACGAATAATTGAAATCAAATGTTCGATATCGTAACCTTCTTTTGTCATCAAATGTCCACCACCCATATTGATCCATTGTACCTGCGAAAAATATTTGCCAAATTTTTTCTTTACTTCTTCGAGCGTTTTCTCCAATTCATAGGAATTAGATTCACATAAGTTGTGAAAATGCAAGCCTTCTATTCCATCCGGTAGTTTTTCCCCCAGTAAATCGAAAGTTACTCCGAGTCTTGACCCTGGCGAACAAGGATTGTATAAATCGGTTTTTACTTCGGAATACTCCGGATTTATTCGTAACCCACAAGACACACCTTTTGCTTTAGCCTGAGAGTGAAATTGATGAAACTGCAGCAGGGAATTAAAAGTTATATGGCTACTGTAAGATAAAATTTCGGAAAATTCTTTTTGGGAAAAAACTGGAGAATAAGTATGAGCCTTATTTCCCATTTCTTCGTATGCCAATCTGGCTTCTGCCAGAGAACTGGCAGCCGATTTAGTGATACCGTATTCCTTAATAATGGGGAACACGCTCCACATGGCAAAAGCCTTAAAAGCCAATATTATTTCCGCTCCCGATTCTTCCTTCACATATCGTATTAATTCAAGATTTCGTCGAAGTGCATGCTCATCCAAAACAAAGCAGGGAGAAGGAATTTTTGAAAAATCTATCATGCAGTGTGATCGTTAATTTTTTTACAAAGTTACAGCATTATTTTCTATTTACATAGATACAGTTTGATGCAAAGATGGTTTGAGAACAACTTCTACACAATTTTATTTTTATATTTCTTTCAGCTTAATCGGACTGTAAGAAATATCATAGTCAAATACGTCTGTTTCCTCCTTTTTCTTCATCCAATTGACCACAAAATTAGTAAGGGGCAAAACAACAATTTCGTATCCCGTTTTCATAGCCGTCTGAGTAAGCATTAAGAGAAACAAGTCGCGGGTTGGGATGACACCGGCAAATGCCAGCGAAAAAAACACCAGCGAGTCGCATCCTTCTCCCACAAGCGTGGAAACGATAGCTCGAACAGAGAAATGACGACCATGCTGTAAAATTTTCATCTTGCTCATAACAAAAGCATTCAGAAAAGAACCAACGAGAAAAGCAACAAAGCTCGCAATCGTAATGCGTAGCGTATTTCCCATAATCAAAGCAAAAGCTTCCTGATTTTGAAAATTATGTGAAGGTGGAATAAACATGCTTAACCTGAAAATGACCACAGCCAAAAAATTCATGGCAAATCCGCTCCAAATAATCAGACGTGCTTTCCGATAGCCCCAAACTTCGGCAATCAAATCGTTCACAATATAGGAAACAGGGAAAATAAGCAAACCGGCAGTGGCTTCGATAGGGCCTAAGGCAATCAGTTTTTGTTCAACAATGTTGGCGGTAATAAGACAGACGGTAAACAGCAAACCGCACAACATAAAGGAAATGGAAACTTGTTTTTTCATACGTCTTGTTTTTTACGTGGTGTTCAAGCACACGTTCTGCAAGAAAAGCAGCAGAAACTTTTTGCAAAATTAACGCTTATTTCTTTAAAAAACAAAAGCAGGTAGTCCCCAAAAGTGTACTTTTTTAAAAAATACAACATTCAAATTGTTCAGTAGATACGCAGCACGCTACATATCTACAAATTAATTCATAATCAACGAGTTATAAAAATTAAAAATATTGTTCGGCATTGCCTCCAGGCTATTTCGCAGTTAAAAATAAGCTAATAAGGTTTTAGATGGGAAGGAAGTTTTGCCTTGTTACTAAGGTTAATCAGCAAATTAAGGTCTGACAAACAATAACACATTGTCGCAAATGATTTGTCATTTTTTGCTGGTGCAATAGTAGATTTCAAATCCATAGGTAACAAATTGCCGGATTGCAAATCCGACAGGGCCATAAACAATGATATTCATTAAAACCAAAAACATGTGTTTATAAATAACCAATTGTAATTCAACCTGTTCAGTAGAGACGTAGCATGCTACGTCTCTACAAATTCATTCATTGACAATAAATTATTCGGAATTTTATATTGTTAGTTAGATACCATTTTTGAAAAAAATTCAAACAAAACTAAAAAACTATTTTGCTGTTTTAGTAGAAAGTATTTATTTTGTAAATAATTTGTTTTAGTACAGGTCAGAATGATATTAAAAAATTCAAATACAAATGAAGGTATTTGTTATTGGGTGTGATGGATTATTAGATTGAATTTATTGTAAAAAAGTTTAAATGAAAGAAAATAATGAAAGCATGTTTTATGGGATTGGGGTATATCGGATTGCCAACAGCTGTTATAGCTGCTCAACATGGTATTGATGTGATTGGTGTCGATATTAATCCTAAAATTGTAGAAACTGTTAATCATGGTTTAATTCACATTGTTGAACCCGGTTTACAGGAATTGTGCAAACAGGTAGTTTTTGGAGGAAAATTAAAAGCTTCATTACAACCTGAAACAAGTGATATTTATCTCGTTGTAGTACCAACACCTTTCAAAGGAACAAATCATGACCCTGATATATCTTATGTCGAATCTGCTACACGAACTGTCATTCCCTATTTAAAAGAAGGGGATCTTTTTATTATTGAATCAACTTCACCTGTAGGAACTACAGAAAAAATGGCAGAACTTATTTTTAATGAAAGGCCTAAATTAGAAAATAAAATTTATATTGCTTATTGTCCTGAACGTGTGTTACCGGGAAACATTATTTACGAATTGGAACATAATGATCGAGTGATAGGAGGAATCAATTCTGATTCTACCGAAAAAGCAATTGAATTTTACCGACAATTTGTAAAAGGAAATTTGCACAAGACCAACTCACGTACCGCTGAAATGTGTAAATTAACTGAAAATTCGTCCCGTGACGTGCAAATCGCTTTTGCCAACGAACTTTCTATTATTTGTGAAAAAGCAGGTATTAATGTATGGGATTTAATCGATTTGGCGAACAAACATCCGAGGGTAAATATTCTTCAACCAGGCAGCGGAGTTGGAGGACATTGCATTGCAGTAGATCCCTATTTCATTACAGCCGATTTTCCGATGGAATCGCAGATCATTGGCAAAGCTCGCGAAATAAATAACTATAAAGCTTTCTGGTGTGCTGAAAAGATACAAAATACAATAAAAAATTTCGAAGTTAAAGAAAAACGTGAACCCGTTGTTGCTATAATGGGATTGGCGTTTAAGCCCAATATCGACGATTTACGGGAATCACCGGCAAAATACATCGCCACAAAAGTGATGCAGGCATATAACAATGCCGATTTTCTGATCGTGGAGCCCAACATCACCGAACACAAAGTCTTTAAACTAACCGATTATAAAGAAGCGTATGAAAAAGCCGATATCGTAGCTTTCCTCGTTGCACATAAGGATTTTAAAGAACTTCCGTGGAAAGACGATAAAGTGATTTTGGATTTCTGTGGCGTCTTTAAAAAGGAAAACATATGATGATAGAATTGTCGACTATCACGAAACGTATTCTGATTGTTTTCGGTACTCGTCCTGAAGCTATTAAGGTCGCGCCTGTAATAAAAGAATTTAAAAAATATCCTGCTGAATTTGAAACGATTGTGTGCGTTACCGGACAACACAGACAAATGCTTGATCAAGTTTTACATCTTTTTGATATTGTCCCTGATTATGATTTGAATATTATGAAAGATGGTCAGGATTTGTATGATATTACGGGAAAAGTATTGATGGGTATACGTAATATTTTAAAAGAAGTTCAACCCGATATGATTTTCGTGCATGGCGACACGACCACTTCGATGGCTGCTGCTTTAGCTGCATTTTATCAACAGATACCCGTAGCCCATATCGAAGCCGGTTTGCGTACACACAATATCTATAGTCCATTTCCAGAAGAAATGAATCGGCAAATTACAAGCCGTATTGCCACTTATCATTTTGCTCCAACTCAACTAAATAAAGAAAATTTGTTGAACGAAGGGGTTAAAGAAGATTACATTTCTGTTACAGGAAATACTGTGATTGATGCATTAAAAATGGTAGTGAATAAAATTAAATCAGACAATAATTTGCAGAATGAGATCAAAGATACATTGCTGAAAAGTGGATTACCAGAAAGAATGATCAATTCATTTTTCCAATTTCCAACCTCCAGCCATAAACTTGTTCTCATTACTGGCCACAGGCGAGAAAACTTTGGTGATGGTTTTTTACATATTTGTAAAGCGATAAAAACTCTTGCCGAAAAATATCCGGAGGTAGATTTTGTGTATCCCATGCATCTCAATCCAAATGTTCGTAAACCCATTAAAGAAATATTCGGCGACTTGGTGACTAATTCGCAATCTCCACCCACCAATCTCCATTTCATTGAACCATTGGAATATTTGCCATTCGTTTTTTTGATGGAGAAGAGTACATTGGTACTTACTGACAGCGGCGGCATTCAGGAAGAAGCTCCGGGATTGGGTAAACCCGTGTTGGTGATGCGAGACACCACCGAACGCCCCGAAGCCGTAGATGCTGGAACAGTGAAATTGGTAGGAACGGATTATGACCTCATTGTTTCGGAAGTTTCAAGATTACTGAATGATAAGGATTATTATAATTCAATGGCTCAAGCAATCAATCCTTATGGAGATGGCAAAGCAAGCGAAAGAATCGTTGAAGCATTGAATAAATAAAGAAAAAAACAAAATCAAATTTTATGTTCTTTTATAGACATTAATTATGCCTCATATTATTAATTTACCGAAAATAGAGGATGATCGTGGAAACCTTACTTTTATAGAGGAAGAGAATTATGTTCCCTTTAAAATAAAGCGAGTATATTGGATTTACGATGTACCTGGTGGACAAAAAAGAGGAGGTCATGCATTTAAAAAGCAACAAGAATTCATAGTTGCTCTTTCCGGTAGCTTTGATGTGGTAGTGGATGACGGCGTAGAAAAACAAACTTTCTCGCTCAATCGTTCCTATTATGGCCTTTATATTCCGAATGGCTTATGGCGGGAAATGAATAATTTCTCTACCAATTCGCTGGCATTAGTTTTAAGCTCTACCGAATTTTCAGAAGATGATTACATCCGGGATTACCAAAATTATTTGAAATGGAGACAAAAATAAAAGGTAACATTTATAATTGCAGCATTCTTCAATTACCTAAAATTCATAATAGAGCAGGAAATATTACTGCATTAGAAAATAATATTCATGTTCCCTTTGATGTAAAAAGGGTTTACTATTTATATGATGTACCGGCAGGCGAAGAACGCGGAGGACATGCTCATAGAGAATTGCAACAAATTGTCATCGCGGCAAGTGGTGCTTTTGATGTTTTACTCGATGACGGAGTGAATAAAAAAATAGTTCATCTCGATCGGCCATTTATGGGATTACACATTATTCCCGGCATCTGGAGAGAGCTACTTAATTTCTCTTCCGGAGCTGTATGTTTGGTGCTTGCATCGCATATTTACGATGAAAAAGATTATATCAGAGTTTATCAGGATTTTTTAAAATACAAAAGAAATGGTTAATATTCATCCATTAGCTGATGTTCAATCCGACAATATCGGAGAGGGAACCTTTATCTGGCAATTTTGCGTGATTTTAAAAGATGCTAGCATCGGTAGAAATTGTAACATAAATTGTATGGTATTCATTGAAAATGATGTAACGATCGGTGATAATGTTACCATTAAATCCGGGGTACAAATCTGGGATGGAATTACCATAGAAGACAATGTTTTCATCGGACCTAACGTTACTTTTACTAATGATCTAACCCCACGTTCTAAACTTTGTAATAAACCATTCGTAAAAACGTTTATCAAAAAAGGTGCTTCTATTGGTGCAAATGCTACTATTTTAGCAGGAATCACTATTGGTGAATTTGCATTGATTGGAGCAGGGAGTGTAGTCACAAAAGATGTTCCTCCTTATCATCTTTATTATGGAAATCCTGCAATGCATAAAGCGTATATAACCGAAGCAGGTGAAATTATATCTTTGAAATTAAAAGATAAAAATGGGGATTCATACTGTTTCATAAATAACAAATTGCAGCAGAAAAATGATTAAATTTTTAGACCTCCAAAGAATAAATATTGCTTACCAACAAGAGATAGAGGAAAATTTACTTCGAGTTTTCCGGAAGGGTTGGTATCTCTTGGGCGAGGAAGTAAAAAATTTTGAGGAACACCTGAAAACTTATACAGGGTCGCCCAATATTGTGTGTGTAGCCAACGGACTGGATGCGCTTCGCATCATTTTGAAAGCTTATATCGAAATGGGTGTTATGAAAAAAGGAGATGAAGTGATTGTTCCGGCAAATACTTTTATTGCTACCATGTTAGCTATATCCGACAATAGGTTGATTCCCGTTTTAGTTGAACCCGATATTCGTACCTATAATATAGATATCTCTAAAATTGAAGAAAAAATCACAGATAGAACCAAGGCCATCATGCTGGTACATTTGTATGGTCGAGTAGTTTTTTCGGATAAAATTTATCAATTGGCCAAAAATTACAACTTAAAAGTTATTGAAGACAATGCGCAAGCGATAGGTGCGGAATGGAACGGAATAAAGACCGGTAATTTGGGTGATGCAGCCGGATTCAGTTTTTATCCCGGAAAAAATATGGGTGCTCTCGGCGATGCCGGTGCAGTAGCCTGCAAAGACAAAGAATTGGCAAATACAGTAAGGGCTATAGCTAATTATGGCTCACATAAAAAGTACGTAAATCGGTATAAAGGGCTTAACTCTCGTATGGATGAAATACAGGCGGCAGTACTAGATGTCAAATTGAAATACTTGGATGAGGATAACGCGAAACGCAGAGAAATTGCCCATAGGTATATTCGAGAAATTAAAAACGACAAAATTATTTTGCCTGAGATGCCGGCAGATGAAAAAGAACATGTATGGCATATTTTCATTATCCGTACAAAAGAACGCGACAAATTGCAGCAATATATGAAAGATAATGGTATAGAAACGCTTATTCATTATCCAATTCCTCCGCACAAACAGGAGGCTTACAAAGAATGGAACAATTTATCTTTCCCCATTACGGAACAGATTCATCGCGAAGTGCTAAGTTTGCCAATGAGCCCTGTTCTGAATAAGGCAGAAATAGAAAGAATAGTGATGTTGATTAATCAATTTAATTCAGAAATCTGAAATTTTGATGAATAGATTACAATTTTCAAAAAATGGGATTATATTAAATTCAATGCAATTTGAATCTTTTCTTTTTGCTTTGATGGCCTTTTTCCTAATTCCTCCATTTTTTCTGTGGAATACTATAAGTCCCTTGGCTTTTATTGCTATATGTAGTTTAATATCTTTTAAAAACTTTGAAATACAAAAAAGAAAAATTTTTCTTTTCGTTTCTCTTCTACTTTTTTATTTATTTATTGCATATAAAGAAAATTCAAATTTTAACGGTCTTTTGTCATTAATTGGAATATGTACATTATTTATAACTTCTGATTCATTTATAAAGGAAATTTTTAAAAAATTTGTACTGATATATTCTATCATGCTCATACCTTCTATTGTTTTTTTCCTTTTAGTCTATGCATTTGGCTTAAAACTGCCTTTTACTTATATAGAAGCCTTAAATCGCATCAAATCGTACAATTATATAATATATCCCTTCTTTGTTCAACCCAATGAAATGATAGAATTGGCATTACCTCGTTTTCATGCTTACTTTGATGAACCGGGAGTAGTAGGCACCGTTTCCGGAATCATTTTATTTGTAAATCGGTTTAATTTGAAAGAAAAAATCAATATTCCAATTTTCATTGCGGGAGTTTTGTCCTTCTCATTTGCATTTTATGTTATCATGGTGTTATATGTATTGCTGTTTTTAAAAACGAAATATAAAATATTGGTTATTCTACTTATCGCAGGGTTATTTCCTCTTTTATCCTCCAATGAAGTGTTGAACACTTATATATTAAGTCGTTTTCAAATAGAAAATGGTCAGTTTGCTGGTGATAATAGAATTATGGGCGGTGGATTTGAATATTATTTTAATAATTTTCTCCATTCTGATAATGTTTATTTTGGGATGGGAGGTAAAACAAATCTTCAGGAAAATTATGGAGGAGCGTCTTATAAGGATTTAATCTTAAATTATGGTATTATACCGATTTCATTTTTTGTCATGGTTTACTTTGTTTCGGCATACTCTAAATTCAAATGGAAAAAAGAATTTTTCATTTCTATGATTGTCATGATAGCCGTTCTTTATCAACGCCCTTTTATTACCAATTATTTTTATGTATTTTTAATTTTTGCTCCTATTAGTGTTATGCTAGTAGAAAATTCAAAAGAGAAAATCAATGTCAGATTTGAGAATTGATACGAATGGCTATAAGACAGCCTTTAAGGCAACGGCATTGTTTGGTGGCGTACAAGTAATAACGATTATTATATCCGTTTTAAAATCGAAAGTAGTAGCCTTGTGGTTGGGAACGGTGGGTTTTGGGATTATGAGTCTTTTCGGAGCTGCTGTCAATTTGATATTTTCTGTTACCAACTTAGGACTTCAAAGTAGTGCCGTGAAGGATATTGCCAATGCGAAAGTAAAAAATGATACAAATTATTTATCCCAAATTATTAAAGCGATATATCGATGGGTCTTTGCGACAGGTTTGGCCGGGACATTACTGACTGTTTTGTTATCCTATTGGTTGAGTCAATGGCTTTTTGACTCTGATAAATATACGATATCGTTCATATTATTATCGTTGGTTGTATTTCTGACCGGAATTTATAATGCTCATTATGCCGTTTTGCAAGGAATGCGAGAATTACAACTTATGGCTAAAGCCAATGTGTTTGGTTCGATTTGGGGTTTTGTCCTTTCCTTGCCCATGTTTTATTTTTTCAAGGAAAAGGGAATCGTTTGGGCATTGATACTGACGGCAATTGCCACTACATTGGTGAGTACTTTTTATGTAAGGAAAGTTAGATTTGAAAAAGTTAAACAGACCTATAAAGAAAGTTATGATTTAGGTCTTCAAACGGTAAAATTGGGCATTATGATGGCCATCAGCGGAATTGCTGTTTTAATAGTTCAATTTGCTGTTAAAACTTTTATTGTCAGGAATGGAGGTTTGAGCGACGTTGGATTGTATCAGGCAGGATGGACACTGAATGCATCCTATCTGGGTATGGTTTTTACAGCTATGGGAAAAGATTATTTCCCTCGTTTATCGCAATGCGCAGATAATGATGAGGAAGTGATTCAAAAAGTGAATGAACAGGCCGAAATAGCCATATTAATTCTGGCTCCTTTGATTATTGTCATGTTGGTATTTATGCCTTATTTGATACAATTGCTTTACTCGAAAGAATTTTTGACAATCATCCCGATGACGGAATGGTTGTTGATAGGTTCACTCATACAGGCTGGCTCATGGGGGATCAGTTTTGTTTTCCTCGCAAAAGGCGACGGCAAAGTCTTTTTATTCAACGAACTTGGTATTAAATTAATCACTTTACCCAGCTATTTATTAGGCTATCATTTTTTTGGATTGGCCGGAATTGGTTATGCTTTTACTTTTGGATATATTGTTTATTTTATTTGGGTTTCTATTGTTGCAAACAAAAAATATCATGTTTTTTACTCATTTGAATTTTGGAAAAAATTCTTTGTTTTGTTAGCACTTTTACTGATATTTCCGATGGGTAGATATTTATTAAAAGCAAATTTAATCCTATCAATCATATCCTTAACATGCATCATTGGTTATTCTTTCTATGAATTGAATAAAAGAGTCGTTTTTTCCGATTTGAAAATATTTAAAAGCAAAAACAAATGAAATTAACGAAACAGGATATTACTTCCGCATATACGAAAATAAAAAAAAGAGCAGAAAAAGAATTTAATAGGGGAGATATCCTTTTCTCCCTAAAAGATATTTCATTGGCTGCTCATGTTGCTTATCTCTTTAATTTTATTTTCAGGGATGATGAGTTGGAACAATTAATTTCGCACATATCGGAAAAAGTTATCAATAAACAAGATATTGAAGTTAAAGGAAATGAATCTTCATCTAAATATGTGTTCATAGACTCTTTTGGATTACCTAATAAAGGATTAACGCAACAATATTTAAGAGCTATGATTTCAATGAATGTTCCTTTTTTGTATATATTAAATGGAAATGGCAACGAAAATAACGAAATATTTAAGGAGGTACGTTCTTTCCCAAAAGGAGAAATCTTTCATGTAGATGGGAAAAATGAGCTTGAAAATATCGAGAAAATTTATTCTAAAATTGAGAACTATCAACCGAATGCTGTTTTTTTTCACATTTCTCCGGGAGATGTAGTAGCTACAACTGTATTGTATGCAATCCCCGATGCAATTAAAAAATTTAATATAAACTTAACTGATCATGCATTTTGGTTAGGAGCAGGTAATTTTGACTATAACTTGGAATTCAGGGACTATGGGGCAACCATATCTTATCAAAAAAGAAGCTTTCAAAAATCGCAAATTATAATCAATCCATTTTATCCAATTATACCAAATTCATTATTTAAGGGTTTCCCAAAGGAAAGTGAAAATAAAATTATTCTATTCTCGGGTGGCAATTATAATAAAATTTATGGTGAAAATGGAAAATTTATGTTTATGATGAAAGAGGTGCTGGAACAAAATCCCAATGCTGTTATTCTTTTTGCAGGCATGGGCATTAACAAAAGGCCATTAGAGAAATTTATTAACAAATTCCATTTAAATAAACGTTTGTTGTTATTGGGAGAAAGAAAGGATATTGATAAAGTTTTCGAAAATTGTGATATTTATTTGAATACCTATCCCATTAGTGGAGGATTGATGTCACAATATGCTGCATATTATGGAAAACCGATAGTTTCTTTTTTGCCCGAAGATAATAGTAATAAAATTGAAAAGTTTATATTCATAAATTCCAATCAAGAAGTCAAATTAACATTCCAAGAATTGGAAGAATATTATTCTCAAATTCATAAATTAGTAAATGATATTCAATACAGGAAAGAGATTGGAAATAAAATTAAAGAAGCTTTGACAACAAAAGAAAGTTTTGACAGAAGTGTAAGAGAGATATTAACAAAACCTATTTCTTCAAACTTTCATACTGAAAAAATTGAATATGAAAAGATATTTGAACAAAATCTAGAGTTACACAATTATATGTCAATTGACTTGGGCTTGAATTTGTATAAAAGATATAAATTGAAATCCTTTTTTATTTTTCCTAAAATAGCTATAAAATATTTATCTGAAATTGTTATATATTTACAAAAAAAGTATTTTTAAAAACAATTGAATAGAATATTAATTGATTATAAGATTTTATAAAAACAGATGAGACCGATTATTAGCATTGTTGTACCAACAAAAAACCGATATGTTTACTTAAAATATTTGATTCGGTTGGTAGATAGTTTCAAATCAGATGAACTTGAATTAGTAATCCAAGATAATTCGGATAACAATGAAGATATTGTCAATTTCGTTAATAGTCTTAACTCGTCCATTGTAAAATATTTTTATTCAAAAGCAAAACTTTCGATGTCAGCAAATGCCGACTTGGCTATTTCACATTCAACGGGTGAATATGTATGCTTTATTGGAGATGATGATGGAGTATGTCGCAATATCATTGATTGCGTTAAATGGATGAAAAAAAATGAAATAGATGCTTTACGTTGTATTAGGACTGAATATATTTGGAGTGATAGCAACAACAATAACATACAAATTAATTTTTCTTCTGCTTGCCTAATTTATGACAAACCTAAATTAAATTATAAATATTTGGATCCGATCGATGAACTAAACAAAATATTGAAAAAGGGTTTTCAAACAATTGATTATATTCCGGTTGTATATAATGGAATTGTGAAAAGAGAAGTGTTGGATAAAGTTTTTGAAATTGGGAATACTTTTTTCCCTGGTGGGTCTCCCGATATTTCAAATGGAGTTGTCTTATCTTTTTTTACAAAAAAATTAGCCTATGTTGATTTTCCAGTAATTATATCCGGTACTTCAAAAATGACGGGTGGAGGTATGTACAAGAAAAAGGGAAGAAGTGTAACTCTTGATCAAGTTGATTTTATAGATCAATCAGTCATTGAGAATTGGGAGAAAGGTATTCCAAAAATTTGGGCAGGTAGATTAGCATGGCCAGAATCCGGTATTAAAGGATTAAGATACGTTAATCGAATCGAACTTATAGATAAGTTAAATAAAAATTATATGTTTGCTGCTTTTTCCATTTATTACAGGCAGCATTATAAAATTGCATATCAGTATACACCAAATAAAATTCTCTTTTTTTGGAACATGTTATCCATTCTTTTTTCGAGTGGCTTTCGTGTAATTAAGAATAAAATTATGTCATTGTTATTGTCTAATCATTATGTCGGAAGATTAATTAAAAGGAATATTACAAATATAATAGAAGCAGAGAAAATTTTATCAGAAATAAATTCCACTGTTAGTTTTGTTAATATTAATAAAATTTCATAAATTTATGTCAGCAAAAACAATTTTAAAACAAATTCCCGGATTACAACATTTGTATGGAGTTCTCATCAATTATTATAATAAACGATTGTATGAAAAAAATCCAAAACTATTAGCGAACGAATCCTATAAAAGAACATATAAGCACGATATTGATTGGGAAAATCCAAAAGATTTGAACGAAAAAATTATCTGGATGCAATTCAATACAGATACTCGTCTTTGGAGTAGATTAGCTGATAAATATCTTGTTAGAGACTATGTTTGTGAAAAAGGAGAGGAAAAATTGCTGAATAAACTATATGGTAGATATAATTCTGCTGATGAAATTGATTTTGATAGTTTGCCCAATCAATTTGTATTAAAGCCAAATAATGCAAGTGGAAAAGTTATTTTAGTAAAAGATAAATCAGAATTGGATGTTAAAAAAACACGAAAAATTCTTAATAAATGGCTTAAGTCAACTTTTGTTTACAATAATGCTGAGTTACATTATGCAAGAATCGAACCATGTTTAATCGCGGAAGAATATCTTGAAGAAATTGGTAAAACAAGACTAATTGATTATAAATTTTATTGTTTTAATGGAATACCTGAATCTATTGAGGTAGTAACTTATAGAAGTTCAAGAATTCATTATGTCGAGATGAATTTATATGATATGAAATGGAATCTAATTTCAAATCACATATTCTATCCTATTGGAACAAATGTGTCAAAGCCAAAATCATTTAACGAAATGGTTAATGCGTGTCTAAACTTAGCTAAAGATATTCCATTCGTTCGTGTTGATTTCTATGAAGTTAATGGGAAACCTTATTTTGGGGAAATGACTTTTACACCTGGATTTATCTTTACGAAAGAGTATAGTGAGTATTTAGGAAGTAAACTTGTTATAAACCATTTAAATAAAATATGATAATAGCAACTCGCTCAAATGCAATTTATTCGTCACCACGAATTGAGAAGTATATTTCATTTTATCAAATGCAAAAATTGGACTATCTTGTGATTGGCTGGGATAGAAAAGGCGAAAATCTTCAAAGAGAAAACACTATTTACTACAGAAAAATAAGTGGATATAATATTGGGGGATTAAAGGCAGCTAAAAATAGAATAAGTTGGATGATTTTTTTATTTAAACAATTTTATTCACAAAGGAAATCTTTATCCGTCATACATGCATGTGATTTAGATACCGCTTTTCCAGCTTGTATTTTTAAATTTTTTGTAAAAAGGGATGTTATTGTGATCTTTGATATTTGTGATTGGTTTAGTGCTGATATCACACGGGAAAATAAATTAATACTTCTTTCTTTCAAATTAATGGAAAAATTTACAATTAATCATTCTAATGAAGTTATTATTTGTGAACCTGAAAGAATACAACAAATTCCTTATAAGTTGAAAAAAAAAGAGTTAATTTTACCCAACATTCCTTCATTTTCGAACTATAATTTTTTATGTGTTGACAAAAAATACAGCTTTGACAATGATTTAATCGTTTTTTCTTATGTTGGAGGATTAAATAACGAACGTTTTCTTGATGAATTACTTTATGTAGCGGAAAAAGGTTTGATTAACCTATTGATAGCAGGATTTGGGAATAATCAACTAGAAGAAAAATGTTCAAAACTATCCGAATTACAAAATATTAAATTTTTCGGGAAAGTACAATATCAAGAAGGGTTAAATATTATGTTTAATTCGGATATTATTTATGCAATGTATTGTAAATCTAATCCAAATCATTTTTATGCAGCACCAAATAAGTATTACGAAGCTATGATGTTGGGTAAACCAATTTTAAGTACAATGGGAATACGTATTGCAAATAAAATAAATGACTTCAATATCGGGTATGTAATTGAAGAGTCTATTGAAGATTTGGAAAATTTGATAAATTCTTTAAATAAAGATGATATGGGGAAAAAAGGACTAAATGCTCATTTATTATGGGAAAATCAATTTAAAAATTATAATTCTGATTTCTTAAATTCAACCTACAAAAAAATTATCGAACAATAAATTCAATCCTAAAACATGTCAATTTTTAATGGAAAAATATTATTAATAACCGGAGGTACAGGTTCTTTTGGTAATGCAGTATTAAAGAAATTTTTAAGTTCGGATATAAAAGAAATTCGAATTTTCAGCAGGGACGAGAAAAAACAAGATGATATGCGCCATTTATATCAGAATTCGAAAATAAAATTTTATATTGGCGATGTACGAGATAAACACAGTGTCGATATAGCCATGACAGGTGTAGATTATGTGTTTCATGCAGCGGCATTAAAACAAGTACCATCCTGTGAGTTTTTTCCTATAGAGGCCGTAAAAACAAATATTATTGGGACTGAAAACGTTTTAAATTCAGCAATTCACCACAATATTAAAAATGTAGTTGTATTGAGTACCGACAAAGCATGTTATCCTATTAATGCGATGGGTATAAGTAAAGCCATGATGGAAAAAGTGGCCATTGCTAAAGGAAGGGCTTTGGGTGCTGAAGCAATAACTACTATTTGTTGTACCAGATATGGTAATGTGATGGCAAGTAGAGGTTCTGTCATTCCATTATGGATTGAACAAATTAAAGCCGGTAAAAATATTACTATTACCGATCCCCAAATGACGAGATTTATGATGACTTTAGATAACGCTGTCGATTTGGTAATGTACGCATTTCAAAATGGAAAAAATGGAGATCTTTTTGTACAGAAAGCACCAGCTGCAACTTTAGATGTATTGGCTAAGGCTTTGATTGATTTGTATAAAACTAATGTTAAAATTAGAATTATAGGAACACGACATGGCGAAAAACTGTATGAATCACTTGTTACACGTGAAGAAATGGCAAAAGCGGTAGACATGAATAATTATTTTAGAATACCATGCGATGACAGGGATTTAAATTATGACAAATACTTTATTGTTGGAGAAGAAAAGGTATCTGCTTTTGAAGACTATCACTCACATAATACAAAACGATTGACATTGGAGGAAATGATTCAATTACTATTAAAATTGGATATTATTCAAGAAGATTTGAAAAATTTATAATAAACGCAATTTTTATTCTATACTAAAATAATTATGAAAGTATTGGTTTTAGGAGCAAATGGCATGGCGGGACATACCATTAGTTTGTATTTTAAAGAAAAAGGTCATGAAGTTACAACTTTTTCAGTAGTACCTTTTCCATATTGTAAAAATATTATTGGAGATGCGTTCGATAGAGAAAATTTTTTGAAAGTCATCAGGGATGTTAACTATGATCTTATCATTAATTGTATTGGCATATTAAATCAATTTGCAGACGAAAATCCTTCTAAAGCAGTTTATTTAAACAGCTATATACCTCATTTAATAGCAGATACATTAAAAAATTTTCATACAAAATTAATTCAAATGAGCACTGATTGCGTTTTTGCCGGCAATTCTGGTCCTTATTTTGAAAACAGTTTTAGAGATGGGAAAACTTTTTATGACCGAACGAAAGCGTTAGGTGAAATTGAAGATGATAAAAATTTGACTTTTAGAAATTCAATAATTGGACCCGATATTAATCCAAATGGTATTGGATTATTTAATTGGTTTATGAAACAAAAAGGAATAATACAAGGTTATACCGAGGCTTTATGGACTGGAGTGACTACTTTAACATTAGCTAAAGCAATGGAAAAAGCAGCTGAAGAAAATTTATCTGGCATATACAACTTGGTTAATAATCAAAGTATTTCTAAATTTGATTTATTGAAACTATTTAATAAGTATTTTAGAAATAATGAGTTGATAATAGAAGAAAATAACAATTTAAAATTAGATAAATCGCTTCGCAATTCACGTTCTGATTTTAGTTTTATTGTACCATCCTATGAACAAATGATTATTGAAATGAGGGATTGGATTATTTCCCATAAAGAACTCTATCTGCATTATAATTTAAATATTTAAAATGAAAAAACTAAAATTAATGACTATAGTTGGGACTCGTCCTGAAATCATTAAATTGTCTGAAGTTATCAAAAAATGTGATATTTATTTTGATCACATTCTTGTCCATACAGGTCAAAACTATGCTTATGAACTAAATGAAATTTTTTTAAAAGAACTTTCTATAAGAGAACCAAACTATTATTTGGGGGTTGTAGGTGAAAATTTAGGGGAAACAATTGGAAATATCATTAATTATTCCTATAAACTTATGAAAGAACTGAATCCCGATGCCTTACTTGTGTTGGGAGATACTAATTCTACATTATCTGTTATTAGTGCAAAAAGACTGAAGATTCCGATTTTTCACATGGAAGCTGGAAATAGATGCTTTGATGAAAATCTTCCTGAAGAAATAAACAGACGTATTGTTGATCATGTTGCAGATGTGAATCTACCTTATACGGAACATGCACGCAGATATTTATTATTAGAAGGAATTAAGAAGGAATACATATATGTAACTGGCTCTCCAATGGCAGAAATAATTCAAGTAAACAATGAAAAAATCATTACAAGTAAAATATTGGAAAAATTGAAGTTGAAAAAACATGAATATATTTTATTGTCTGCACATAGAGAAGAAAACATTGATAATGAAAAAAATTTTTTTGAATTGATAAATGCTATTAATAAACTTGCTGAACAATTTCAAGTACCAATAATTTACAGTGTTCATCCTCGTAGTAAAAAAATGATTGAGGAAAGGAATGTTAAGTTTAACGAATTAATTCAGTTTTATGAACCATTTGGATTTTCCGATTATAATTTTCTACAAATAAATGCTCTATGTGTCGTTTCTGATAGTGGGACTTTGGCTGAAGAGGCAGCAATAATGCATTTTCCTGCAGTTTCGTTAAGAACTTCTACAGAACGGCCGGAAGCAATTGATAAGGGGAATTTAATCATTGGGTCTATAACTGAACAATCCCTTTTACAATCAGTTGAAATGGCTGTGAGAAGTGCAAGAAATAATGAATTGGTTGTAAATATACCTGATTATGAAAATAAAAATGTTTCCATGAAAGTAGTAAAAATTATTCAAAGTTACACTGAAATTATTAATAAAAGAATCTGGTTTAAAAATCAAAATTAGATGAACAATCGAATTCTTGTCGTAACTCAGTATTTCTACCCTGAGAACTTTAAAAGCAACGATATTGCTTTTGAACTAGCAAAGAAAGGATTCATAGTTGATGCGCTGGTAAGTATACCTAATTACCCTGAAGGGAAATATTATAAACATTATGGAATCTTCAAAAATAGAATACAGAAAATTAACGGAGTTAAAATTTATAGAGCTTTTCAAACTCCACGAGGTAAAAATTCGAATGTTTTTAGTTTAGCTCTTAACTATCTATCCTATGCATTTTTTGCTTCTTTGTTGGCATTTTTTTTAACTATATTTAAAAAGTATGATAAAATAATTGTTTATGAAAATTCTCCTATTACACAAGCATTTCCAGCTTTAGTTGTAAATTTTTTAAGACATACTCCTTTTTATATTTGGGTGCAGGATCTTTGGCCAGATGCCATGAAATCGGGAGGTGGCATTAAAAATCAATATATACTCAATTTTATAGATCGGTTTGTAAAATTAGTCTATAATAAATCTACCAAAATAATGATTAGTTCTAAAGGTTTTTATGATTTGATAAAAGCTAAAGGTAATTATGAAAAGAAAATGGTATATCTGCCAAATTGGAGTGACGATGTTTTGTTAATGGAGAAAAAACAAATCCCTAAATTACCTGAAGGTTATATCATTATGATGACTGGGAATTTGGGGACAGCTCAACGGTTAGATGTCATAATGAGAGCTGTTGTTGACTTAAAAGATTTGGAAGAAATTAAATGGGTTTTCGTAGGCGATGGTAGTCGCAAACAATGGTTAGATAATTTTATTAATGAAAACAAATTAGAAAAAACTGTTTTTGCTTTGGGACGATATTCATTTGATTTTATTCCAGCTTTTCTCAGTTCTGCAGATGTGCTACTTTTGACCCTCAAAGCTGAATTTCCACATTTAAAAGCGGTAGTTCCAAGTCGATTACAGACCTATTTAGCTGCAGGGAAACCTATCCTTGCAATGATTGATGGAGGAGCTGCAGAAATTATTAAAGAATCAGATTGTGGATATTGTGTTGATGCAGAAGACTATCTTGCTTTTGAAGAAACTATAAGAAATAAAGTTTTACCATTTAAAGAAGATTTTGCACTAAAAGGTCAGAAGGGAAGATATTATTATGAAGAAAAATTCACAAAAGAGAAAGGAATAACTGATTTAATTTCAATTATTTATAGTTGAGTGACATGGAAACTTATAAGAATATTAAAATTGTTGAAGTTGGAGAGGATTATCTAATCGGAGTAAAAGGGTATTGCTTATATAAATATTTATTTAATAATAATAAATGGATTTATTTTTCTAAAGTAAAAGATATAAAATATTCTTTACTGTCAAATTTTAGTTTATTAAGACGTCTTTTTAGAGCTGAAATAACTAATTTATATTCATTATCGGATGGTTCCCAACTATGTATAGCTAAAAAGGGTATTTTTCGTAAATCGAAAGGTAAAAATATATTTGAAAGATGTTTCAAAATTTATAGAGGTTCACGTCCTTTAAACATATGTATCGATGAAAATGAAAATTTATTTTTTGGCGAATATTTTCAAAATAAAAATAGGGAAGATGTACATATTTATTTTTCTTCAGATAAAGGAATTTCATGGGGAAAAATATTCACATTTTCGTCCGGGAAAATTAGGCATATACATGCCGGCCAGCATGACCCATTTACAAATTTAATTTGGGTTATAACGGGAGATGATGAAGGAGAATGTATCATTGGTTATACTTCTGATAGATTTAAAACTTTTAATATTAAATTTAAAGGTAATCAAGAATTTAGAACATGTAGATTGTTTTTTTATAAGGACTTTATTGCTTTTGCGACAGACTCCCCATTTATAGAAAATCAAATAAAAATTTTTAATCGAGATAACTTTAAAATAGTGAATATAAATAAAATACAAGGTTCAGTTATAAAAGGAGGCCAATATAATAATATTTCTTTTTTTTCTACAGCTGTAGAAAAATCAAGTGTAAATGTTTGCAAAGAATCCCATTTATGGATAACTAAAGATGGATTAAATTGGAGTGATGTCTTTAAGGATAAAAAAGATTCTTTGCCTTTTATTTTTCAGTTTGGAACTTTTGAATTTCCAAATTATATAACAAATACTGTGAACAAATTTTATTTTTCAGGGAGATCTTTAAAAAATACTGGAAATAAATCAATCATTATTACAATATAAATATGCAGAAGCTTAGTTACTCCTATCGTTTTTTAAAACTTCTTGGATTAAATTTTTCTGAAGATGAATATGGGCACATTTCTTTTTGGGGAGCTTTTAAAAGAGGTTTTCGCGGATTATTTAATGCGTTGCTTTTGAAATATTGTATGTATTCTGTTATTTTATCTCCACTTAATTACAGGAAATTACGTCCTATTTTTTGGCGCTGGATGGGGGCTAAAGTTGGTAAAGATTGTTATATAGGATATGAAGTTTGGGTGGATATGACTAACACTCATTTAGTAGAATTGGAAGATCATGTTCATATTGCTAACCGTTGTCTTTTACTTTGTCATCAACGAGACTTAAGTAATTACTGTGTTGGAGATGATTATGCAAAGCTTAGGTATAAAAAAGAGAAAATAATTTTAAAGAAAGGATGTTTGATTGGAATGGATTCTATGATTATGCCTGGAGTAACTGTTGGTGAAGGAGCCATTGTTGGTGCTGGTTCATTGGTTACAAATGACATTCCTGCATGGACAATTGCAACAGGGAGACCGGCTAAAGTAATAAAACAAATTCCCAATCGAGAATTATTATGAATATCCTTACTTTCGACGTAGAAGATTGGTACAACTGCGATTTTATAACACCCGATTTGGATTGGGACAAATATGAAGTGCGTATTTATGAAGGAGTTGATAGTATCTTGCAGGAACTGGACAATCGTCAGCTTAAAGCAACTTTTTTTTGCCTGGGTTGGATAGCCGAAAAGCATCCGAATGTGATAAGGAAAATTCATGCACAAGGCCATCACATTGGTTGCCATTCTTATCAGCATGAATTGGCTACCCGTTTCAGCCCAGAAGAATTTAAAAATGATACCCAAAAGGCCAAATTTCTGATTGAAGATTTAATTGGAGAACCGGTAGATGCTTATCGTGCTCCGGGTTTCTCCATAACCGAAAATAATATATGGGCATTGGAGGTACTGGCTGAATTGGGTTTTCTCTATGATAGTTCCATATTACCTGCTTCACACGATTATGGAGGATTTCAAAATTTTAAATATAAACAGCCGGTGTTACTGAAATTGAAAAATGGTTTGGAGATCAAGGAATTTCCTATAAATGTTCATAACATTTTGAATAAAAGTTTTGTTTTTTCGGGAGGAGGATTTTTCAGATTTTTCCCCTATTTTTTCATTCAACATTGGGCTAAAGGTGCTGACTATCTGATGACTTATTTCCATACCAGAGATTTTGATCCCGGTCAACCTGTTATTCAATCACTTCCATTGGTGCGTAAATTTAAATCGTATGTAGGGTTGTCTTCCTCTTTTTCTAAATTTCAAAAATTGTTGGATAATTTTGAATTCATGAGCATTCGTCAGGCAGATAAGATAATAGATTGGGAAAATTCACTGGATTTTAAGAGTTTAATTGAAAATACAGTGAAAATTAGTTTTAAAAACGAAGAATAAAATGACTACCTTTGTGGCAAAACATTTTAAATTCTTAAAATATGAAATTAACTTTAAATCGATTATTTATTTTTATTTTTCTTAATATACTAATAAGTCAAAATTGTTATAGTATTAACAACTACCAAAATAAAGTTAGTACATTATCTGTTGATTTGAAAGATATAAAAATATGTAAATGGAAAAATGGAGCGAGTGCATGCATTGATTTTTCATTTGATGATAATCTGCGATGTCATAGAAAAATTTCTCAAATTCTTGACGAATATGGCTATAAAGCAACTTTTTTTGTTATTCCAACTTACATGTATATGGATAGTCTAAAGAAAATGCTATCAAATGGTCATGAAATAGGTAATCATACTTATTCGCATATTAATTTGACAACATTAGATAGTACTTCGATTGAATATCAAATCAGTAAAGGAAAGGAAATGATAGAAAACAAGCTAGGAATTAAATGTGTCAGTTTTGCTGAACCTAATTTTGCTAAATCGCCATTAAGTTCCCGAATTGCTTGGAAGTACGAATTATTTATCAGAAATTATTCTGAATATCCAAGTATAGTTCATACTGTATTATCTTACGATCAAAAATTAACATTAGACATATTAAGTTCCTATATTCAAAAAGCAATTTCATCAGGAAATATACTCCAAATAGTGGGTCATGGAATGAATGGTGAAGGTTATGAACCTGTAACCGAAAGTTTTTTTAGACAAACTTTGGATGTGGTAAAGGATTATCAACAAAAAAATAATATTTGGATTGCACCTATTAAAGAAGGAGTCCTTTATGAAGATTTATATCATGAAGTTACAATGGAGAAAAATGAAATGAATGACACTTTATTTATAAATTTCAATAATTTTAATGCGGAAAAATACAAAGATTTAGATTCGTGTTTGATAAGTGTTGAAATGCGTAAAAAAGATACTTTATTTATGACTCCTTTAACTAAAAATGTCAAAAGAATTATTTTTCCTGATAAATATATTTTTACAATAGATTTAAAGAAAAGCACAAATCTTAAAATAAAATTAGATTCTGTTGATTTAAAATATAATGTTGATTCTGTAAATGCTGTTGATTCGCCAAGGCTTTCATTTATTCAAATTCGACCAAATCCGGTGAAGGATCTATTAAATATTATTTCTCCCTATCGTATTTTAAAAACGGAAATTTTTAATCTGGAAGGCAGATGTATTTTGACAAAGGTAAAAAATCCTGATACCGTCAATATGTTCTCTTTTCCAAGTGGCGTTTATATTATAAGAGTTAAGATACAAAACTCGAGCAATCAACAGCAATTAATCAGCAGAAGATTTGTTAAAATTTAAAGGTATCACTGTGTCATCCGTAGAAAAAGAATTGAAGAATCGTCCTTACATTCAATCAGGGATAAATATAAAATACTTCGATTTAGTAATTTGAATATTTAATGAATATGAAGATTTTAATTACCGGCATCAACGGTTTTGTTGGCTCGAATTTGACAAAAGAATGGAGAGGAAGATACACACTTTATGGGTTGGATATTAACCAAACACCTAAAGAAGGCGTAAGTAAAATATTTAACTGGGAAGAACTAAATAAAATACCATCCATAGATGCCATCGTTCACCTGGCAGGGAAAGCACACGACACTAAAAATGAAAGTGAAGCGGCAGAATATTTTGCCGTCAACACAGGACTGACACAACAGATTTTCGATTACTTTCTGGAATCGGATGCTGAGAAATTTATCTTTTTCAGTTA
>Ga0228535_1001920_pt1 | contig 25023 bp, 18 predicted proteins | sample SJ1metagenome_FD_168457 | JGI IMG/M metagenome (GOLD analysis project Ga0228535, IMG submission 168457) | Enriched culture of PCE-dechlorinating microbial communities from Ithaca, New York, USA - SJ1 | ecosystem: Engineered > Modeled > Simulated communities (microbial... > Unclassified | place...
CTTCGACCAGACTGTCTTCATGGAACTCACCCCCAAGCACAAAGACGGTTGCCTGATGGTCCCCCGGACGGTTGAGTAGGGTGCCACGCTACGAAAAAGGAAATTGCCACTGACCTGACAAGGAGATTTCGTATGGATATCAAAACCCTCTCCGCGCTGGAACTGGGCCGCAAGATCGCCGGTCGCGAGATCAGCGCTCCGGAAGCGACCCAGGCAATGCTCGACCGCATCGCTGCCACCGATACAACCGTCAAAGCCTACTTGACGGTCGCACCTGAGCAGGCCCTTGCCCAGGCGACAGCCGTCCAGCAGCGCCTCGACCAGGGTGAGCAGCTGATGCCCCTGGCCGGCGTGCCGATGGCAATCAAGGACAACATCAGCACCCAGGGGCTGCGCACGACCTGTGGCTCGAAAATGCTCTGGAACTATGTGCCGCCGTACAATGCCACAGCCGCCGACCGCCTGCTCACCAACGGTGCCGTGCTCCTGGGCAAGACCAACCTGGACGAATTTGCCATGGGCAATACGACCGAAACGTCCTACGGCGGGATCACGACCAATCCCTGGGCCAGCGACCGCGTCCCAGGCGGCTCGAGTGGTGGGTCAGCCGCTGCCGTCGCGGCTGGCACAGCCGTCTATGCTCTCGGCTCCGACACCGGCGGTTCGATCCGCCAGCCCGCTTCCTACTGCGGCGTGACCGGTCTCAAGCCCACCTATGGCGCCGTCTCCCGCTTCGGCTTGGTCGCTTACGGCTCCTCGCTCGACCAGATCGGCCCGATCTCCCGGACCGCGGCGGATTGTGGTGCAATCCTGGCCCAGATCGCCGGCCCCGACAGCAAAGACAGCACCGCGATGCCCGCTGACCGCAACCTCGACACCGCAGCCCTGCTGAAAGCGATCGAACCCGGCCAGAGCGTAGAAGGACTCAAGATCGGCATCCCAGCCGAATATTTTGGCGAAGGCCTCCAGCCGGAGGTCCGCGCAGCGGTCGAAGCTGCCGCTGCCCAGCTGGCCGCACTCGGTGCGACCGTCGAGCCGTGCCACCTGCCGCTGGTCGAAGAAGGCATTGCTACGTATTACCTGATCGCTACAGCCGAAGCTTCCGCAAACCTGGCCCGCTACGACGGTATCCAGTACGGGTTCCGCCCCGAAGGCGCAGCCTACGAAGACCTCGCCGATTTCTATGCCCAGGCCCGTACCGAAGGTTTCGGCCCCGAGGTTCGCCGTCGCATCATGCTCGGCACCTTCGCCCTCTCATCTGGCTACTACGACGCCTACTACCTCAAGGCGCTCAAGGTCCGAAAGCTGCTCCAGCAGGGCTATCGCGAGGCTCTCAACCGCTTTGACCTGCTGCTCGGCCCGGTTGCCCCGACCACCGCACCGAAAATCGGCACCACCCTCAGCGACCCGCTCCAGGGCTACCTCGCCGACATCTACACCGTCGCGGCCAATCTCACCGGCCTGCCCGGCCTCTCGCTGCCCTGCGGCTTTGACCAGGCTGGCCTGCCCATCGGTGTCCAGCTGATCGGCCGCGCCTTCGACGAGGCCACCCTCGTCCGCACCGGCGTCGCCTACCAGGAAGCCACCGGCTATCACCGCCAGAGCCCGGCGCTGTAAGGAGGAGATCATCATGTCTTACGAAACCGTCATCGGCCTGGAAGTCCATGTCGAACTCTCCACGGCCAGCAAAATCTTTTGCTCCTGCGAAACGACCTTTGGCGGCGAACCCAACACCCACTGCTGCCCCGTTTGCACTGGTCTGCCTGGAGCCCTGCCTGTGCTCAACGAACAGGTCGTCGACTACGCGATCCGCACCTGCCTCGCCACCCACTGCGCGATCACGCCCCTGACCCGCTTTGACCGCAAGAATTATTTCTACCCCGACCTGCCCAAGGCCTACCAGATCTCCCAGCTGCACAAGCCGATCGGTCGCAATGGCTTCCTCGAGATCGAGACCGCCGAAGGTCCCAAACGCATCGGCATCCACGAGATCCACATGGAAGAGGACGCCGGCAAGCTGATCCACGATCCCTGGGAAGACTGCACCCTGGTCGACTACAACCGCTGCGGCGTGCCGCTCCTGGAAATCGTCAGCGAGCCTGATCTGCGCTCGGCTGAAGAGGCCCTGGCCTATCTCGAAAAGCTGCGCAGCATCCTCCAGTTCCTTGGTGTCTCCGACTGTCGCATGGAGCAAGGTTCCCTGCGCGCCGACGTCAACGTCTCCGTTCGGCCGGTCGGCAGCCCGACTTTTGGCACCCGCACCGAAATGAAAAACATGAACTCGTTCAAAGCGATCGGTCGCGCCATCGTCGCTGAGGCCAAGCGCCAGATCGACCTGATCGAGGATGGAAAGACGATCAAGCAGGAGACCCGCCGCTGGGACGAGAACAAAGACTCCAGCTTTGCCATGCGCTCGAAAGAGGACGCCATGGACTATCGCTATTTCCCCGATCCGGACCTGGTCGCCGTCAACATCACCCCGGAGTGGATCGAACGCGTCCGCTCCGGCCTCGCCGAGCTGCCGGAAAGCCGCCGCACCCGTTACATCACCGACTGGCAGCTCTCCGAATACGAAGCCGGCGTCCTGACCACCCACCCGGCGATCGCCAACCTGTTCGAGCAGACCGCCACCCTCTCCGGCCGCCCCAAAGATGCCGCCAGCTGGATGCTCGGTGAATTCATGCAGGCCGCCAAGGAACAGGAATGCGAGCCCCAGGACCTCCACATGCCCGCCCAGAGCCTGGCCACCCTGATCGCCCGCGTCGCCGAAGGCGTCATCAACCGCAGCACCGCCAAAAAGATCTTCACCCAGATCCTCGAAAGCAAAGTCGATCCTGACGCCTACATCGAGCAAAACGGCCTGCGCATGGTCTCCAATCCCGATGCCCTCAAGGACAAAATCGCCGAGATCATCGCCGCCAATCCGCAGTCGATCGTCGACTACAAGGCCGGCAAGACCAAAGCCATGGGCTTCCTCGTCGGCCAGGTCATGCGCGCCATGCAGGGCAAAGCCGATCCGCAGCTGTTGAACGAGTTGCTCAAGGACGCGCTGGAGAAGGCGTGAGCGGATCCAGATCCTGATTCAGATTCGAATGCATCAAACTTGAAGAAGGCCGTTCGCGTGAACGGCCTTCCTTGCGCTATGCGGAGCAAAACAGATTGTGTCATGATCCGATGAGATCAATCGACGATTTCATACATCCGGACGACGGCATGAGCGGCAACAAAGAAGTTTCCGCTGACCGTCAAGTCAATGTAGTATCCACCCGTGCCATCTGATGTGAAGTCAGCCATGTCATAAGGGAACTGTCCAGGGGCATTGGTGTATTTATTGCCTTTCAATTTCGGTAACATTGTACTGCCAACCCAGAGGTGGATTTCATCGAGGGCATTGCTGCCAATCATCGTGTAATGGACCCGCAACTTGCCGCCTTCGACACTCAGTGTGACATGTCCCACCAGTTCGCCGTTTGCCAGGATATTGTTGCCAGCTCCGGCATAGAGATCGAGCTCATAGCCATCTTCACCTGCAGCTTCAATCATGCCCAAGGTGTATGGACCATTGGTCCAACCCCAGTTGGTCAGTTTTGAATTAGGAATCAAGGTGAACGGAATGGCTTTGCCAACGGCAGGGTCATAGGCCCAGGCGGTCTCATCGTGGTAGTAGACATTGCCAAAGTTATTACCGGAATCAATTTGACCGGATGTCAGATTGATCTGCCAGACATAACCATGGCCTGTGATAAAGGTAGCGCCAACAGTCGTCGCCTTCGGGTAGGTCTGGATCCAGATTGGATCAGGAATCACTTCGGAGACATAATATGTGACACCGGGCATGATCATCTTGCTAAAGATGTAATTGCCATCGGCATCGGTTGTCGTGGAGGCAACCAGTTCCAGATTCTCCGGTGTACCTGTCCATAGCTTGATGATCCAGCCGGATAGTCCAGGTTCACCCGCATCATACTCACCGTCGCGATCCAGATCATTGAATTTCATACCAGATTTGGATGCCATCTGGTAGTTGCCGAAGTCATTGCCTTCATCAACCATGCCGGAAGTGAAAACGACCGAATAGAAATTGTCAGGCTCGGTATCGGGGAAGGATGCGAACCATTCGTTCTGCATGATTTCACGGATGATAATCGCAGCTGGGCGCGGTTTGATCGAGAGGCTGTAGGCACCATCTTCGTCGGTGACGTCAGACGGTTCACCCTCGTCGAGGTCGCCGTCGCCGTTGAGGTCGGCATAGATGGTCCAGCCTTCGAGGCCGTGGTCTGCCAGTTCAGAGGCATCGGCCACACCATCGGCATCCATGTCTTCGAACTTGATGCCGGACTTGGTGGCATATTGCCAGTTGCCAAAGTCATTGCCAGTCGCTTCTTCACTGCTTTCAAACGTCTCCGTGTATAAACCATCAGTCGGGAAGGAGTTGGTCCAGTCAGGCTTGAGGACCTCGCGGATAGTGTACTCGATACCAGGCGTGATGCCGGTGATCAGGTAGTTACCGTCTGTATCTGTGTCATCAAACAAGTCGCCACCGTTGAAAGTACCGCTGCCGTCCACGTCAACATAGATGGTCCAGCCAGAAAGACCCGGTTCGCCAGCATCTTTGATGCCGTCCGCATCCATGTCTTCAAACTTCATTCCAGCCTTGCTGGCGGGATACCAGTTGCCAAAGTGGTTATCGTCGTCAACCATACCGGAGGTGAAGGTGACGGAGTAGTAGTTGTTGGGCTCAGCCGCCGGGAAAGAACCGTGCCAACCAGTGCGCATGACTTCGCGGATCAGGATCGGGGTTGAGCGCGGTTTGATCGAGAGGCTGTAGGCACCATCTTCGTCGGTGACGTCAGACGGTTCACCCTCGTCGAGGTCGCCGTCGCCGTTGAGGTCGGCATAGATGGTCCAGCCTTCGAGGCCGTGATCAGTCAGTTCAGAGGCATCGGCCACACCATCGGCATCCATGTCTTCGAACTTGATACCGGACTTGGTGGCATAGCGCCAGTTGCCGAAGTGGTTATCGTCGTCAACCATACCGGAGGTGAAGGTGACGGAGTAGTAGTTGTTGGGCTCAGCCGCCGGGAAGGATCCAGTCCAGCCGTTCTGGTCGACTTCGCGGATCAGGATCGGGGTTGAGCGCGGTTTGATCGAGAGGCTGTAGGCACCATCTTCGTCGGTGACGTCAGACGGTTCACCCTCGTCGAGGTCGCCGTCGCCGTTGAGGTCGGCATAGATGGTCCAGCCTTCGAGGCCGTGATCAGTCAGTTCAGAGGCATCGGCCACACCATCGGCATCCATGTCTTCGAACTTGATACCGGACTTGGTGGCATAGCGCCAGTTGCCGAAGTTGTTGTCTTGATCGACTTGGCCAGAGGTTAAGATGATTTCATAGCCCCAGCCTTTGCCTTCATATTCGACAGCTGTTCCTCCAGTGGTACCGTTCGGATAGGACTGGTTCCAGCCTTCGCGCTGTTCTTCAGCAATGAAGTAGCGAACACCCGGGACCATGTCGTCAAAGAGGTAGATACCATCTTCATCGGTCAGAGTTGAGCCGTCAGCGGTCAATTGATTGACTCCACCAGGCACCAGAATGACTTTGTATCGCTCGATGGTCCAGCCTTCAAGCGCGGGTTCACCCGCATCCAGAATGCCATCGGCATCGAGGTCTTCAAATTTGATACCCGTTTTCGTTGCCGGCTGGAAGTTGCCGAAATGGTTGTTGTTATCAACCATTCCGGAAGTGAAGGTGATCGAATAATAGTTATCCGGTTCTGTAGCCGGGAAAGATCCGGTCCAGCCCGCCTGGTCCACTTCACGAATCAGGATTGCTGTCGGACGTGGCTTGATGGTCAGGCTGTAGGCGCCATCTTCGTCAGTGATGTCGTACGGTTCACCCTCATCGAGGTTGCCGTCACCATCAAGGTCAGCGAAAATGGTCCAGCCTATCAGTCCGTGCTCAGCCAATTCGGTGGAATCCGCCACACCATCGGCATCGATATCTTCAAATTTGATACCGGACTTGGTGGCATAGCGCCAGTTGCCAAAGTGGTTGTTGGTATCGGTCGTACCAGAACTGAACGTCACAGAATAATAGTTATTGGGTTCAACAGCTGGGAAGGAACCAGTCCAGCCGACCTGGTCGACTTCCCGGATCAGGATCGGTGTCGAACGCGGTCTGATGGTCAGACTGTAGGCGCCCTCTGAGTCGGTGATATCAGACGGTTCACCTTCATCAAGGTCGCCGTCGCCGTTCAAGTCCGCATAGATCGTCCAGCCAGACAGGCCGTGGTTCTCCAGTTCATCGGTGTCCGCCACACCATCGGCATCCATGTCTTCAAACTTGATACCCGACTTGGTGGCATACTGCCAGTTGCCGAAATCATTGTCGCCATGTGTTTGGGCGCTGTTCAAGGTGACATCCCAGCCCCAGCCATAGTCCTCGATGTACAGGGCTCCTGTCACGCTTTCATGCGGATAAGATTGAGTCCAGTCAGGATCGGAAATATCTTCCGCAATGAAATAGCGCACACCAGGAACCATGTCGTCAAACGAGTAATTGCCGCTGCTGTCGGTGGTTGTTGTGTCATCAAGAACCAGTTCGCCTTCTGCGTCAAAGGTATAGCGGTTGATCGTCCAGCCGGCAATGCCGCTATCCCCTTCCTCTTTGACACCATCGGCATCCATGTCTTCAAATTTCTTGCCGGTCTTGGTTGCATATTCCCAGTTGCCGAAATCATTGCCGCTGTCGACCTGGCCGCTGGTCAGAGTGACATCCCAGCCCCAGCCGTAATCCGCAAGATAGCGAGCTCCCGTCACACCGTTGTGCGGATAGGATTGCTCCCAATTCTCCTGGGAAATATCTTCAGCGATAAAATAACGGGTGCCAGGCATCATGTTGTCAAAGACGTAGACACCATTTTCATCTGTGGTGGTGGTAGCATCCAGCGTCAAGACGTCCCCTTCGCCAACAAGGTACCGTTTGATTGTCCAGCCAGGGATCCCTGTTTCGTTTTCGTCTTTTGCCCCATCGCCGTCCAAATCTTCAAATTTCATGCCGGTCTTGGTGGCAAATTTCAGGTTGCCAAAATTGATATCGAGTTTTTGGTACTGGGTTTCATCATCGTTCCCTGGATAAGGTGCCTCCAGGTTCAGCTTGTAGCCGGTTTTTGCCAGTGCGATATCTCCCGTGATCGGATCGCCATTGAGCATCCGCCGGTAGTCCATGTCACCGCTGTTGAAATAGTCTTCGTAACCATCTCCGCCTGGTGCGCCAGGGAACGTGCCCAAGACTCCAGAGGTGTAGGTTGCGGTCACATCAAACGACTCTGCCGTGCCACTATAGGGCGTTGATTGCAGCCAGCCAGTATCACCGGGCAATTGTTCGGCTTCGGTGATGTAGCGCCAGCCATAGGTCAGGTTCGGGAAGGCATAATATCCAGGTGTTGGTACACGAATGCCCTTGTTATCCGCGGGCCCTGTCGTACCAGTCAAAGTGCCAAGGACAAAGGCCATCCCATCGATTTCGGCCGAGATATAGACTGGCCAGCCGTCAATGAAATCTTCGCTTTCATCCTTGACATGATTTTGATTATCATCCTGCCATTTGTAGCCTTCGACACTGGCCATAGGTTGCTCAGGGTTCGGGATGGAAACCGTTCTTGCACCGGTCCAGACGAGTCTGGCCTGGCCGGAGGCACCCGGATAATAGCCCGAACCAAAAGCGGTATGTTCAGAGAAAACATCTGTGCCATAAATCCAGCCGCCCCAGTCATAAGCCGGAACGCCAGGATCGCCATAACCACGGTACAAGCCGCTGCTCCAAAGCGATGTCCGCGCCAGATGCAGTTCAAAATACAAAACGATCGTATCCGCTGTCTTCGGGACGCCTGCGCCTTCCAGCTGGCTCTTGGTGATCCAGAAATAGGCAAACGGATCGGTCGGAGCCAGATCGTCAAACGTAAAGGTCGTGCCAGATGGGGTTGGCAAGCCTTTGTTGATCTGAGTTTCAGGTATGAGCAGTGGCTCAAAATCATCATCCCAGAGATAATCATCGGCTGCAAAGGTGTTGTTCTGGAAAAACTCCATTTCTTCAAACTCTGTGTCCGTGATTTTGTCGTCTGTCGCGACATGACGGACACTGGGCCAGCCCTGGTCCCCAGGATCGGTATTGCTGACAAAATCCTGCAATTGAAAATCCGTTACAGTGATATCCGTATCTTCGGTCCATTTGACCTGGAAACCGCGGACCAAGTCCACGAGGACTGCGTCTTTGCCAGAATCGTAGAAATCATACTCAACGACTATATCCGGCATGTCATCCAGAGTCAGGCCGCCTTCCTGGATGTCTGTGATCACGAGTTGATACGGGACCCATTCACCTTCGGCCCAGGAATTGCCCAGTTCTGAATTTTTCCAACGCATGTCGATGGTGCCGCTGCCGCCATAATTGACACGGTAGCCATAGAGGGTACTGGCCGCTTCTGCAGATACAGTGGCAGGTAAAACACCGATGACTGTAATGACCATGACGATGGACATCAACAAGCTAAGCCATCGCCGGTTGTGCGAAAATTTTGAATAAATCATATAGATCGACCTCCATGTATTTCGTGTGGAAATCTGTGTCTGGGAAAGGGCAAATCCATATGCTCTTTCGAAGGCCCGATCAATTTACTTTATGATTCAAATTCCTTATACTGACAACAACAAGCGAGCCCACGCGGGCCTCTTGCACAACGGGAATCCGGTTACAGCTGTCCAGGCACGCCGGATTTCCTTTTTTATCTGCAACTGGGCGATCCGTCCGGGATCGACCCCAAAAACGACTGGCTATGCTTCGCTTTTTACACACACGAAACTGACTTGACTCCTTTGATGACAAGCGAAAATTCCCCACCCCCTTTATCCATGAAAAACAAAAAACCGGCAAAATATGCCGGTTACGCTATTGGCTCGTACCTGACCAAGCGTCCACAATAGGGTCAGATATTCGTTGCCCTCATATCGATCTGATGCGACTCAGTCGATCAATTGTCAAAAAGCGCAAGTGTTTCAGTAATATTGTAGCACTGTGGCTGTCAAAAGTCCATTGGATAAAATTCAAATTCATTTTGCGACTTATTCCTGATAACTGGGCCATTGGATGATAAACCGGTCACTTTTTTCGCCTGGCCTTGGGACGGCTGGATTCGCGTTCGATGAAATGGGCGTCGATCAGGTAGTGCCGGATGTGCAGGTCGATGCCTTCGAGATGGCTGATCAGGAGCTTGGCAGCGTAATAGCCGAGCTGTTCAGCGTTGATTTCGACCGAGGAGAGTGCGGGCCGGACGAACTGGGCGACGAGGGTGTTGTTGAATCCGACGACGGCCACATTATGTTCAAAATGGACTTCGCGCAGGGCTTTCTCCACGCCGACGGCGAGTGTGTCATCGGTGGCGATGACGGCATCGGGCAGGCAGGTCTTGAGAATTTCACGGGTGGCTTCGGCCGCCAAAGTTTCGATGAACCTGGAGCGATGGATCAGGTCGGGATTGACCGGGATGTTGTGGTCACGCAAGGCGTTGAGATAACCTTGCTGCCGGTCCAGTGTGACGCGGAATTCGTCAGCGCCGGACAAAAAGGCGATGTTGCGGCAGCCTTGCTCGATCAGGCGGCTGGTGACTTCGTATACAATGGCCTGGTTGTCATTGTCGACCCAGAGGGAATTCTGGTCGTCATAGGGATGGCCGATGACCACATGGGGATGATTCTGGGCGACCAGGAATGCGAGGGCGGGGTCATCTTTGATGACCGTCGTCAGGATGACGCCGTCTGTCCGGCGGCTACCGACGAGGTCACGGACCAGCGTCTCGGTGTCGTTGTTTTCCGGATAGGTCAGGAGCAGGTAATAGCCGTTTTTGCGCGCATAGGTCATGACGCCACGGATGGCGCTGACGAAAAACGCATTCATCAGCGGGGATGCGGACGGATCAGGCATCAAAAGAGCGATCGTACGCGTCGTCTGATTGGAAAGACTGCGGGCAATCTGGTTGGGCTGGTAATTCAGGGCAGCCATGGCGTCGCGGACGCGCCGGGCCGTCTCGGCACTGATCGCAGGGTGTCCGGCCAAGACCCGGGAAACAGTGGAGGTCGAGACGTTAGCCAGACGAGCAACGTCCTTCATGGTAGCAGGCATTTAGATGGGCTCCAGATTGCTCCGGCTGACAGGTGCCGTAAGCAGGGTGAATGGTTAAGTCAAAGTTAATTTTATAGTATCAGACCTGGGTCAGGGCGACAACCAAATCGTCGCGCCACTGAGTGAGTACTTTGGGGAATGGCAGCGTTTTTAGCTCGTCTGTACTGACCCAGCGGCTGTTTTCGACTGTTTTGAAAGGGTCGCTGCTGCCGATATTGGCTGTCGGATCAGGTATGGGTAATTCGATCCGATTGCCGTCAACCAGCCAGATTTTATGGGTGAATACATGGCGCTTCTGTCCCAGTTTTTCCTTTCTCTCCATCAGGGTGGCGAGAAAATCATCAGGCAGTCTGGCAGCTAGATCCTCCACCCAGTCGAATTCATAGAGGCCTGCCAGCAAACCCTTGTCCGGTCGACGGTTGACATGCACCTTGCCGCCCTGGGTGAGGATCAGGCAGGTGCGTTGTTCGACCGGTTTTTCGCGGCTGGGCTTTTTTTCAGGGAACTGGGCGACGGATTTTGTTGCCAAGGCTTGGCAGATTGTCTGTACCGGACAGCTGGTGCAGGCCGGATTTTGTGGCAGGCAGATCGTAGCGCCCAGATCCATCAGGGCTTCATTGAAATCACCTGGCCGGTTGGCTGGAAGGAGCTGCTCGACCAGGGCTCTGACCTGGCGGCGATGTGCCGGATCTGCAGGCTGCCAGGCGGTCTCGGTCAGGCGCGAAAAAACACGCACGACATTGCCGTCGACCGCAGCCGCTGGCAGACTGTAGGCAATCGAGCGGATGGCGCCGGCGGTGTACTCGCCGATCCCCTTGAGCTGCAGCAGCTCCCTTTCGCCCGACGGAATTTCTCCGCCGTGCTGCGCGACAACTGCACGTACTGCGGCCAGCAGGTTGCGCGCCCGGCTGTAATACCCCAGCCCCTCCCAGGCCTTGAGCACAGCCTGGTCATCTGCCCTAGCCAAGTCCTGCAACGTCGGCCACTGCGCAAGGAACCGCTCATAAAACGGGATCACCGTCGCCACCTGCGTCTGCTGTAGCATCAGCTCCGATAACAGCACCCGGTACGGATCGCGCACCAACCGCCATGGCAAGTTGCGTGCGCTACGATCGAACCAACTCAGCAACAAAACCGAAAATTCGCCGCCATGCCGCACAGCCCACTCGCCGTAGGAAGTCGAGCTTTCTGCCCATTTTGGGACCCGGTCCCCTTTTGTGTCTTTCATCGCTTCACCTTGCTAAATTGAATTCGCTCCCAGTATAGCGGATAATTGTCTGGATCGCAGTTTTCTGGTTTTTTACCGTTTGCTTTTGCGGTCAGGACAGCTTGGGAGTTGGTATCATGCGCCGGATTACGCACCCTGAACAACATCGTTTCTTTGGACCACGGCCTTTCTATCGGGAGGCTGTGCTGGTGATGCTGCCGGTCATGCTGCAACAGATGGCCAATTCGCTGTTCAATTTCATCGACAATCTGATGGTGGGCATGGTTGATGCGCCAACTTTGGCGGGTGTTTCCGTGGCCAACCGCGTCTTCCTGATTTTCAACGGCTTGTTCTGGGGCCTGACAGGGACGGGTGCGGCCTTGATCGCCCAGTTTTACGGAGCAGACGATCGCGAAGAATGCGACCGCATCTTCCTGCTCCAGATCCTGGCCGGGCTTTTCATTGGCGCCGTATTCACCGGCCTGCTGACCTTTTTCCCGCGCGAAATCCTGACATTTTTCATCAAAGATCCGGTGACCATCGGCCATGGATTGTCCTACACAGACCTGATCCGCTTCAGTTACCTACCGGCTGCCTTTACCATGGTCTGCCTGTTCTCCCTGCGCGCGATCGGCCACAACCATATGCCGCTCATCACCGGCAGCATGGCCATGCTGGTCAATGTCTTTCTCAACTGGGTGCTGATTTTTGGCAACTTGGGTGCACCAGCCATGGGTGCACGTGGCGCAGCCCTGGCGACCCTGATCGCCCGCCTGCTGGAAGCCAGTGCCTATCTGGTCTGGATCGGGGCAGGGAAGACCCTGTTCTCGTGGCAGTTCCGGCTCCTCGGCCAGCTCAAGGCACGGGTCGCCTGGATGGCCCTGCGCAAAGTCGTGCCCCTGACGGCCAATGAATTCCTCTATGCATCCGGTCTCAGTGTGATGTTCTGGTCCTATTCACAGATCAATGAAAGCGCCATCCCGGCGCTGGTGATTTCCGAACAGGCCACCCAGCTGCTGCTGGTGGTTTTTGGTGGCATGGGCACAGGCGTGTCAATTCTGGTCGGGACACGGCTCGGCGCAGGCCAATTCGACCAGGCCAGGCTCAATGCCCGCCTGCTCCTGGTCTTCCTTGGTCTTGTCGCGATCGGTGTGACCATCGTAGCACTGGTATTGTCGCCCTTTGTCCCGCGCCTGTTCGCCGTGCCGGACGCCATGCGGCACCTGGCCACCCAACTGATCATGATCCAGGCCTTCTTCATCACGCCCTGGATCATGCATGCCGTGATCTTTTTCACCCTGCGGTCTGGAGGGGCCATGCGCGCGGCACTCATGATCGATGCCGTCTACATGTGGCTGATGCCGATTCCAGCCGCGATCGTCATGGCCCTTTGGCGGCCGCCGTTCCTGGTCCAGAACCTGGTCGTCGTTTTCCTGATCGTCCAGTTCTTGTTCCAGCTCCATTTGCTACCCGCCTGGCTGGTCTTCCGCCGCGGGACCTGGGTCAAAAACCTGACGGCGGGATGAATCTTTTCCCGCCGCCAGGACTTAACCGTCTTGCAGTCTGACCGGCGATCAGTTCAACGTCCCATCGATATCGCCGTCTTCGCCGGCGACACCGAACAACTCACGTCCGACCAGCCGGCGGCTTTCCCGCTCTTGCTCAACCAGCTGCCCCAGATAACGACGAACCTTTTCCGGGTTTTTGATATTCCGGAGCAAAATCTGGTCCTGTGATTTGTCAGCCGTAAAAACGGTGATGGAGCCGACACCAAAAATTTTCTGCCCAAAAGACTGCGTCATCTTGATGTCGAGAATCCGGTACAGAAGGACATCGTCGATCCGCGTGTTGAGAAGGCCGATTTTAAGCGTCAGGTGGTCCTCATCGACGATGTAGCGTGTAAACGAAATCGGCATGCCGAGGATCCGCTTGCGATCCTTCCAGAGGATTTTCGAATCCAGGTTGGCTTCGGTAAAAGACTGGGGCCGCGGCCTGTTTGGAGCAGTATTGGATTCGGCAGGCCCTTTTGATCCATTGGTTTCTGACATACAGGTTCGTCCTTTCTAGGTGGAAGCATCTTGGCTGAGAATGCCTGTTGCGGTATGAAAGAAAAGTATTACCTTGATTGTACAACTGGATCACTGCTTGTTAAACTGCGTTTTGTGTCGACTTGATCATTTAAGTCCCATGGGCGATGATATCCCTAGGAGTGTGATCCCATGTTGATCGAATCATTCAAAAACTCCCGGACTTGGGCGGTCATCGGGGCCAACGATGATCCACAAAGTTTCGGCTCGATCCTGTACAAGCATTTGAAACGCAAAGGCTACATCGTCTATGCGGTCAATCCCAAGCACGATACGGTGGATGGCGATCCCTGCTACCCCAATCTCACTGCACTGCCGGTCAAACCAGAGGCCATCGACATGGTCGTTGCCCCGGCAGCCGGTGAAAAGATCATCCGCGAGGCCGCCAGCCTCGGCATCACCAGAATCTGGTTCCAACCCGGTACCTGGCGCGATGATTTCGCCCAGCTGACCGATGAACTGGGGCTGGAGATCGTGCGCGGCTGTGTCCTCGTCGAATTCCCCTGAACAGAGGTGAAAACCATGCCCCGTTTTTTTGTTGAAGAAGAGATCCCCGCCGATGCCACCCTGTGGGGGATCAGCGGAGACGATGCCCGTCACATCCGCACCGTGCTGCGCATGGCACCCGGCGATGAGCTGACCCTCTGCGATGGCCGCCGCACCGATATCTTGGCGAAAATCCTGGCCCTCACCAGTGATGTGGTCGAGCTTTCCCTCGGCGAGCGCCAGGAAAACCAGACCGAATCGCCACTGGAGATCTGGCTCTTCCAGGGCCTGCCCAAGTCCGACAAAATGGACACAATCATCCAGAAAGCGGTCGAGCTCGGCGTCAGCCGGATCGTCCCGGTCGCCTGCGAGCGATCAGTGGCCAAGATCGAGGCCAAAGACGCCGTCCGCAAGACCGAGCGCTGGAACAAGATCGCCCGCGAGGCTGCCAAACAATGTGGCCGCGGCCTGTTGCCCCTGGTTAATGCGCCCGTGTCCTTCCGTGAAGCCATCCAGCTGGCTGCCGAGGCCGATCTGGCCTTGATCCCCTGGGAAAGCGAACGCGACCAGTCGATCCGCCGCCTGCTGACAGCAGAAGAACCGCGCCTTCTGGCGCTGCAAAAGCAGGGCCAGCGCCCGCGTGTCGCGATCCTGATCGGACCCGAAGGCGGCTTCTCGATGGCCGAGGTCGATCATGCCCTGGCCAAAGGCTTGGAACCGGTCACCCTGGGGCGGCGCATCCTCCGGACCGAGACCGCCGGCCCCGCTGTTTTGGCCATGCTGGGCTATCAGTTCGAGCCTTTTTAATGTATAATAGATCGACTCTGACAGGAGGCGTTCTAAACGTATGAAAATTTCCGCACCCAAAGGCACCCGCGACATCCTGCCCGCCGACATAGCCGCCTGGCAGCAGGCTGAGCGTCTGTTTTCCGCCGTCTGCACCCGCTACGGCTACCAGGAGATCCGCATCCCGACCTTTGAAGCGACTGAATTATTCCAGCGCGGTGTCGGTGACACAACCGACGTGGTCCAGAAGGAGATGTACACCTTCGACGACAAAGGCAACCGCAGCATGACTTTGCGCCCCGAGGGCACCGCCGGTGTCGTGCGCAGCTACCTGGAAAATGGCATGGCTTCCTGGCCGTCTCCTGTCCGCCTCTGGTACAACATCACCGCCTTCCGTTACGAAAACGTCCAGAAGGGCCGCTACCGCGAATTCCACCAGTTCGGCTGTGAAGTCTTCGGATCCGAGGGGCCCGTCGTCGATGCTGAGCTGATCAGCCTCCTGACCCTCTTTTTCAAGGAGATCGGCCTCAGCCAGACCTCGCTGCGGATTAACAGCATCGGCTGCCCGGTCTGCCGCACAGCCTACAACGCGATCTTGAAGGACCACATCCGGCCCCACCTGGCGACGATGTGCCCGACCTGCAACGACCGCTTCGAGAAAAATCCGCTGCGCATCATCGATTGCAAGGAAAAACAGTGCCAGCCGGTGACGAAAACCGCACCAGCCCTGCTTGACCACCTCTGCCCGGACTGCCAGACCCATTTCGACGGTCTCTGCCACCAGCTCGACGAGCTTGGCATCACCTATACGATCGATAAGGGCATCGTCCGTGGCCTCGATTACTACACCCGCACCGTGTTCGAATTCGTCTCCGAACATGTCGGCACCCAGGGCACGATCTGCGGTGGTGGCCGTTACGACGGCCTGGTCGAGTCGATCGGCGGTCCGCACACACCCGGTATCGGTTTCGCTCTCGGCGTCGAGCGCCTCCTGATGGAACTGGCCGCCCAGGGCATCGCGACTGACGCAGCGCCAGTCCCCCTCGTCTACATTGCCGGCATCGGCGAAGCTGCCGCCGCCAGGGCGCGCCAACTGGCTTACCAGTTGCGCCAGAACGGTTTCCAGGCCGAGGTCGACCTGATGAACCGCAGCCTCAAGGCCCAGATGAAATACGCCAGCAAGACCGGCGCCCTTTTCACCCTCGTCCTCGGCGACGACGAGATCGCCAGTGGCACCGGCAAGCTCAAGGCGATGGCCGATGGCCACGAGCACCCAGTCGAACTCGAGAACCTGGTCGACACGCTCAAGCACCTGCACTAAAACACTTAGCACATTCATGAGGAGCACACCCACTATGGCAGAAATCATGCAAGGCCTCAAACGCACCACCCGCTGCGCGGAAATCACCTCCGAAATGCTCGGCCAGGATATCACCCTGATGGGCTGGTGCCACAAGCAACGCGACCTCGGCGGCCTCGTCTTCATCACCCTGCGAGACCGCAGCGGCGAGATCCAGCTCTTGATCGACGAGAACAGCCCGGCCGATGTCCGTGAAAAAGCGACCAGGGTCCGCAGCGAATATGTCCTCGCCGTGCGCGGCCGCTTGCAGAAACGCGCCGCCGCCAATCCGGCGATGAAGACCGGCGACGTCGAAGTCCAGGTCACCGAGCTGCGCATCCTCTCCGAGTCGCAGACCCCACCGTTCTACATCGAAGAAAACGTCAACGCCAATGAGGCCCTGCGCCTGAAATACCGCTACCTCGACCTGCGCCGCCCCGACATGCAGGACAAGCTGATGCTGCGCCACCGCATCACCAAGCTGACTCGCGACTATTACGACACCGAGGGCTTTTACGAGATCGAGACCCCGATCCTGATCAAGAGCACCCCCGAGGGTGCCCGCGACTACCTGGTGCCCAGCCGCGTCTTCCAGGGCCGCTTCTTCGCCCTGCCCCAGTCGCCCCAGCTCTACAAGCAGCTTCTGATGCTGGCCGGCTACGACCGCTACATGCAGATCGCCCGCTGCTTCCGTGACGAAGACCTGCGCGCCGACCGCCAGCCGGAGTTCACCCAGATCGACCTCGAGATGGCGTTTGTCGATGTCGATGACGTCATTGCCGTCAACGAAGGCTTCCTCAAGCGCCTCTTCGCCGAGGTCATGGACTTCGAGGTCCAGCTGCCCCTGCCACGCATGACGTACGAAGAAGCCATGCGCCGCTACGGATCGGACAAGCCGGACATCCGCTTCGGCCTCGAGCTCAAAGACATCTCCGACCTGGTCGCCGACAGCCCGTTCAAGGCCTTCGCCGACACCGTCGCCAGCGGTGGCAGTGTCCAGCTGATCGCCGTTCCCGGCGGTTCTGCCTTCTCGAGAAAAGAGATCGACTCGCTCGGTGAATACGTCAAGACCTACCGCGCCAAAGGCCTGGCCTGGCTGACCGTCGAAGACACACCGCGTGGCTCGATCACGAAGTTTGTCACCCCCGAGCTCGTCGCCGCCATGGCCGAGCGCGCCCAGGCCAGTGCCGGTGATCTGCTCCTGATCGTCGCCGACAAGCTCCCGGTCGTCCAGGATGCCCTCGGCAACCTGCGCTGTGAAATCGCCCGCCGCACCAACCTGGTCCGGCCCGACGACTTCAAGCTGCTCTGGGTCACCGAGTTCCCGCTGCTCGAATTCGACGAGGAAGAACAGCGCTATGTTGCCAAGCACCATCCTTTCACCAGCCCGATGGACGAAGACCTGATGCTGCTCGCGACCGATCCGGGTGCCGTGCGCGCCAAGGCCTACGACATCGTCCTGAACGGCACCGAGATTGGTGGTGGCAGCATCCGTATCCACGACCAGGAACTGCAGAAAAAGATGTTCTCCCTCCTCGGCTTTACCGAAGAGCAGGCCTGGAACCGCTTTGGCTACCTGCTCGAAGCCTTCCAATATGGTGTCCCGCCCCATGGCGGCCTGGCTTTCGGCCTCGATCGCCTCGTCATGCTCCTGACCGACAGCGACAGCATCCGCGATGTCATTGCCTTCCCGAAAATTGCCAACTCCTCCTGCCCGATGACCGATGCCCCCGGCACAGTCGACCAGAAGCAGCTCGACGAACTGGGCCTTGCGATCAAGGTCCAGCCGGCAGATGAAGCGTAATACAGAAACGACAACTGAAAAAGAGCGACAGTTACCAGTGGCAGAGCAGGATCTGAATGTCCAGCAGCCCCTGGCCTGGCACCGTTCTTCGGTTCTGCCCAGGCAAGTTCAGGCGCAGGCAGCGGCCGAAAAGCAAGCTGAGGCGGAGGCTATGCAAACCCGGCCGCGCCAGCACGATGTCCTGCTCGAGATCCTCGACTGGCTGCGCTACATCCTGTCGGCAATCCTGATCGGGCTGCTATTGGTCGTTTTCGTCATCCAGCGCAACGCTGTGATTGGTGACTCGATGGATCCGACGCTGCACCCCAATGACCAGGTTCTCGTCGAAAAAGTTTCAAAGCTCTGGCACGGCATTACCTATGGCGACATCGTCACCATCCGGACCCGCGACCTGCCGCAACATGAAGACGGACCCAACATCATCAAGCGCGTCATCGGCCTGCCCGGCGACACGATCGAGCTGCTGGACGGCGAGGTCTACCGCAATGGTGAACTGCTGGAGGAGACCTACCTCCCGGACAACACCCTCACCGAAGTCAGAAACCCGGACTACGCCAAGCTCACGCTCGGTCCCGACGAATACTTTGTCATGGGTGACAACCGGGCTGTCAGCCTCGACAGCCGCAGCATCGGACCGATCCCTTCTGACCACATGATCGGCGAGGTCCTGTTGCGCTTCTACCCCTGGCAGGATTTCGGCCAGCCCTGAACTGATCATCAACCCTAACCCGATTCGAAGGAGAGACCTTCCATGCCATCCCCCCGACAGGAAAAAATCCGCAACTTCTGCATCGTCGCCCATATTGACCATGGCAAATCGACCCTGGCTGACCGCATGATCGAGCACACCGGTGTCCTCACCGCGCGCGAGATGCAGAGCCAGGTCCTCGACAACATGGACATCGAGCGCGAACGCGGCATTACGATCAAAGCCCAGGCCGTGCGCATGTCCTACCGGGCACAGGATGGCGAAACCTATACCTTGAACCTGATCGACACGCCCGGACATGTTGACTTCAATTACGAAGTCTCCCGGACTCTGGCCGCCTGCAACGGCGCCATCCTCGTCGTTGACGCGGCCCAAGGTATCGAAGCCCAGACTCTGGCCAATGTCTACCTCGCCATCGACGCCAACCTCGAAGTCCTGCCGGTCATCAACAAGATCGACCTGCCCTCGGCCCAGCCGGACATCGTGCGCGAAGAGATTGAGGAAGTGATCGGCCTCGACGCCAGCTACGCACCGATGATCTCCGCCAAAGCCAACATCAATATCCCTGATGTGCTCGAAAAGATCGTCCAGTACCTGCCCTGTCCGGACGGCGATGAAAACGCCCCCCTGCGCGCCCTGATCTTCGACTCCAAGTACGACACCTACAAAGGTGTCATCGTCCATGTCAACATCAAGGAAGGCTCGGTCAAGCTCGGCGACCGCATCCTGATGATGAACACCGGCAAAGACTTCACCGTCACCGAGATCGGCTACTTCCGGCCCGGTGAATTGCAGCCAGCCCAGGAACTTCTTGCCGGCGATGTCGGCTATATCGTCGCCAGCATCAAAAACGTCCGCGACACGGCTGTCGGCGACACGGTCACCCTGCTCGCCAATCCGGCCAAGTCACCTCTGCCCGGTTACAAAAAAGTCCAGCCGATGGTCTACTGCGGCCTTTATCCGACCGATGGCGCCAAATACCCCGATCTGCGCGACGCGCTGGAAAAACTCCAACTCAATGACGCCGCCCTGACCTTTGAGGCCGAGACCTCGGCCGCCCTGGGCTTTGGTTTCCGCTGCGGTTTTCTCGGCCTCCTGCATTACGAGATTGTCCAGGAGCGACTCGAACGAGAATTTCTGCTCGACCTGATCTCGACAGCCCCGTCTGTCGTCTACCGCGTCACCAAAAACAATGGCGAAACGAACTGGCTCGACAATCCAACCAATATGCCCGACCCGACCGACATCGACTTCATCGAGGAGCCGATGGTCAAGGCCACGATCCTGACACCGAAAGAATACGTCGGCAACATCATGGAGCTCTGCCAGGACCGCCGCGGCCAGTACCACAACATGGACTACCTCGACACCAATCGCGTCATGCTCCATTACGAAATGCCGTTGAACGAAATCATCTACGATTTCTTTGACGCCCTGAAATCCCGCACCCGCGGCTATGCCTCGCTCGACTATGAATTCAAGGAATACCAGCGCTCCGACCTGGTCAAGCTCGACATCATGCTCAACAGCGAAATCGTCGACGCCCTGTCCTTCATCGTCCACCGCGAAAAAGCCTACAGCCGCGCCCGCCGCATGGCTGAAAAACTCAAGGACAACATCCCGCGCCAGCAGTTCGAGATCCCGATCCAGGCCTGTATCGGCGGCAAGATCATCGCCCGCGAGACCGTCCGCGCTTTTAGAAAAGACGTTCTGGCCAAATGCTACGGCGGCGACATCACGCGCAAGAAGAAGCTGCTCGAAAAGCAGAAGGAAGGCAAAAAGCGCATGCGCCAGGTCGGCTCAGTCGAAGTGCCGCAAGAGGCGTTTATGAGTGTGCTGAAGCTGGACGAGTGATGATTCCACCTCTGGAAGGCTTTGCTTGAGCCTCCTCGCCGCCTTCCAGGGATGGAATCATATTATTTGCATACTTCGAATGTTTAACAAAATATCATTCTAAGGTTTGAGACAGCCGATCGGAACGACAAATATCCCATCTTCCCGGCGGTAGGCGAATTCTGTAGCCGTCAGGATCATCAGGAAAGATGGTTCCTGCATTTTTTGTGTATCCACTCGCGTGACGAATTTTTTCAGGTTGGCAGCAGCTGAATCAAATTCATTTGCCCCCATTTTTATTTCGATCGCACCCCAGCGGCCATCGCGGAGGACCAAGACGGCATCTGCTTCGAGTCCAGTTTTGTCCCGGTAATGGAAGACGTTGCCATCCAGCGAATCTGCATACACCCGAAGATCCCGGATGCAGAGGGATTCAAACAGATAGCCGAAGGTGTTGAAATCGCGCAGGAGCCTCTGGGCCGTGATCCCCATCACAGCAGTTGCGATCGATGGATCGGCAAAATGACGTTTGCTGGATGTTCGCAAGGGTGTTTTTGAGCGCAAAGCCGGATTCCAAGCGGCCAGATCTTCAACCACGAAAATCCGTTCCAAGGCATTCAAATAAGATGAAATCGTTGGGATTGTGATGCTTTCATCGGCTGCTTCCATATCTTGCTTGAGCGTCGACATGGATGCCTCGGTCGACAAATTCCTGGCAAGCGACCTCATGAGTTGACGCACTTTACCCGGGCTTTTCTCGATCGAGTCGACACGTGACACATCCAAGTTGATCACCGCATCCACATAATCCCTGGCTCTTTGCTCAGTGATTGCCTGGTCTTCGCCAATAGAAGCAGGCCAGCCCCCTCGGGTGATCAGCTCTGCCAGTTTTTCGATCGCAATCGGATTGATTCCAGCTAAATCCTCAGAACCTGCAAACAGATCTGCCAAAGAGACGATGCCTGCGGAATCCTGGGATTCAAACAAACTCATCGGCCTCATACGTAAACGAGAGATGCGCCCAGTACCGGTATGTGAAGTCAAGTTATCCCCCGGAACTGCTGAGCCAGTCAAAATGAATTGTCCAGTCTTTTGCCTTTGGTCAACTGTAAAACGAACCGCATCCCATAAAATGGGCGCGATCTGCCATTCATCTAATAACCTGGGGGTTTCACCTTCTAGCAAGAGGGAGGGCTTGATCGATGCGGTCTGCAAATAGGAAGCCTGTTTGTCAGGATCTTGCATCATGAGCACACTGTGGGCCTGATTCATAGCCGTTCTGGTTTTACCACACCACTTAGGTCCTTCAATCAAAACCGCTCCCGATGCACGGAGTGATTTCTTCAGTCTTTCATCTGCTATTCGCGGTAGATAATTCTCCATGGCCAAATCTCCTGCAGTGAGATAGCTTTATAATACCTCAATTTATGATTTGGCGCGATTTCATTTTATGGTTTGGCTTGTTTTTATTTTATGATTTGGCGCGATTTCATTTTATAGTTTGGCTTTTTGACTTGCTTTCATGGTGTTCCTCACGTTCAATCAGCGTCTGGCCTGCAGCTCTAAGGCAACCGAGCTGGTTTCATCGATCAGGATGCGGCTGATTTTCCAGCCGGAGATGGTTTTTTCCAAATATAGGGTGCCTTGCGGCTGATAGGTATAGGCTTCCTGGTTGGCGAGAGGCTGGACTTTTACTGTGACTTCATAATCGAAGGCAGGCTTGTCTGGCATGGAAAACGGACTGGGATTCAGCTGGATCGATTCGGGCGTCATTTCACACTGGTTCATGGCCATGACAGTCTCATTGCTCCAGATCGCACGCGATTCAACCGCTTCCTGGAAACTGGCCGGGGTCATCAGGCGCTCGTATTTCTTTCGCAGCGGCTGCTCGGCCATCTCCGCCGTCAGGCTACCGGAGGTGATCCGGGCAAGTAATTCAGATGACTCTTCAGCCGTGACTGTATACATCATCTGCAGGAACGCCTCCGCCCGTTCCGTGTCCGTCACAGCATTCAGCTTGATCAGGTAGACGACACCAAACGAGAGGGTAAACAGCAGGATGTTGGCTGACGCGATGAATATGATTCGTTTATGCCTGGCTGTCATGATGAGATCCTTTCTATGAGCGAAGATTTCATCCGGCCATGATGCAATCATAAGCGACGATTTCCTGCTGATTGGAGCCTGTGGAATCGATCCGGTAGAGCCTGGACCGGTACGATTCGGCACCCATTTCATCATAGGTGATTTCGTGCAAATAGAGCCAGCCGTCCAGGACCGCAACCAGATAGGCAAAACCGGCTTCTTCAGTTGAGACATCCGTAATCATCTGCCGTCCGCTGCCATCGAGCGCAATTTGCACCAGCTCGCCACCGGTCACTTCCATATCGTGTTCAGTCCGTTCCAGCTGGTAGACAATCTTCCCGTCATCCAGAAAGAAATTGAACGTGGGTTCGTCTGTCAGCTGTTGCCGTTCTGTTCCATCTGTCCGGATCCGGTACAGGGACCACTGGTCAGATTCATTGCAGTAATAGATCCAGCCATCGCTGGCCGTGAAATCACCGCCCGCCACCGTGTCTGGACCAACAAGCTCGGTTTCACGGCCGGACAGATCGATCCGGACGATTTCATTCTGGCCAGAACGTGCGAAGACCAGGTCCTGATCGACAGCCTCGAATGAATAGCCTTCTGCGATGACTTCAAGCCCCGTCCCGTCCGTCCGGACGCGCTGGATCGACGGTTGCCAGGTATCATCGAAACGACCCAGATAGATCCACTCACCGGCAATCTGCATCTGGTCCACATCAAATCCGTCCAGTGCCAACAGGTGAGTCAGCTCACTGCCATCCGGCCGGATTTTCTGCACCCTCACCGAGATTGGCGTGCCATCCTCGACAGTGGTGCTCTGGATAAAATACAGCCAGCCATCGACGAGATGGATGGAGTGGATGCGAAAACCTTCGTGAATCAGCGTCCTTTCGGTACCGTCATGTCGCATGCGATAAAGACCAAAGGCCGTATCCAGTGCCTGCATCTCTGATACCGTGTAATAGATCCAGTCCCCCTGCTGCACGACCGGACCGCCATTGCCATAAACGTTAGCGGAGAGATCGTCAAGCGTCGTTTCATTAGTTGAAACCGGCTGTGTGGCAGTCGTGTTGTTTGGCTCGGCACTTTCTGACTCATCAGTCGAACCAGTCGCTTCTGAACCTGTCGATTGTGATCCATTCGGCCTGGTTGGTTGCCTGACACACGAAATGAGAAGGAACGTAGCCAGCATAAGGCATAAAAGCACGCTTGCAGTCCCAACGAATCGTTTCATGCTATTAGCCTCCATTTCACTCGGACATTCACATGGCAATATCGTGTAAACATTTCCCTTTAAATATGAGAAAATGGAATGAACCCAAACCCACCGTTCAGAAAGAATCCAGCACCATCAACCTGCTTCTATTTTCATTATACACGCCCATGGACTTTAAAAAGTGAAAACGGCAAACAGGAGGCTGCACCATGTCAGTGTCATCGGTTTACCAGACCGACATCGATACCATCCTGGCCAAACGACACGACCTGGGCGCTGACTTGTGGACGACACCTGACAAACGTCTGATCAAGGGCACCCCATTTTCAACCATGGATTGTGCGCTACTGCTGTTAGAGCTCGGTGTCGCGCCGACAGATCCGATTCTCCGCGACGTCGCTGCTCTGATCTGGAGCGTCAGGCGCGAAGATGGCCGCTTCAAACTGGCGCCAAGCGGAGCGATCTACCCCTGCCACACCAGCATCGCTGCCAATGTCCTTTGCCATCTCGGCTATGCCACAGACCCCAGGCTGCAGAAGACCTTCCAGCACCTGCTGGACATCCAGTATCACGACGGCGGCTGGCGCTGCAACAAATTCAGCTTCGGCCGCGGCCCGGAAACAGAATTCTCCAACCCTGGCACGACCTTGATCGCCTTGAGTGCCTTCCGTTTTACTCCCTATCTCAATCACGATACTAGGCTCGACCAGGCAGTCGAATTTTTACTCAACCACTGGACCATCCGCATCCCGATTGGCCCTTGTCACTACGGTATCGGAACCTTGTTCCAGCAGGTCGAGTACCCTTTCGGCAATTACAATCTGTTTATCTACGTCTACGTCTTGTCGTTCTACGACCGGGCGAAAAAAGATCCGCGCTTTCTTGAGGCACTGGCACTGCTTGAGTCCAAGCTGTCTGACGGCCAGATCGTCATCGAACGCGTCAACCGCCAGCTGGCCAGCCTGGCTTTCTGCCGCAAAGATCATCCCAGCGAACTCGCGACCAAAAAATATCTCGAAATCAGGCAAAATCTCAGCCTTTGAAAGGCCCGTGACTATGGTATAATCTCCCTGTGATTTTTGCAGCGGTGCCTATGTGCCGACAGAAGCTCGCACTAAACACCCGCGGATGTGGTGGAATTGGCAGACACGCTGGATTTAGGTTCCAGTGCGCAAGCGTGCAGGTTCAAGTCCTGTCATCCGCACCACCAAAAGTACCATAAATTGATAGAATCGCTTCTGTCGGTTTGTGGTATTTTTATTGCCTCAAAGTGGCTCTTATCAGGGACTTTCGG
>Ga0228535_1001923_pt1 | contig 24932 bp, 21 predicted proteins | sample SJ1metagenome_FD_168457 | JGI IMG/M metagenome (GOLD analysis project Ga0228535, IMG submission 168457) | Enriched culture of PCE-dechlorinating microbial communities from Ithaca, New York, USA - SJ1 | ecosystem: Engineered > Modeled > Simulated communities (microbial... > Unclassified | place...
GGTGCGGCGCGGCAGGCGTCCGGCGATGACCACCACGAAGACGATGTTGTCGATGCCCAGCACCACTTCCAGGGAGGTGAGGGTGAGCAGGGCGACGATGTTCTCGGCGCTGAGAAGGTCCACGGTCTGTCCTTGGCTGCCGCGCCGTCGTCAGCCGGGGTAGGTCCCGGTCTCCTTCTGGAAGAAGACTAGGTCGAGGTCACGCGGCCGGACGCCGAAGCGGCCGAGCAGGGCGTGCACCTGGCCCCGGTGATGGGTCTGGTGGTTGAAGAAGTGGCTCAGAAGCAGGGCCATGGGCTCGGCGAAGGCGATTCCCTCGGTGGAGGTGTAGGAGAGAACCCGCATTTCGTCGCCGGGGTTGAGAGAGTCGGCGAAGCGGATGATGTTCTCGTCCTCGGCCACGCGGGCCGCAGTGAGTCCCGGCAGGTCCGGGTGGATCACCTCGGCGATGGAGGCTGGAGTCGGCCCCCGACCGGTGAAGCGGTTCAGCCAGAGCTGGTCGCCCAGCAGGCCGTGATTCAGGATACCCAGGATGGAGCCGAAGTTGACGTCCAGAGCCTCGGCGAGCTGTTCCGGGGAGAGAGGCGTCAACTCGACGTAGAGCCGGGCGTTGGCCCAGGCGTTGTAGCGGGCCAGGGTCTGGAAGAGAGTCTTCATGGCGGCCATTTAGAGACCCAAGCCTTCGCGGATGGCCGCGAAGTCCAGGTGCCGGGCCACCAGTTCCGCGCCCTGGCGGATCTTGATGGCGTCGCGCAGCTTGTGGCGCGAGAGGATGGTCTCCATCTTCTTGGCCACGGAGTATGTGTCCTCGCGGACCATGATGATCGGCGTTTCGAGCACCTCGGAGCGGGTCAGGATGATGTCGTTGGGGTAGAGGTTGCCGGTGAGCACCAGGCAGGGGCAGTCGCCCTCCAGGGCCACCAGCTGCACGTCGGCCCGGTCGCCGCCCACGATGACCGCCGAGTTTTTGCTCCGTCGGAAGTGGGTCATGAAGTTCTCCACCTGCATGGTGCCGATGAGGAAGTTCTCCACCACCCGCTCGGCCTTGTTGTGGGCCGAGATGATCTTGCCGCCCAGGCGTTCGGCCAGGTCGGCCACCTTGATGGCGCCCATGAGCGGGTCTTTGGGGATGATGCCCAGGACCTTGATGCCCCGGCTGTTCAGGAAGGGCGCGATGAGATTTTCCACCTCGTCCATGAAGGCCGGCGGGATGTCGTTGAGGACCACGCCCAGGAGCTGGTCGCCCAGGGCCTCCTTGAGGACCACCAGGGTGTCGTAGTGCAGCTCCTTCTGGAAGCGGTCGATGACCACGGTCTTCAGGCCCAGGCGCTGGACCACTGACACGCCGTCGGTGCAGCAGTATTTGCCCGAGTACATGGAGCCGGAGCCGCCCACCAGGGTCAGGTCGCGGCCCTGGCTGATCTTGCCGTAGCTTTCCGCGATGCGTTCCAGCAGCCCGCCGCAAGGGCCGGCGAAGGCCTTGACCTTGAAGTCGTGGGTCACGACCACCGGGGTCACGTCCTCAACGGGCTGGTCCAGACCGAGCACGTCCTGGACGAAGAAGGCGTCCTCGTCGCCGAGGCGGCCGTCCTTTTCCAGGGGCATGGCGCCCACGGGCTTCATGTAGCCCAGGTTCAGCCCCTCCTTGCGGAAGTGGAGGCCGATGCCCATGATGATCATGTTCTTGCCGGAATAGCCGGAAGTGGAGCCGATGTAGAGTCCGGGCATGTCGTTCTCCTCGGGGGGATCAGGCGATGGCGATCTTCACGTCGGCCACCACCGCGCCCTCCTCGTTGACCAGTATGGGGTTGAGCTCGACCTCCGCGATCTCCGGGAAGTCCACGGCGATCTGGGAAACGGTGAGCAGGATGTCCTCGATGGCGCCCAGGGCGGCTGGTTTTTGGCCGCGCACCCCGCGCAGCAGGGGAAACGTTTTGATTTCGCGGACCATTTCCTGGGCGTCGCCCACGGTGAGCGGGGCCAGGCGGAAGGTGAGGTCGTGCAGGACGTCGGTGTAGGCACCGGCCAGACCGAAGGAGAGCAGCGGCCCGAACTGTTGGTCGCGGCGCATCCAGACCGCCACGGCGCGCGCGTCGGCCGGGCCCATGGCCTGGACCATGCAGCCGGTGACGTGCACGTCCTCGCGGGTGCGGGCCAGGCGCGAGGTCAGCTCCAGGAAGGCCCGGCGCACGGCCTCGGCGTCGGACAGGCCCAGGGCCACGCCCCCGGCGGCGGCCTTGCTGGCCAGGTGCGGGGAGGCGATCTTCAGGGCCACGGGGAAACCGATGCGTTTGGCGATCCTGGCCGCCTCGTCGCTGGTGCGGGCGAATTTCGTCTCGGGAACGGGCAGTTCATAGGCCAGGGCCAGCTGCATGGCCTGGCTTTCGGAAAGGTCGGCGAGGCCGGTGGCCCGCGCCTCGCGCAGCAGGGACTCGGCCTTGCCCTTGTCGCGCCGGAAGCAGATTTCCACCGGATAGGCCCGGCTGCGCCAGGACTGGTAGGCGTACATGGCCTCCATGGCCCGCACGGCGGACTCGGGAAAGGCGTAGCAGGGCACCCCGGCCTCCACCAGGATGTCCCGGCCCGGGGCCACCCGGGGGCCGCCCATGAAACAGGCGAACACGGGCTTGCCGCAGTCCTTGGAAGCCTCGACCACGGCCCGGGCGGTCTCCTCGATCTGGGCCGCGGAGGTGGGCGTGAGGAGCACGAGCACGGCGTGGGCCATCTCGTCGGCCAGCACGGCCTCCAGCGTGGCCCGGTAGCGGGCGGCGTCGGCGTCGCCGATGATGTCGATGGGATTGTACAGCGAGGCGAAGGACGGCAGGACCGCGCGCAGGCGCTCCAGGGTCGTCGCGCCGGGGCGCATGAGCTGGAGCCGCGAGTTCTCGCAGGCGTCGGCGGTCAGGATGCCGGGACCGCCGGAGTTGGTGACCACCACCAAGTTGGGGCCCTTGGGCAGCGGCTGGGAGGAGAAGGCCCCGGCCAGGTCGAAGAGGCTCTCCACGTCCGGGGCGTGCAGGATGCCCGCCTGGCGGAAGGCGGCCTCGTAGGCCGGCGGCGATCCCGCCAGGGAGCCGGTGTGGTTGGAGGCGGCGCGCGCGCCCGCCGGGGTGGCTCCGGCCTTGATCATGACCACGGGTTTCTTGGCCGTGACCCTCTGGGCGGCGGAAAGAAGTTCCTGGCCGTTGTCCACGCTTTCGCAGTAGCCCAGGATGACCCGCGTGTCCGGGTCGTCGCCCAGGGCCTCCAGCATGTGGGCCTCGGAGAGCACGGCCTTGTTGCCCAGGCTCACGAACTTGGAGAAGCCCATGTCCTCGGACACGGCCCAATCCAGGATGGCCGCGCAGAGGGCTCCGGACTGGGAAAAAAAGGCGATGTTGCCGGAGGCCGGGCAGGCCCGGGCGAAGCTCGCGTTCAGGCCGAAGGGCGCGTTCATCAGTCCCAGGGAATTGGGCCCCAGCAGGGCGATGCCCCGGCGGCGGGCGATCCTGGCCAGCTCCTCTTCCAGCCGCCAGCCGTCCTTGCCGGTTTCCTTGAAACCGGCGGCGAGCACGATGGCCGCGCGCAACGACTTGGCGGTCAGGGCCTCCAGCACGGGGCGGACTTTTTCGCGGGGCAGGCAGATCACGGCCAGGTCCGGACCGTCGGGCAGTTCGGACACGTCGCGCAGCACCGGCAGGCCGAGGAGGTCTCCGCCCGCCGGGTTGACGGGCAGGATTTTCCCCGTATACCCGGAGGAGACGAGGTTCGACAGGACCGTGTGTCCGACCTTGCCGGGGTGGCGGGAAGCCCCCACTACCACCACGGACCGAGGCTCGAACAGGGCCTTGAGGGGGGCATCGGAATGCATTGCGACCCGGCGGAGCGCTCAATGGATGAGGTTTTCGAGCAACTTCAAGAACGTATCCATCATCGTTTCGGGCAAGTCAAGCTCTTGCGGGAGGCGGTGACCCACAGTTCCTACGCGAACGAGCAGGAGCAGGCCGTCCCGGACAATGAACGCCTGGAATTTCTGGGCGACGCCGTGTTGGAACTGTGCGTCTCGGCGGAGTGCTTCCGGCGCTACCCGGAGGCCGACGAGGGGCGGCTGACAAAGATCCGGGCCAAGCTGGTCAAGGAGAAGAGCTTGGCTCGTCTGGCCCGGGGCATCTCCCTGGACGTCTGCCTGCGCCTGGGGCGCGGCGAGGAGAGCCAGGGCGGCCGAAACCGGGAGGCGCTGCTGGCGGACGCGCTGGAGGCCTTGTTCGGAGCCGTGTTCCTGGACGCTGGATTCGAGGCGGCTCGGGCCTGCATCCTCGGCCTGCTGGAGGACAAGTGGCCGGACGACGCGGACTGCGCCGACCCCAAGGATCACAAGAGCCGTTTGCAGGAAGTGACCCAGCGACATTTCCGGGAGCGTCCGCGCTATGTTCTGTCCGGAGCATCCGGCCCGGAGCACGAGAAGATCTTCGAGGTCACGCTGCGGCTCCCCGGGGATCTCGCCTTCACCTCCACGGGCGGGAGTCTGAAGAAGGCCGAACAGGCCGCGGCCCAGGCCGCCCTGGAACACCTCGCCGCCCAGGGCCTGGATTGAGCGTCCGCATTACCGTCTCAAACGAAAAAAAACGCCCCGGGTGCGGGAACCCGGGGCGTCTTTCCGTTCGTTGGGGGCGGCGATCAACCGCTGATGAGCTGCAGGGCCATCTTCGGCAGGGAGTTGGCCTGGGCCAGCATGGCCACGGCCGACTGCGAGAGGATCTGCTGGCGGGTGAATTCGGTCATCTCGTTGGCCACGTCCACGTCCGAGATGCGGGATTCGGCGGCCTGCAGGTTTTCGCCCTGGATGGTCAGGTTGGTGATGGTGTTTTCCAGGCGGTTCTGCATGGAACCGAGGTTTGCGCGGATCTTGTCCTTGGAGATGATGGCCTGGTTGATGGCCTCCAGGGCGGCCTGGGCCAGGCCCTGGGTGGAGATGGACTTGCCCGCGTTGACCCCGTCGCCGGTGCCGGTCTTGGCCGCTGCGGAGTGGCCGAGGCCGAGGGCCGAGGCCGTGGCCGCGCCGACGGCGATGTAGTAGTAGTCCTCGGCGGAGTCGTTGCCGGTGCCGAAGTGGATCTTCAGCGGGCCGGTGGAATCCAGGCCGTGACCGTTGTGCGTGCTCATGGCGCCGGACAGGTTGCCGTTGAGCAGATAGATGCCGTTGAAGTCGGTGGCGTTGGCGATTCGCGTGATTTCCGAGGCCATGGCCTGGTACTCGGAGTCGATGATCAGGCGCTGGTCGGAGTTGTAGGTGCCGGTGGCGGCCTGCAACGCCAGCTCCTTCATGCGGATGAGCTTCTCGTCCACCACCTGGAGCGCGCCGTCGGCGGTCTGGATGAGCGAGATGGCGTCGTTGGCGTTGCGCACGCCCTGCTGCAGGGAGCTGATGTCCGCGCGCATGAGCTCGCGGATGGCCAGGCCGGCGGCGTCGTCGGCGGCGGTGCCCACGCGCAGGCCCGAGGACAGACGCCGGGTGGAGACGCTGAGCTGGCCGTAGGCCTGGCCCAGGTTCCGGGCGGCGTTCATCGCCATCAGGTTGTGGTTGATGACCAGGGACATGGGAAACCTCCTTGTTGGGGCTGCAATTCCTTTTGCGGGCATTAAGCAATGAAAGTGCCAACTAATATAATATTAATAAAATAGAGATATTATCGCATTCAACAAAGTCTAGAGATGGCGCTGGAAGCCCTTCGCGGCAGGTTTTTCCCCCTCCCGGGCGTCAGGGAACCGTCAAAAAATTCCGAGGGATTGCGGTGCGGTGCGGCGCAAGTCGTTGCGCCTCAAGGCACGGGATGGAAAAGAGGAGCGGCCCGGGCCGGGGGGTCAATCCGGTCCGGGCCGTCTCGCCGGGGTTTCGCGCCGCCGGGCCCTTGTCGGGCTTCGGCGGCCGCCGATTCAGGAGTCGCCAGCCTGGGTTTCGGGGCTAGCGCTTCATGGCTATGACTTCGCCGAGGAGGCTGTCGGTCGTGGTGATCACCTTGGTGTTGGCCTGGAAGCCGCGCTGGGAGGTGATCATGTTCACGAACTCCGTGGCCATGTCCACGTTGGACAGCTCCAGGGAGTTGCCGTCCACGGTCCCCTTGCCCGTGGTGCCCGCCTGACCGGTGAGGGCCGGGCCGGAGTCCAGGGTTTCGGAGAAGAGGTTGCCGCCTTCCCGCCGCAGGCCCCACTGGTTGGTGAAGGTGGCCAGGGTCAGGGAGTAGAGTTCCAGGGTCTGGCCGTTGGAGTACTGTCCGGAGAGGACGCCGTCGCGGCTGACCGAGACGTTCAGGAGTACGCCCGCCGTGTAGCCGTTCTGGCTCTGGAACAGGGTGGACGAGCCGCCCGTGTCGTAGCTCTGGGTGGCCAGGGCGCTGATGTTCGGGTCTTTGGCCGTTGGCAGGCGGTTGATATGGGTGATGTCGTTGCCCACCGCCGCGGCGTTGGTGGCCAGCCCGCCGACGCTGGCCCAGCCCCGGGTGATGGCGCCGCCGCCGTTGCTGGTCAGATCCGTGTTGCGCAGCCCGAAGTTCATCTCGATGGGCAGCGCGTTCACCGCGTTGTCCAGACTGGCGTTGGACTGGGAGAGGAAGTTCGGGGTGAAGACCGGGTAGCCTCCAGTGGAGAAGGAGGCCAGGGTCCAGGCGCTCAGATCCTTGACGTTGCCGCCCGCGTCGCTCTTCAGGGTGAAGGCGCTTTGGTTCACCAACTGGCCGGTACGGAAGGTCAGGGTGCCGACCATCATCACGCCGGCCGCCGAGGTTTCGCCGATGCGCGAGGAGCCCAGGATGCGGCCGTCCTCGCCGGGCTGGGTCGTGACCATGTATTCCCAGACCGAGTAGCCGCCCGCGTCGGAGAGCGTGACCTGATCGAAGTACACGGTCACGGTGTGGGCCGCGCCGATCTGGTCGTAGACCTTGATGGAGGTCGAGTAGGAATAGAGCCCCTCGTCCAGGGGCGTGGCCTCGGTGCCGTCCCAGTTCTCGAACATGGCGAAGTAGGGGTTCGTGGTCGAGTTGGAGGCGCTGGTGGCCTTGGGGTCCAGGTTGGTCACGATGTTGATGTTGCTCGTGACCTTGGGCGGCGACTGGAAGTTTTCCAGCCGGATGTCCGTGGGCACGCCCACGATGCGCCGTCTGTTGCTGGAGTCCGTGGTGCTCACCGCGGCGGTGGAGGTCGTCGTCTGCTCCATGGCCCAGCCCTGCAGCACGTAGCCGTGGGGGTCCACCAAGTAGCCGTCGGAGTCGAAGCGGAAGTTGCCCGCGCGGGTGTAGTACTGGCTCTCGGAGTCCTTGACCTTGACGACGAAGAAGCCGTTGCCGCTGATGGCCATGTCGGTGGACTCGGACGTGGTGGAGAAGGCGCCCTGGCCGAAGTCGTTGAATATCGAGGCCACGCGGACGCCTCGGCCGATCTGGGCGATGCCCGAGGCCGTGGGGTAGTCCTGGCTCATGACGTCCTCGAAGTCCATGCGCGCGCCCTTGTAGCCCACGGTGTTCACGTTGGCGAGGTTGTTGCTGATGACCGTCAGCTGCTCGCTGTGCACCGACAGGCCGGAAATTCCGGCGTAGAGGGATGAACTCAAACCCATGACAGACCTCCTTATGAATGCGGCGAAACCCGTTTCGTGTCGTTGTCCGCGCGGACCTAGCTCGACTTCTCGTCCGACGTGCTGTTGGGACTGGTGATCTCGGTGATGTTCTTGTAGTTCACCGTGCGGCCGTCCTTGAGGGTCAGGTACAGTTCGCCGCCGGAGTTGATCACGCCGGAGACCACGCCCGAGACCTCGGTCTGGATGAGAACCTTGGCCCCATCGGAATCCTCGCCGATCATACCCACCGTGTAGGTGCCGTCGGGCACGGTGGTGCCGGCGGAATTCTTGCCGTCCCAAGTGTAGGTGTAGGTGCCGGCCTCGCGTGCGCCGAGCGTTTCACTGCGCACGATGTTGCCCTCGGAGTCGTAGACGTTCACCATGAGGTTGCTGACGGCCTCGCCCATCCCATAGTTGATGGAGCTGATGGTGCTGCCGTCCTTGGTCACGGTGTAGCCCTTGGCCTTGATGCTCTGGCCGATGAAATTCGTGGCCGAGTAGAGGTCCTTCTGGCTGTTGGCGTCCACCAGGCTCTGGATGCCCTTGTTGATGTTCGTCAACTGTTCCAGGCTGGAGAACTGCGCCAACTGCGAGGTCATCTCCTTGTCGTCCATGGGGTTCATGGGATCCTGGTGGGTCAGCTGGGCGATCAGGATCTTCATGAAGGTGTCCTGATCCATGCTGCTCTTGTGGGTGACTTCGTTGCTGGCGGCCTGCTGGGTCGAGGCTCCCGAGAGAAGGCTGCTGGCTGCGGAATAGTATTCGGTGCTCATGCCGCGTCTCCTTAGGCGATGAGGTGCAATCCCCGGTCGGCAAGACTTGCCTGCCGTTCGGAGGAAAGCACGTCCCGTGCCAAGCCGACATCGTCCCCGTCCGCGATATGCGCGCGCCACTTCATGCCCGCCAGGGCCTCGCGCTGCTCCCGGGCCTGGTTGTGCTGTTCCTGTCCAAGCCAAGCGGCATGTTCCTGGTTGCCGGAGAGGCCCGTCTGCACTTCCATGCGGGCCACCTTGAGTCCTTGCTCTTCGAGGGACTGGCGCAGGGATTCCAGGTTGGCGGCGAGCAGTTTGCCGGTTTCGTGGTTGTCGGCCCGGATGACCGCCTGCACTTCCTTGTTCTTGACCTGGAGCATGACCGACAGGGTTCCCAGGTTTTCGGGCTGCAACTGGAGCGTGAGCTGGGTCCGGCCCTGGCCCAGGTTGGTGAGCACGCCGTTCTGGACCTGGGTGAGCATCTGGCGGGTCGCGGCGGTGTTCACGCTCTGCGGAACGGTCGGCGCGGTCGTCGTTTGCCGGGGGGAGTCGGCCAGGGCGAACTCGTTGATCTGGGTCTTGGCGTTCTCCAGGCGGGCCGTCTCCTGTCCGGATTCGGTCTTGAGTTTGCCGAAGAATTCCTTCCAGGCCGAGTTCCCGCCGGAGCCTTGTTCGGACTTGGACTTGCCCTCGGCCTGCCGGTCGGTGGTCTCGGCCCCGGTCTTGAAGACCGGGCGCGCGGCGTCCCGCAGTTCCGCGACGGGGTCGCGTTGTTCCGAAGACTTGCCGTTGATCGGCCGCCCCAGTTCCTGTTCGGAATTTTCGGCCTGGCGGCGCCAGGCGTTCTTGGCGGCATTGACCGCGTCCTCGGCATCCTCGCGCAGGCGACGGCCGAAGTTCTTGATGTCCGATGAGACGCCGCGTTCGCTGCGGAGCATGGTCTCCTGGTTCTGGGCCTGACGGTCGCCCTTGCTCCAGAGCTTTTCCCGCCGGGCGGACTTCTCCAGGGTGTCGCCCACCAGCTTGACCAGATTCTGGTCCTTTTCGGCCTGATTCTGGGTCAGCTGGGCCATTTCGCCCTGGAACCGCCCGAGGAGTTCGCGCAGGCCGCGCGTGGTGCCGGGGCCGGAGGCCAACTGCTCGGCCATCTGGGCCAACTGGCCCGAGATGCCGCCGGACAGGTTCCGGGTGGCGGCGGACGCGCCCTTGGCCGCCTGGGCCAGGGCATTCATGTACGTGGTCAGCTCGCGCGCGGTGAGGGAAAGGCCCCGGTCCTGGTTCTGGCTCTCCAGCCGGGACTGGACCGAGAGGAGAACCTTGGACGCGTCGCCCTGGGAGAGGTTCTGCACCAGCCCCTGGGCCTCGGCCGGATTGAAGCCGATCTTCTGGAAGAAGGATTGCAGCTCCTGGACCTCCTCGGAGGAGAGTTGGAGCGCCTTCTTGGACTGGCGCATCTTTTCGGACAGGGCGCTGACGAAGCGGCCCCAGGTGAGCCCTTCGGAGGAGCCGACCTGGTTCTCGAAATCCAACAGCTCGGAGGCTGAAAGGCCGTAGGTCTTCAGGCCGTTGCGCATGGCGTCCAGGTCGTCGCGGGAGAGCTTCATGCTTTGCAGGCCCAGGCTGACGTGCTTGGTGAGACCGTTGGCGACCTCCTTGGGGCTCAGGTCCGCCGGGTTCGCCGTCCGGGTCGCGCCGGTCAGGCCGTCGCGCACCTCTCTCGCGGCCGTTTCGGCTTCCTCGCGCAACGCGGCGCGGCGGTTCTCGATCCGGGTTCGGGCTTCCGAGGAAAGGGAGGAGGCGGAGGTCGTGGTCTGCTGCTGGTCCAGGGTCGAGTACATGCTCATGAAGTCGGAGAAGCCTCCCGACCGCGAGGATTCCTCATAGGTGGACAGCCCGTTGGAAAACTGGAGGGGGTCGGTGCTCTGACCGGCGGTCGGAATATCGGGAAGAATCTGCATCGCTTTTTCCTCTGCGGGCCTTCATACAAAACCCGTTCCAAAGGAAAAAACAAGTTATTCAAAAGCGTTGTGAAAACGCGTCGCGGCGGCTCCGGGCAGTTTTTTCCGCCGGGGTCAGCGCGTGAGGGCCAGAAGGTCCTCCAGCCAGTCCAGGGACTCGGCCCAGGCCGGGGCGCTGAAGTCGCGGTTTTGGAGCAGGGGCAGGAGGTAGCCGGTGAGCGGCCGGAGCATGAGCGGTGCGTCGGTCCAGAAGGAGTTTTCCAGGCTGCCCCGGGTCAGACCGATCCGTAGGCCCCGCCCCAGGTCGGGGAGGCGGTCGGTGAAGGCTTCGGCCAGACGGGGTTGGGTGGCCGCCAGCTCGGCCCAGGTCGATCGGGGCGTCCTCTCGTCCCAGAGCCCGAAGCGTCGGCCGAAGTAGGCCTGCCAGAAGCGGGACAGGAGGCGGTGGGCCCCGGGGGGGCGCCGGTCCAGGCGGGTCAGCCGGTACAGGCCGGAGGGGCCCCGGTCCGAGCGCGACAGGGCCAGGCCCGGCGGAGTCAGGCGTTCCAGGCGTTCGTCCGGGCCGCTGAGCATGGAATGGACCAGGGAGGCCGTCCGTCGGGCCGAGAAGGCCGCGTGGCAGCGCGTTCCGCCCCGGGTGCAGGACCAGCAGCCCTGGGCGCAACTGGCCGTGGGCCGGAGTACGAGATGCCCGGGCTGGTAGGGTCCGGTCTCCCAGGGGTTGACGTTGCCCATGGAGAGATTGAGCACGCGCAGGCCTGTCCAGGCCGCCAGGTGCATGGGGCCGGTGTCCGGGGTCACCAGGAGTTGGAAGGTCTGCCCGGCGGCGGCCAGCTCCTTCAGGCCCAGCCTGCCGCAGAGGTCGAGCACCGGGGCGGCGGCGATCCGCTTGACCTCGGCTCCCAGCGCGCGTTCCGCCGGCCCGCCCAGCAGGGCCGGGCGGAGGCCCCGGTCCAGGAGCGCCCGGGCCAGTTCGGCCCAGAACGCGGCCTCCGGGCGTTTGGAGGGGTCGCTGGCCCCGAGGAAGAGTCCCACCCGGACCACGTCGGGCGGCAGGCGTCGGGGCTCGGCGAAGGCCGTGCCCCGCAACTCGGCCAGGGGCACGAGGTCCAGGGCGTTCAGCTCGGCCCAGTGAAAACGGTTGTAGCGGTTGTTCTGGATCAGGCTCTGGCGGTAGAGCTGCCAGCGGCCATGCACCCGGCGCGCGCCGTTTTCCAGCACGGGGCCGAGTTTTTCCTCGGCCCGCGCCTGTCCGGCCAGTTCGTCGGCCTGATCCCCGGCGCTCAGGTTGAGCACGAGGCGGTAGTCCTGGCGGAGCAAAGCCTCGGTCCCGGACCATGGCACGTAAGAGACCTGGGGCGAGAGAAGCGCCAGCGGGCGGAAGAAATGCTCCTCGGCGGCCACCTGGATAGGGTGGCCGGGGAAGACCCGCCGCAGCCAGAGAAACAGCGGAAAGGAGAGGATCAGGTCGCCCATGCGGCGGCGCTGGAGCACGAGGATGGGCTTCACGGCCGCGCCCCGAAGGTCCGGCGCATGGTCCGCAGCAGGGCGGCCAGACGGTGGTCGTAGGTGTGCTCGGCCAGGACGCGCCGCCGTCCGGCCTCGGCCAGTCGCGCCCGGCCCGCCGGGTCATCCAGCCAACGCCGAATCTGGTCGGACACATCTTCCGGCCTGTCGTACATCGCCATTTCTCGGTTCGGCTCGAAGAGCCGCTCCATCTGGCGGCGGCGGTCCGTGAGCAGGAACGCGCCCGAGGCGGGCACGTCGAAGACCCGTTGGTTCACCGCGCCCTTCATCTGGAGGCTCGTGCAATTGAAGTTGATCGCCGCGCGCGGGTAGAAGCCCGGCAGGTCGTCGTAATAGGACAGCTCGGGATGGTGCCGCCAGCCGCCCGGGGGCAGCAGCTCGAACCAGCCCGGGTCGCCCGCGATGAGCGGTTCGAAAGGCAGCAGCCCGCGCACGCAGGACAGTCGGTAGTCGCGGGTGGAAAGCCAGGTGAGATAGGTCTCGAAGGCCAGCATGCGCACGGGCGAACGCAGGCCCAGGAACAGGGGCCAGAGGTCCGGGAAGCGGTCGCGCAGAAAGCGCGCGGCCGAGGGCTCGTCACTCGCTCCGAAGGCGCGCGCCACTTCCTCGGCCCGGGCCGCCAGTTCCGGCGGCGGGTCCGACGCCGCCAGCCGCCCGGCCACCTTGGCCAGCATGGAGTTGCCCACGAAGGACACCGGCGCGTTCCAGGCGTCGCGACCCGGGGCCCCGGGACGGAAGCGCTCCGGGTCCGCGCCCAGGGGCAGCCAGGAGACGTGCGGGAAACCGAAGCCGCGCAAGGCCTCCACGTTGTCCGCGTCCCAGGTGAACAAGGCCGTGCGCTCCAGGTGGCGTCGGGGGTAAAGCGGCAGGATGAGGAAGGGGTTGTCCACGAACCAGGAGGCCAGGGGCAGGCCGTCGGGCTCCAGGAGGTCCAGGAGCACGCCCTCGCGGTCCACGCCCAGGTGATTCACGGTGAGCAGGAAATCCGGCCGGAACCCGGCCACGGCCTCGCGTACGCGGTCCACGAAGAGATCCCGATCCATCTCCTTGCCGCCCAAGTCCAGGAGTCGGTGCGGCACGCCCAGGCGGGTCAGGGCCGCGACCACCTCGCCCATGAGAAAATAGAGGCTGGTGAGGAGCAGGACACGGGGCTTGGGGGTGATCTCCGGCGGCTGGACCATGTGCGGCATGTATCGTCCCGGGCCGGGAATGTCCACGCGCGGCACGGAACGGATGCGCGGAATCATCGCGAAAAACGCCGGACGCCCTTGACACGATACTTTTTTTAAAATTATACACACCGTGTGATACGATTTTAATTTTAGTAATATCCAGGGGGTGTTTTTCGAGCACAGGAGGATTCGGCAACCACGTGAATGCTCAGTAAGGAGGAGCGATCATGCTGGAAATGGAAAAGGTCTTGATGAAGGGGACGGCCCCGAAGAACGCCGACCCCAACGCGTTTTCGATGGTCCAGGTGGACGCGGCCAAATGCCAGGCCTGCGGCACCTGCGACGAGGTCTGCCCCACCGGCGCGATTCAGGCCTTCGGCCCGGACGAGAAGCGCAAGGTTCTGGATCCGGCCGTGTGCATCAACTGCGGCCAGTGCCTGGTGAACTGCCCCTACGGCGCCATCTACGAGGAAGTCTCCTTCGTGGACGACGTGTTCAAGGCGCTCCAGGATCCGGACACGGTGGTCGTGTCCATGCCCGCCCCGGCCGTGCGCTACGGCCTCGGCGAGGCCTTCGGCATGCCCGCCGGAACCTACGTGGGCGGCAAGATGCACGCGGCCCTGCGCAAGCTCGGTTTCGACCACGTCTGGGACAACGAGTACACCGCCGACCTGACGATCATGGAAGAGGGCACGGAGCTGATCAACCGCATCAGCAAGCCCGACCACCATTACCCCCTGCCGCAGTTCACGTCCTGCTGCCCGGGCTGGGTGAAGTTCATCGAGAGCTTCTACCCCGAACTGCTGCCGCACCTGTCCACCTGCAAGTCGCCCATCGGGATGCTCGGCTCCCTGTCCAAGACCTACGGCGCACAGCAGACCAAGACCGACGCCAAGAAAATGTACACGGTTTCGATCATGCCCTGCATCGCCAAGAAATATGAGGGATTGCGTCCCGAACTGGCGGCCAGCGGCTACCGCGACATTGACGCCACCATCACCACCCGCGAGCTGGCGTACATGATCAAGAAGGCGGGCATCAACTTCGCCAAGCTCAAGGACGAGGCTCCCGAGCCGGTCCTCGGCGAGTCCACCGGCGCGGCAACCATCTTCGCCACCAGCGGCGGCGTCATGGAGGCGGCCCTGCGCTTGGCTTACGAGGTGCTCTCCGGCGAGAAGCTGAAGAACCCGGACATCAAGGCCGTGCGCGCTCATGAGGGCATCAAGACGGCGGCGGTGAACGTGCCCAAGTTCGGCGAGGTGCGCGTGGCCGTGGCCAGCGGGCTGCAGAACGCGGCCAAGCTCTGTGAGGAAGTCAAGGCGGGCAAGTCCCCGTACCACTTCATCGAGATCATGACCTGCCCCGGCGGCTGCGTGAACGGCGGCGGCCAGCCCCTGGACCCGAATCTCCGCGTGGCCGAGTGCGGGTCCAAGCTGTTCGCGGAACTGAAGACCCGTTTCAGCGGGAAGAACAACGGGTAGGCAGGAGGACGACATGAACAAGACACTGGACATCACCCGCCGGAACTTCCTGAAGTTCGCCGGCGCCACCACGGCCGTGGCCCTGGTGGGCTTCAACTTCGTCAGGGACGCCGCCGCGGCGGCCATGGACTTCGTGGCCAAGCGCCAGACCTCGGTCTACGGCGCGGACGCCAACGCCAAGATATACAAGCTCCGCAAATCCCAGGACAACCCCATGATCCAGAAGATCTACGCCAAGGACGGCTTCCTGGCCGACGGTCCCTGCGGTCACAAGTCCCACGAACTGCTGCACACCCATTATGTGGACCGCAGCGCGGGCGTGAAGGCCGCCAAGGCCAAGGGCATCAAGCTGAAGGTCTAGTCCCCCCGCGAGAAACACCTCCGTGCGGCCTGAGGGAAGGGTTGGTCTGAACCAGAGGGCTGCATTTCTCCCGCCGGGCGGCGTCGTTCATTCCGCGAGGGTGCGCTCGGCTTCCGCCAGATACTCCTCGATCTCCTCCCGCTGCCAGCTCACCACGGGCGGCAGGGACTCCCCCTTGCGCAGATACAGGGCGAAGGCCCGGAAGCATTCCAGGGCCTTGCGCCGGTAAACCGGGTCGCCGGTCTGTTCGTACCTGCCGCGCCAGGCCTTGCCCAGGTTGAAGGAGGCCAGGGGGTAGCCGTTGATGGTCAGGGCGGTCTCGTATTCCTGGATGGCCCGGTCAAGGTCGCCCTTGCGGGCGTAGGCCACGCCGATGTCGTTGTGGGCCTCGGCGCCCTCGGGGGTCCGGTCGCAGCAGGCGATCACCTTGGAATAACTGGCGATGGCCGCGTCCAGCTTGCCCATGGCCAGGTAGCGTTCCCCCTGCTGGATGAGCACGCGGGGCAGCTCCTGGGCCGGGACCGGCCGGACGGCGGACAGGAACAGGAACAGGGCGGCCAGGGTCGGGGCGAGAGTTCGCGGCATGGTTCCTCCACGAAACGCCGCGCTGAACACTCGATCCTGGCGCGGCGGTGTGTATATTTAATTTTTATTGATATGCTTTTCGTGCGAATAATTCAAATAAAAAAGCATTGCGTCAGTGTGGCGGGGTCATGTCCGCTCGGCACAGGAATCACCTCGAGTGAACAATTGGGTTGACGAAATTGAAAAGAGGGGCTACGAGTCTCGTGTCACTATTTTTATTTTAGTAACACGAATGCAGCGCATCGGCCAGCGGCGCGCTTCGCGGAGGTGTCGGCATGGAGGGGAGCACGGAGGGACGGCGGCTGGGACTCGTCGGCATTTCCATTGCCGACCGGCGGTCCTCGGCCTTAAAGGTCAACGAGATATTGGGACGCTATGGCGACATGATCGTGGCCCGCACAGGCCTGCCGTATCAGGAGCGCGGCGTGAGCGTCATCGCGGTGATCATCGACGCCTCGACCAACGATCTGGGGGCCCTGACCGGCAAACTGGGCATGATCCGGGGCGTGCAGGTCAAGTCCTTCTTGTTTTGAGACGAGCCATGAAACGGATACTCTTCACATATACCACGCTTGTTTTCATGGCGGCCCTGGCCGTCTCTCCTTGTTCGGCCCAGGAACGCTCGAACCCCTATGCCTTGGAAGAGGTGACGGTGACGGCCCGGGCCGTGCCCACGCCGATCAGCCGGACGCCGGGCGGAGTGGAGGTCATGGACGCCGAGGAGATCGAGGAGATCCAGCCGGTGAACATCTCGGACATGGCCGCGCGGGCTCCGGGCGTGGACGTCTCGGCCGACTCGCCCTGGGGCGCGGACGTGAGCATCCGGGGCCTGTCCCGGGACTCGGTGGTCTTCCTCATCGACGGCTGCAGGGTGAACACCACCACGGACATCAACGGCCGCTTCGGACTGGTGAACCCGGAGGACGTGGAGCGCATCGAGATATTGAAGGGCCCGGTGAGCACGCTCTACGGCTCGGGCTCCATCGGCGGCGTGGTCAACGTGATCACCAAGAAGGGCCGCTTCGCCGAGGGCGATATCCCGGAATGGCACGGCGGTCTGGCCGGAACCACGGGCTCCAATCCGGTGGGCGCGGGCGGGTACGGCGCGCTTTCCTACAACGCCAAGAACCTCTGGGTCTATGGCTCGGGTTCCTGGCGCGAGTATCAGAGCTTTTACGACGGCGGGGGCGACCTGACGCCCAACAGCCAGTACCGCGACTTCTACGGCAAGGCCGCCACGGGCTACCGTTGGGATTCCGGCGCGGTGACGGAAGTGCAGTTCCAGCGCGTGGAAGGCGAGGACATCGGCGTGCCCGGCGGATCGAGCCCGCCGCTGCCGTCCTCCAGCGCGGCCAAGCTGACCCTGGGCTCCAATGATCGGTCCCTGTTTCAGGCCGTGCATACCATCAAGCCCGAGGACGGGCCGGTGAAGGAATCACGGTTCGAACTCTACTACCAACTCATCACCCGCAACCCGCGCATCAACCAGGTGAACGGGGCCATGGCCAAACCCTCGGCGGACCACGAGACCGTGGGCGGCAAGTGGACCAACGTGCTCGGCCTGGGCGATCACACCCTGACCGCCGGACTGGACGCCTGGAACTGGTACATGACCTCCAAGCGCGATCGTTACAACCCGGCGGGCGTGCTCATCGGCACGGACCATCCCACGCCGGACGCGAACCAGTTCTCCGGCGGCCTGTTCCTGGAGGACGACTGGGCCCTGGCCGAGCGCTGGACCCTGAATCTCGGCGGTCGGGGCGACTGGGTTTCCATCTCCAACGCGGGCAACGTCACGGCCAACCAGACCGTGGAGGCGGGGACGCGCGAGGACTTCAGCTGGGGCGGGCACGCCGGCCTGACCTTCCAGGCCACGGAGCGCTGGAGCCTGACCTCCCTGGCGGCGGCCAGCTACCGCACGCCGAACATCCTGGAGCTGTTCAAGGACATCAACCTCACCGGCGGCATCAAGGAGCTGGGCGACCCGGACCTGGACCCCGAACGTTCGTTCTTCTTCGAGCAGGGCTTCCACTACACCGGGCCGACGCTGCGGGCCACGACCTCGTTCTACGCCAACTTCATCGAGGACATGATCAACGCCCAGTACGTCAACGCCACCACCTACCGCATGGCCAACGTGGGCCGGGCCGAGATCTACGGCGTGGAGCAGTCCCTGGAGTGGGATTTCGTCACGGATTGGACCGCCTACGGCAACATCGCCTACGCCGACGGCGAGGACGTGAAGAACGGCCAGCCGCTGCGCAACGTTTCCCCGCTCAACGGCCTGCTGGGCGTGCGCAACCACCTGACCGGGGCCTTCTGGTGGGAGCTGGAGTGCGAGTGGGCCGCGGAGCAGACCCACGTGCCCGACGGGGCCTTGCCCACCGATGCCTGGGAGATCGTCAACGCCCGCGCGGGCTACGATTTCCATCTCGACGGACTGAAGAACCAGATCGTCCTGGCCGGGACCAACCTCTTCAACGAGGTCTACAACAACTATCAGGCCACCTCGCGCGGTCTGGTCATCCGCCAGCCCGGGGCCGCCGTCACCGCCACCTGGAGGGTCAGTTTCTAGCGAGTCGCGGCAGCGTCCTCTCCCGCGACGTCGCACGAAAAAGGCGGGCTCCCGAGAGCCCGCCTTTCTTTTTTCATGCCGCGAAAGGACTCAGGCGAAGTCGGCGGAGTCCAAAAGGATGGTCACCGGGCCCCAGTTGACGAAGTCCAGGAGCATGTCCGCGCCGAAGGAACCGGTGGCCATCTGGCCCGGCGCCAGGGGCATCAGGTCGCGCACCAGGCGGTCGAAGAGCCGGGAGGCGCTCTCGGGTTCGGCCGCGTCCGAGAACGAGGGACGGCGGCCCCGGCGGCAATCGGCGTAGAGCGTGAACTGCGAGACCAGGAGCAGGTCGCCGGCGATGTCCTTGAGGCTCAGGTTGAAGCGGCCCTCGGCGTCGGGAAAGATGCGCAGGTCCACGACCTTGTTCAGGAGCGTGGTCCAGGCCCGGGAGCCGGGCAGGTCCGGGCCGTCGTCCTTGCCGAAGCCCGCCAGCACGAGCAGGCCCGTGTCGATGCTGCCCAGAACCTCTCCCTCGCTACGGACCTCGGCGCGCGTCACGCGCTGGAGCAGAAGGCGCATGGTCAGTCCTCGCGGTAGGTGGCTTTGGAGGAGTCCTTTTCCGACACCGAGACGTGGACCACGCGTACGGGCTGGTCCGCCAGCAGCGCGGCCGCTTCCATGTAGATGTGCCGGGCCAGGTTCTCGCTGGAGGGGTTCAGGCGGTCGAAAGGCGGCACCTCGTTCAGGTGCCTGTGGTCCAGGCCGTCCAGAACCTGCTTCAGGGCCTGCTTGAGAACCTTGAAGTCCACGAGGAGTTCGGTGTCCGGGGTGAGCCGGTCGCCCTCCACGCAGAGTTCCACGCCGAAGTTGTGGCCGTGCATGTTCTCGCACTTGCCGCAGTAGTTGCGCAGCTGGTGCGCGGAGCTGAAATCGGAAGTCACCGTCAGACGCCATTTTCCGGCCATGTCCCGCCTCACGAGAGTTCGAAGTCGTGTTTTTCCGCGGCCTGGCGGCGTTCCAGCTCACCCAGGAGCCGGTTGCTCCGCCGGGTCTCCTCCAGGAGTTCCTCCAGGATGCGGTTGGCGCGGTTCGTGTTGCGCCAGATGATGAGCGGCGCGATGCTGACGCAGACGACCACCACCATGAGCACGGCCCAGGCCAGGATGCCGATTCCGGCGAGGTATTCCATGACTGCCTCCTAGTTTCCGGCCGTGAGCGGGCCGCGCCATTTGTCGAGCTGCTTCCAGAACTCGGGATTCGGGGCCACGCCGAACTGGGGCGAGAGCTGGAGGGTGCAGACGCTGTCCTTGAGCCCCACCTGGACGTAGACCGGGGCGTCGCCCCTGTGTCGGGACAGGAGTTCCTTGAGCCGGTTCAGGTGCTCATCGAGGCAGAGCTCCGAGGGCACCTGGAGATAGACCGGCTCGGTGTTGCCGGCCACGGCTCCGGAGAGGAGCGAGACGCTCTCGGCCAGGATCTTGGCTTGGCGCGGGCCTTCGTCGTCCTGGCCGGGCTCCTCGCGCAGGTCGATGCGTCCGCTCACCAGCAGGGGCTGGTCCTGGGCGATGAGTTCGCGGGCGGGCAGATAGACGTTGGGCAGCAGCGTGACCTCGCCGGTGGCCGTGAGGTCTTCCGCGCCCACGAAGGCCATCTTGTCGCCCTTCTTGGTCACGTATTCCTTCACCGAGGTGAACAGCAGGGCCAGGCGCACCTCCGAGCCGTTGGCCAGCTCCCGGCACTCGTCCAGGGTGTTCAGGCGCAGGCGGGCCAGCTCGTGCCGCCAGCCCAGGAGCGGGTGGCTGGAGAGGAAGAAGCCCAGGGCCTCCTTCTCCAGCCGGAGCTTCTCCTCGTCGGGCCACTCCTCGGCGTGGAATTCCTCGATGTTCACGGGCAGCCCGTTGCCCGCGCCCTTGTCCGGCCCGCCGAGCATGTCCAGCATGGAGATCATGCCGCTCTGCTTCTCCTTGGCCTGGCGCTGACCCAGGGCGTGGGCCTTGTCCAGCCCGGCCAGGAGTCCGGCCCGGGAACAGCCGAAGCAGTCCATGGCTCCGGCCTTGATGAGGTATTCCAGCATGCGCTTGGTCACGCGCCGCAGATTCACCCGGCGGCAGAGGTCCACGAGGTCCGTGTAGGGGCCGTTCCGCTCGCGCTCCTCCACGATCTCCAGCACGGCCTCCTCGCCCACGTTCTTGATGCCCGAAAGCCCGAAGACCACGGCGCCGTCATGCACCGAGAAGCGCGGCCTGCCCGAGTTGATGTCCGGGGGCAGCACCTTCACGCCCATGTCCCGGCAGGTGTTGATGTACTTGAAGACCTTGTCCGTGTCGGCCAGTTCCGAGCTGATCAGCGAGGCCATGAACTCCACGGGGAAGTAGGCTTTCAGATAGGCGGTGAAGTAGGAGATGAGCGCGTAGGCCGCGGAGTGGGACTTGTTGAAGCCGTACTCCGCGAACTTCTCCATGAGGTCGAAGATCTCGTTGGCGGTCTTGTCCGCGATGCCGTTCTCCCGAGAACCCTCCAGGAAGCGCTTGCGCTGCTTGGCCATCTCCTCGGCGTTCTTCTTGCCCATGGCCCGGCGCAGGAGGTCGGCCGCGCCCAGGGAGTAGTTGGCGATGACCCGGGCCGTGCTCATGACCTGTTCCTGGTAGACGATGACGCCGTAGGTCGGTTTGAGCACGCTTTCCAGGCTGGGATGCGGATAGGTGACCTCGACTTCGCCGTGCTTGCGTTTGATGAATTCGTCCACCATGCCCGAGCCCAGCGGGCCCGGACGGTAGAGGGCGAGCATGGCGATGAGATCCTCGAAGCAGTTCGGCTTGAGCATGCGCAGATAGCGCCGCATGCCCGAGGACTCCACCTGGAACACGCCGTCGGTGTCGCCCCTGGCGAAGATCTCGTAGGTCTTGGGATCGGAGAGGGCCAGGGTGTCCAGGTCCGGGGGCTGCTTGCCCTGTTCGCGGATGATGTCCAGACAGTCCTCGATGACCGTCATGGTCCGCAGGCCCAGGAAGTCGAACTTGATGAGCCCGACCTTCTCCACCCGCTTCATGTCGTACTGGGTGACGACTTCGCCCTTCTTCCCCCGGTAGAGCGGCAGGTAGTCGGTCATGGGCCCGGCCGAGATGACCACCCCGGCGGCATGGGTCGAGGCGTGGCGGCACAACCCCTCCAGCCGCCGCGAGATGTCCACGAGCTTTTCCATCTGGGGGCTGGAATGGGCCAGGGCCACCAACTCGGGTTCCTTGTCCAGGGCCTTGTCGATGGTCATCTTCAGGTCGTCGGGGATGAGCTTGGCGATCTTGTCCGTCTCGGCGAAGGTCAGCCCCAGGGCCCGGCCCACGTCGCGGACCACGGCCTTGGCCTTCATGGTCCCGAAGGTCGTGATCTGGGCCACGTGGTCCTCGCCGTACTTGCCGGAGACGTACTTGATGACCTCGGTGCGGCGGCGCTCGCAGAAGTCCACGTCGATATCCGGCATGCTCACGCGTTCCACGTTCAGGAAGCGTTCGAAGAGCAGATCGTAGGGCAGGGGATCGAGGTTGGTGATGCGCAGGGCCCAGGCCACCAGCGAACCGGCGGCCGAGCCGCGTCCCGGGCCCACGGGGATGCGGTTGTCCTTGGCCCAGTTGATGAAGTCCTGGACGATGAGGAAGTAGGCCGGGAAGCCCATCTCCTTGATGACCCCGATCTCGTACTCCAGGCGTTCCCAGTAGGCGGCCTCGTCCACTTGGTAGGGCAGGTGGGCCAGGCGCTTCTTGAGGCCGTCACGGGCCAGCAGCTCGAACTCCTCCACGATGGTCCGGCCCTCGGGCAGGGTATAGACCGGGAAGACGTGCTTGCCGAGTTCGATCTCCAGCTCGCAGGCCTCGGCGATGCGCGCTGTGTTGGCCAGGGCCTCGGGGCAATGGGCGAAGGACGCCTCCATCTCCTCCGGGGGCTTGAAGTAGAGCTGGTCCGTGTCCATGCGCATGCGGTTCTGCTGGTCCACGGTCACCTGGGTCTGGATGCACAACAGCGTGTCGTGGGCTTCGGCGTCGGCGCGGTCCAGGTAGTGGCAGTCGTTGGTGGCCACCAGCGGCAGGCCGGTGCGTTCGGCTACCTGGAGGAGCATGGAGTTGGCCTGCTCCTGTTCCTTGAGACCGTTGGACTGCAGCTCCAGGTAGAAGCGGCCGGGAAAGATGTCGGCGTATTCCCGGGCCGTCTCCACGCCCGCCTCCAGGCCTTCGTTGAGCAGCTTGCGGCAGACTTCCCCGGCCAGGCAGGCCGAGCAGGCGATGATGCCCTCGCCGTGGCGGCGCAACAACTCCTTGTCCACGCGTGGCTTGTAGTAGAAGCCGTCCATGTTGGCCATGGACACAAGGCGGATGAGGTTCTTGTAGCCTTGGGCGTTCTGGGCCAGGAGCAGGAGGTGGTAGGCGCTGCCGAGCTTGCCGGTTTTTTCGGTGTAGGCGCCCTGGGCCACGTAGGTCTCGCAGCCGATGAGCGGCTTGATGCCGTACTGTTTGGCGTACTGGTAGAAGGTCACGGCCGCGTGCATGTTGCCGTGGTCCGTGACGGCCACGGCGGGCATGCCGAAGTCCTTGGCCCGCTGACAGAGGGCCGGGAGCCGGATGGCCCCGTCCAGGAGGCTGTACTCGCTGTGCACGTGGAGATGGACGAAATCGGACATGGACGCTCCTGGGAAAGGGAATGGAAAGGGTGTACCCCAATCCCGGGCGTTTGAAAACGCGCCCATTTGACCCGAGCCCGGCCCGACAGTAAAAGGAATGGGCCCCTAAGGCCGCGAGGTGACGCCGTTGACCGATGTTCTCGCCTATGTCTGGGCGCGCCTGCCCCTGGCGCTGCTCTTCGCCGACGGCTATCTGGCCTACCGCCTGCTGGCCGTCACCGGGCTCACGGACTGGGCCGTGCGCCAGGCCGTGCTCCGCAGCCGGGGGCGTCCCTCGCGCGTGGTCCTCTACGTCATCGCGGCCTCGGCCGGGCTCTCGGCCTTCATCCCCAACGCCGTGGCCGTGCTGGCCGTGTTGCCGGTGATCACGGCCCTGGACCGTGAGCACCGCCTGCGCCGCCCGGACGCGCCCATGTCCACGGCCCTGGCCCTAGCCGCCATGTACGGGGCCAACATCGGCGGCATGGCCTCGCTCATCGGCAGCCCGGCCAACCTCATCCTGCTCGGCGTGCTCGACCTTTACGGCGTGCCCGGGCGGGAGCAGATCAGCTTCTTCAACTGGTTCGTCTGGGGCCTGCCGTTGGCGGCGTTTCTGACAGCCATCGGCTGGGGGCTCATCACCCTCCTGGCCCTGCCGCGCGGCGCGGCCTGCGACCTGCCGTCGACGGTCCGGCCGCCGGTCTTCGGCCCCCTGCAACGGGTAGGCGCGCGGCTCTACGCCCTGTTTCTGTTTTTTTGGATCGCCGCGGCCCTGCTCAAGGAGGTCTGGCCCGGGTTCACGGCCTGGGAGGCCCCGGCGGCGTTGGCCTTCACCGGCTGGCTCTGCCTGGAGTGCTTCCGGCCCCGTCGTCTGGACGGGACCTTCGCTCCGCTCCTGCCCCTCCGAGCCCTGCTCGCGGGCATCCCGGCGCGCGGCCTGTTCTGGTTGGGCGTTCTCGTGCTCGTCATGCTCACGGGCAACGCCCTGGGCTTGGACCGGGATTTGGCCGGGGTCTTCCGGCGGATCGCCGTCTCCGCCGACACCCAGTTCCTGTTGACCCTGCTTTTCGCCCTGGCCGCCATCTTCCTCACCGAGGTGCTCTCCAACACCGTGGTGGCCGTGGCCTTCTTTCCCGTGGCCTTTTTCACCGCCCAAGCCCTGGGCCTGGACCCCCTGCCGCTGATGATCACCATTTCCGTGGCCGCCACCTGCGCCTTCATGACCCCGGTGGCCACCATCCCCAACGCCCTGGCCTACGGGGCCCTGCCCGGGGCCTCGCTGCGCCGCATGCTCGGCGTGGGCCTGCTCATGAACGTTCTCTGCGCCCTGGCCATGACCGCCTGGCTGTCCCTGGCCATTCCGCTGGTCTACGAGTGAACGCGGCTTGATGCCCCGGGCTCCTTCCGGTAAGTTCTCCATCATATATATGAAGCATGTGATCCTTCCGGCCCTGTTGGCCCTTCTTCTTGTTTCCGCCGCCTGCCACCCGGCCCCGCGTCCGGCCGCGTCCGGCCCGCCGGGCCAGACCCTGGTGGACCAGGCCGAGGATCTCGTGCGCCGGATGCGGTCCCATGACCGTGACCAAGCCCTGGACGTGCTCCTGGCCGAGGCCAAGGGCGTGATCATCGTGCCCGCCCTGTTCCGCGCCGGGTACCTGGGCGGGGTGGACATGGGCCAGGGCCTGCTGCTGGCCAGTGACGCGGCCGGACTCTACAGCGAACCCGTGTTCCTCTCCCTGGGCGGGTTGAACTTCGGCATGCAGGCGGGCGTCCAGCGCACCTCCGGGATCATCTTTCTCATGAGCCGCGATTCGCTGGAGGCCGCCTCCCGTGGGGCGCTCTCCCTGGACACCAACCTGAGCGTGGCCGCCTTCACCCTGGGCGAGGCCCACTCCCTGGTCATGGTCGGCCAGACGCCCGAGGTCATCGCGGTCCTGAACCCCGAGGGAATCTACGGCGGAGTGGCGCTCTCGGGCTCGGGCATGCGCCTGGACGAAACCCTCTTGGCCGCGCGCTACGGCAAGGGGGCCACGGCCTCCGAGGTGCTCTTCGAACGCCGCTTCTACGCCACGCCCGGGGCCGAAGGGCTCCAGCACGCGCTTTCGGTCTACTGGAGGTGACACGGCAACAGGCTTGAATTAAAGGGATATTTTTAAATTTTAAAAAAGTTCATTTTTCTCCTTGACCCTTCGACGGTATTTGCCTAGAAACACCCTTCGCCGCTGAGGACGAGCCCGCGAGGGCGCAACGGTGGCGAAATGATCTTTGAGACTCGGATGCGAAAAAACGGTTGACAGGGAGTGAGG
>Ga0228535_1001925_pt1 | contig 24907 bp, 15 predicted proteins | sample SJ1metagenome_FD_168457 | JGI IMG/M metagenome (GOLD analysis project Ga0228535, IMG submission 168457) | Enriched culture of PCE-dechlorinating microbial communities from Ithaca, New York, USA - SJ1 | ecosystem: Engineered > Modeled > Simulated communities (microbial... > Unclassified | place...
CGGCGGCGCGCGGCCGGGGCGGGGGCTGCGGGTGTCCCACTCGCGCCCGATGTGCCCCGCATATCGGGCGCGCCGGAGAGGCTGCTGGCGCGGCTGGCGCCCGTTTCGGTCGTCCCCGCCGGCACGGCGGCGGCAAAGCAATCCTTCAGGAGGATCACTTCAGCACCTCCGCGTTGAACTCTTCGATCAGCGCGTCGAGCGCTCCGACCTGTCCGTGCAGCCCGCCCCAGTAGGCGCGATAGTCGTCCCACTGCTCGCGGAGTTCGGAGAGGTCCTTGCCGAGCTGTTCGATCCAGGTGAAGTACTTGAGATTGTGCGCGCGGCGCCTGTCCACGTGGCTCATCTCGAACACATAGTCGACGGAGAGCCCCGCAAGCCTGTCGATGTCGCGGTCCGCCTGGCGCTGGTCGTAGGGGCCGCGCTCCGCGGTGAGCTCCGCGAGGCGCGACTGATACATCGCCATCGAATCCGTGAACATCGTGAAGACGATGTCGTCCTCGCCGAGCTCGTAGTATTTGGCGAACTTGATCGCCGCGATGAGGTTGCCGACGCCGGAGATGCCGAGCCAGTCGAGTTTTTCGACGACGGCCGGGTCTGCGCCCGCCCCGATGAGGGCCTTCCTGCCCTCAGGTTCGTTGAAGAGGCGGATGAAGCGCATCGGAAGCTCGTCGTCGACGCCGACCGCCGCATCCGTGTCGCGGAAATTGTGGATCCAGGGGATGTGCTTGTCGCCGATGCCCTCGATGCGGTGGCCGCCAAAACCGTTCTCGAGGATGGTCGGACACTGCAGGGCCTCGCCGACCGCAAGCTTCGCCCCGGGAAATTTTTCCTTGATGTAGGAGCCCGAGCCGAGCGTTCCGGCTGAGCCCGAGGAGAGCACGACGCCGACCACATGCGAGTTCGGGCCGCCGACCACGCGGAAGACCTCTTCCATCGCCGGCCCCGTGACCGCGTAGTGCCAGAGGTGGTTGGGGAGCTGGTCGAACTGGTTGAAGATGACGACATCGCTGCGGGTTTTCTGCAGCTCGACGCACTTGTCGAAGATCTCTTTGACGTTGGACTCACATCCCGGAGTCGCGATGACTTCCTCGGCCATGGTCTTGAGCCAGTCGAAACGCTCCCGGCTCATCTCCGCGGGGAGGATGGCGACGCTCGGGCAGGCGAGGAGCCGCGAGATGTAGGCGCCGCCACGGCAGTAGTTGCCCGTGCTCGGCCAGACCGCTTTTTTCGTGCTCGGGTCGAAGCGGCCAGTCACGAGTTCGGGCGCGAGACAGGCGTAGGCCGCTCCCACCTTGTGGGCTCCTGTGGGGAACCACTTGCCGGCGAGCCCCACGATGCGCGCCTTTGTGCCCGTGATCGTCCGGGGAATCTCGATATAGTTGACGGCCCCATAGCCGCCGCCGAATTCCTTCGGCTCATTGTGCCATGTCACGCGGAAAAGATTGCGCGGATGTACGTCCCAAAGCCCGATGTCCGAGAGTTCTTTCCTCACCGATGAGGGAATTCTGGAAGGATCGCGCATCTGCGCAAATGTGGGGAGCAGGATGCCTTTTTGCCTGCAGCGCTCAATGTTTTTTTTACGCTGTGCATCGTGAATATTGAGATCGATCATCGCAGACTCCTTGCAGAAATAGTCGCTGACATGGCCCATCACCAGTGACAGGAGGGCACACAGAGATGGTCAGTATACCATATCTTCCATTGAATGAGGAGGTATGGACAATTTAAGGGAGGATTGGCGGCGCCCCGGAATGCTATGGGAACATGCTGTCATAGGGCGCCTCCGAGTATCGTGGCAAAGCGCTCTGTGGCGCAGCGACCTGCGCCGACAGAATTCAAACCGCGAGTCCCACGGCCTTTGCCGCCGACTTGATATCCTTGAGTCCGCTTCCCGTCAGCATGACGACGACGCGGGCGTTCGGGTCGAGCTCCCCCTTCACCTTGAGGAAGCCGGCGAAGGCGCAGGCGCTCGAGGGCTCCGCGAAGAGGCCGGAAGTTCTCGAGAGATAGCGCTGTGCGGCGAGGATGTCCCCGTCGTTCACGACGACGGCCCTGCCCGAATGTCGGCGGAGTCTGTCGAGCGCGAAGTACCCGTTGCGCGGGACATCGACCGAGATCGAGTCTGCGATGGTCGACGAGGGGCGCGGCTCGAAGACGCCGGTTTCGAGGGCTCGGGCGATCGCAGACGAGCCCTCCGCCTGGGCTGCCCACACGGTGGGCATGCGGTCAATCCGGCCCAGGCGCAGGAGGTCCTCGAAGCCCCGGATGACGCCCGCGATGATGACGCCGTCTCCTGTGGGCACGAAGACGTGGTCCGGCGCGAGGTAGCCGGGCACTGCAGGCTGTGCCGTCGCGCGCCCGTGTGCGCCCATGCGGCCCTCCGCCTTTCCGAGATCGCGCGCGATCTCGAAGCTTGCAGTCTTTTTGCCCTCAATGGTGAGCGGATTGTATGCGGTGTTGCGGGAGAGCATGCCCGTCGCCCTGGAGTAGGCGAGCGACTGGTCGAAGGCGAGGTCATAGGTGCCGTCGACTTCGACGAGCTCCGCGCCGTACTGAAGAATCTGCACGCGCTTTGCGATCGGCGCAGATTTCGGCACGTAGACCCTGATTTTGATGCCCGCTGCGGCGCCGATGCAGGCCATGCTCGAGGCGGCGTTGCCTGTCGAGGCGAGCACGACCTCCTGTATCCCGAACTTGCGGGCGAAGGCGGCGACGAGCCAGCTCGCCCTGTCCTTGTACGAGCCTGAAGGGTTGCAGGTGTCGTCTTTCAGCCAGAGCTTCGGCAACCCGAGCTCCGCGCGCAGCCCCTCGGGGGCCCAGAGAGGGGTCTGGCCCACGGGAATAGGCGGGAAGAACCGGTCTTCAACGGGGAGAGGGACAGAGCTCTGCGCGGAGACCTCTCCCTCCCAGGCACACTCGAGCACGCCGCGGAGCGGCTCATCGGGGCGCTGTTCCGCCGCGCAGTCGTCGCAGAGGTAGCGTCCCGGCTCAATGGGGTAGGTCCTGCCACAGGCAGGACAGCGATAGAACCACCGCATTGCCGTGCGCCTATCTGCTGTGCGCTTCGAGGGCGTAGGGCAGGGCTGCATAGAATGCCGCGGCGATCTCGAGATCATCGATCCGCGTGATTTCGTTGGGCGCGTGCGCCTGTGCCTCGTCGCCAGGCCCGAATCCGATCACGGGGATTTTGTGGCGGCCGCAGATCGCGACACCATTCGTGGAGAAGGTCCACTTGTCCACCACGGGCGCTTTGGCGAAAAGCCCGGTGTAGGCATCCACGCCCGACTGCACAAGGGCGTGATCTGCCGGTATCTTCCAGGTCGGGAAGTAGAGTTCCTGGTGGTATTCGGTGCCCGTCCATGCGGGCCGCCTGTATTCGGGCATGAAGGCCGTGAAATTGTCCACGCCGGCCTCTCTCAGGGCATCCTCAACCTGCGCGATGGCGAGCACGTCGGTTTCGCCCCAGGTGAGGCGGCGGTCGCAGTAGAGCATCGCCTGGTCCGGCACGGCGCACTGGCTCGGGCCGTGGACGTTGATCTGGCTCACGGTGATCGTGCCTTTGCCGAGGAAGTTGTCGTCATCGGGGCGGAGGCGCTCATTGAGTTTCTCGATGGCGAGGGCTGCGCGCGCGGCCTTGTACGCCGCGCTGTCCCCGCGCTCCGGAGCGGAGCCGTGGCAGGAGATTCCCTTGATGTCGATCTGTATCTCCATGCGCCCGCGGTGACCGCGGTACAGCCTGCAGGAGGTGGGTTCGGTGGAGACGGCGAAGTCGGGCACAAAATGCTCTTCCTCGATGAGATACTTCCAGCACATGCCGTCGCAGTCTTCCTCGATGGTGGTGAAAGAGAACCAGACTTCGAAATCCCCCTTGTAGGCGAGGTCCCTGAGAATGCGGGCGGCGGTGATCATCGAAGCGGCTCCGCCGAGCTGGTCGGACGCGCCGCGGCCGTAGACGAGGCCGTCTTTTATGAGCCCCGAGAAGGGAGGAGTCTTCCACTGAGACTCGTCGCCGACAGTGACGGTATCGATGTGCGCATCGAACACGATTTTCCTGGAGCCTGAGCCGACACGTCCCAGGAGCGAGCCGAGGCCGTCGATCCAGAGGTCTTCCATGCCCGCTTCTTCGCAGAGCCTCTTAAGCAGGGCTATGCGGTCTTTTTCAGTCGTGGAGAATGCAGGCACCTGAATGATCCTGCTCAGGTTCTGTGCGGTATAGTCGCGATACTTGCGCGCCTTCTCGAGAATCTTTTTGCTGTCCATGTGTTACCTCTCTTCCATACGTTTCCAAAGTCTCGATGCCTGTTCGCGGGCCTCGACCTGGATACGCGCGTCGTCATAGAGCGGGCGGCGGTCCAGAATCCTCAGAGAGCCGGCGACCATGACGGTGCGGGCCGGGCGGCTGGACATGCCGAACGCGAAGTGCCCGGCTAAATTGTCGCCGACGAGGGGGGTAGGGGGATCGTAATCCCAGAGCACGAGGTCCGCGGGCGCCCCTGCCTTCACCGTCCCGAAGCCAGGGCAATCGGGCGCGTAGTCGCGGTCGAAATATCGCCCGATGAGCTTGTTGCCCTGGTGCAGCACTTTGAGAAAATTGCCCGGCCACCAGGGCCCCTGGCTCTCTCGATGGCGGAACACCGCAAATTTGAACTCCTCGAGCATGTCGGCACCCATGCCGTCCGTGCCAAGCACGACATTCGCGAAAGCAGGCAACAGGGTGTTGTACCCTACCGCATTGTTCATGTTCGAGCGGGCATTGTGGGCGAGGAAGGCGCCGCGTGCGTTCATGATCTCGACCTCTGAGGGGCTGAGCCAGAGACCGTGGCCGATGATGCTCCGGTCGTTCAGCGCCCCGGCGGCCTCGATGCGCTCGACAGGGTCTTTGCCAAAACGGTGCCGGGCATCGACGGCGTCGAACTTGTCCTCGGCGAGGTGTATGTGAATGCCGCGGCCGGTCGCGCGCACGGCATCAGCGAGCGCAGCGAGCGTCTCTTCGCCGACGGTGAAGCTCGCGTGGGCGCCGATCGCCGCTTCGGTCAGAGGCTTAGCTCCTGAAGCGCGCGCCGCATCGATTTCCCGGGCGAAGCGGATATTCTCCGCAACGCCGGCGCGGGCGCCGTCCATGCCGTTGCGGTCGGTGGTCTCGTAGCAGAGAATGCCCCGGATGCCCACCGCTTCGTATGCTCCCCGGATGGTCGAGAGGCTGCCGTCGATGCACTCGGGGCCCGCATGATGGTCGACGAGGCTCGTCACGCCAGCCTTGAGAGCATCCGAGCAGCCCACGAGGGCGCTCGAGCGCAGGATATTCGGGTCGATGGCCCTGTCGAGCCGCCACCAGAGGTGGTCCAGCATCTGGGCAAAGTCTTTCGATGGCCTAATATCGACCAGCATGCCTCGGGCAAGCGCTGAGTAAAGGTGCGTGTGCCCGCAGACAAGGCCGGCCGAGAGGTAACCGCCCTCGCCCGCGACCTTGGCGCCCGGATATTGTTTTTGCAGATTCGGGCCAATCGCGGCGACGGTTCCGCCTCTGTCCCTCTCTCCGGGTTCAAAGACGGCGACATCGGTCGGCTCCGAAACCGAAGGAGGCTCAAGCTCCATTATTTTCACATTGCGAAAGAGGATCATTCGTGCACCTCCACGAGATATCGATGCTCCTTCCACACCATCCGGGCCAGCGCAACCATCTGTCTGTGGTCAGGCAGGGAAATTGCTCCATCCCACGCAAAGTAGGGGAGCTCGATGATTTCTCCCGATTGTTCCGTACGCAGAAGCAGGCGAGGCCGCTCCCGGTTCCCCGTGAACGCGAAACCTGCGTTGTGCGAGGCGCCGAGGTCCCTCCGACTGTCGAAGAGCGTCGGTTTGCCTGTATAGGGTTCGCCCTTCCATGGGCAGAAAAGCCCGCAGTTGCCGCATTCATTGCAGAGACGGTCGATGTGCAGAATCTGCTCGGGCTGGTCGAAGGCGCGATCGGTCTCGATCACCATGTTGGCGCGATTTGGACAGACCTCGACACAGCGCAGACAGGCCGTATCACAGGAGAGACAGCGCTCAGCCTCGCGTTTGGCGAATTCCGGGTCGTCCGGGGACAGAGGAAGAAGAATTTTTCCCCTGGACATGCGCGATGCAGGCGACGATGCCGGGGAGCGGTAATCGACCGCAACCGGTTCGATGCCCTGCTTTCTCAGAATGGCGAGCGCTGCGGCCCGCCCATCCGCCTCAGAGGCGATGATCGATGAGGGCCCCCGCCGTGCGTCGCCGCAGACGTAGATTCCGGGGACAGAGCTTCCCATTGTCTGCCCATCGACCGTAGGCAGACCGTTTTTCCCGACCTCAATGCCCAAACGCGCCAGAAATGCCGCGTCCGGCTTCTCGCCTACGGCGGTGATCATGAGATCGCAGGGTAATTCGAATGTGTCTTCCGTGGGGACAGAGCTGCGACGGCCGGATACATCTTTTTCGCCGAGCTTCATCCGGCGCAGGGTGGCCCTGCCCGGACCTATTGCCTCGGGAAGCGTGAGTTCGAGGAGGACAGGGACAGAGGATTTGGCAGGGCCGCCAGCACCGCCCTTTGCTGCTCCAGACTCTGTGGCGTCTGCATTGAGCGCGTCCGCCTCTTGGACCGCATTGGCGAGCTCTTCGATGTCCGCAGGCATTTCGCGCTTCGTCCGGCGATATGACCAGCGCACGGATTTTACGCCGGGGATGCGCGTCGCCATTCTCACCGCGTCGCAGGCTGTGTTGCCTCCGCCGACTACGAGGACCTGCTTCGAACCTTCGAAATGCGAAAGTCCCTCTTTCATGCATGAGCCCAGGAATTCGAGGGCATGGATCACATTGATGCCATTACCCTTGAGCTCGAGCTTTCTCGCGCTGTGCGCGCCATGGGCGATCACGATATTTTCGAAGCCCTCAGCCTTGAGTGCGTCGGACGACGATATTTCGGAACCAAAGCGGAACTCAACGCCGAGCTTTTTGAGGCGGGCGATATCGGCCGCGATGTCTTCGCGCGCGATGCGGAACGAGGGTATGATGTTCGAGGGCACACCGCCGGGGACAGAGGTTTTTTCAAAGACCACGACTTTCTGCCCATACTGTGCCAGGTGCCACGCACAGGCGAGCCCCGCAGGCCCTGCCCCCACAATAGCGGTCTTCCCCACGGGCCTCCTTGGCCACGCCGCCCTGACCTCCGCGGCCAGCTCTGTCCCCGCAGCGCGCACCGTGGCAAGCTTCACATCGCGGATGCGCACCGTCCCTTCGTAGTCGACGCGCGAGCAGTGTTCTTGGCAGACGTGGTCGCACAGCACTCCCGTGATCGCGGGAAGCGGATTGTCGGACAGAATGATAGACAGACCTCTGTCCGCGTTGCCCGATCCAGTGGCCGCAATATAGGCCGGCACCTTCTGTTGCACGGGGCAGGCCTCGATACACGGTGCCGCAAAACAGTCGAAGAGCGGCAGCGGCCTGTCGATCGACGCCGTCCCCTCTTTCCACTCCTTGCGGTAATACGGCTGCGCAAAGACACCCGAGGCGAGCGCATCCATCGCCTCAGGATCGGCTTTTCCAGGAGCATATTGCAGGCCAGCGAGCACATCCCTCACCATGTGGGCCATGCGCTGATAGCCACCCGGCTTGAGGAGGTCCGTCGCGATCGTAAGCGGCCCAAGCCCGGCTTTAACGAGGTCTCCTGCATTGAAGGCCGAAACGCCTCCGCAGTACGAGAATCGCGCGGGGAAGTCCGGGAGGGCGTGCGCAAGCTTTGCCGCGAGATGGATCGTTATGGGAAAGAGGGCACGGCCGGACATGTACCGCTCTCCTCCGGGCAGACAGCTTCCGTCGTTGACATTGGCGAGCGTATTCGAGAGTTTGATGCCAAACCTCCGTCCCCGCGCGGTCGCCGCCTCGGTGAGCTTCTGAATCAGGCTGAGCGCCATATCGAACTGAAGATCGTGTTCGAAGCTCTCTCGCTTGAGGATGATGTCGGTCCAGCCGAGCCGCTCGAGAATTTTACGCGCCGCCTCGTAGCCGATGAGGGTCGGGTTGAGCTTGATGTAGGTGTCAAACCCCTTTTCCTCAATGAGGTAGCGGCCTATGCGCTCAATTTCGTCGGGCGGGCAGCCGTGCATGGTCGAAAGCGTCACTGAATGGACAGGCCGGACAGGCATGTGCTCCGCAATCGAGCGGGCGCGCTCAAGGGCGGCCTGGCTGAAGACCTGGGTAAACTTTGGCGATTCGATGAATTTTTGGAGCTCCTCAATCGCCTTCTCCCAATAATCGCTCGCTTCGGGGCGGCGCATCCCTTCGATGAATGCGTCCATTTTTTCGCTCTTGATCCCCTCCAGGGTATAGCCGACCGACATGTTGAAAATGAAGTCGTTCGGCTTGTGCGACCACATGCGCGCCAGGAAGTTGATGGCGATCCACGCATTCAGATATTCCATCCGGGCCTGTTCGAGCGTGAGCTCGGTCGACCACTCGACGTTGTGACCTTCGTCGAGAGCATCGATGCATGGCTTGTCGATATCGAGATGGTCGTTTTCCTGGACCGTCTTCAGCTCGAACACGCGGGCGCCCGAGAGGAATGCCGCCACAAGGTTGGGGGCGATCTGCGTGTGCGGCCCTGCGGCGGGCCCGAGCGGGATACTCACATTCGAAGACATGATGCTCAAGCCCGTGCTTTCGGATTCCTGCTCGAAGACATCGAACCATGTGGCTTTTGGTATTTCGAAGATTGTGCGCTTGGCGAGGTACTCGCCCGCGATACGCTCAAGAAGTACCGGCAGCGAGGTCGTCTTCATCACTTTACTCATCGATACCCCCAGGTGAGAAATTTGCCAAAACCAGGCCGCGCGAGGATCATGCCCGCTTCATTCGATAGTATGGGATCGCCTTTTGGGCCGACCGCGGCCGCGAGACGCACCGAGGCATACACCGGTATGCCGCGCACAAAAGTGCCCTCTATGCGCCCGGAGAGCAGCATGCCGGCGAAAGGCGTGATGGTGCTTTTGCTCATCATGTTCGAGGGCGAAAAGCGGCTTGTGTGATCCGGATCGACGAGCACGAAATCGGCATCTTTGCCGGGCAGGAGCGAGCCTTTCGCCTGCCACAGTCCGTACCGCCGGGCTGCGCCCCCGCTGGTCGCTTCGAGGAAGCGGTCCAGAGTAAGGCGCTTTGCGAAGAGCCCTTCGGAGAGCAGATAGGGGAACAAGGTGCCCGTGCCTGGAATACCGCCATATGCAGTGAGCGGATCGCCCGTATATTTTTCATACTCCGGAGCCCCCGCATGGTCTGAAGTCACAAATCCGATCTGCCCCCTGGCAAGGAGATGCCAAAGGAGCGCTTTCTGTTCGGGGCTCTTCACCGGCGGGGCAGTTTTCAGCGCGGCGCCAAAGCGCGCAAAATCGGTCTCATCGAAGGCGAGGTAGTGCGTGCATGTCTCGCAGGTCGCGCCTCTCTCCGATACTGCCACTGCGGCCTTGGCCGTGCCGACATGGACGATGTGGAGGTTCTTCGCATATTGTCCGGCCAGTTTTAGGGCCTTGAGCACGGCTGCAGTCTCCGCGTCCATCGGGCGCGACGCGTAGTAGTCGATCCACTGATGTGGCTGTGAGCCCCGAAGGGAAGCGCGCTCTTTTGTCGCCACTGCGACGACATCGGGGTCCTCCGCGTGCAGAAGAAGGGGGCGGCCACCCTTTGCGCAGGCCTTGGCAGCGGCGGCAAACTGGGCTTCATCGACCGCAGGAAAGGTCTCCATGCCTGAGATAAAATACGACTTAAAGCCCACGACATGGGGCGCAAGCGATTCGACCACGCCCGGAATATCGTCAGGTTTCATGTGGCCGTTGATGCCGCCATAAAAGGCAAAATCGACCAAAGCTCTGTCCCTCACAATTGAGAGTTTCTCTTCCAGCGCCTGCGGGGAAGTGACCGGCGGAAGCGAAGTGCATGGCATATCGATCACCGTGGTGACCCCGCCGCGGGCGGCTTCAGCGGAGCCGTGCATGAAATCTTCGCGGTGAGTGAAGCCCGGCTCATCGAAGTGAACGTGAGGATCGATCGCGCTAGGGAAAGCGAGGAGACCCTTTGCGTCGAGGATTTCTTCGTCGGCGCCCCGGGCCGGATCGGTATTCGACCTGCCTGAGCCCTTCAAGCCCCCCGCTTCTCTGATTGCAGCGATCCTGCCTTCCTTTATGACAATGTCGACGAGTCGAAAATCGCGCTCTCCCGGAAGCGCGGCAGCCACATTCGCGATGATCATATCATGTGCCCCTTTCTGAGATTTTCATTTTGGAGCTCTGTCCCTGATGCCCCGATGCGCCGGATTCTAAAGCCAGCAAATCCGAGATCCGCTCCGGAATGAAGGGAAGGTTGTAGCAGCTCAAGGGGCGGCCGAGCGCAGCCCGAATGGCGCTCAGCACGGCGAAGTACCCCGCGATGCCATACTGAAGGGGTGGTTCGCCGACGGCTTTCGAGTTGTAGGGGGTGGAAAGATTTTCAACCGGAGGCATGAACTCGATGTCAATTGTGGGTGGCATGAACGAGACATCGGGCACTTTATACGTCGAGAGGGTATCGGACAGGGGCCTTCCATCCGGCCCGAACCGCAGGTCCTCTAGCAGCGCCCATCCCAGCCCCTGCGCGAGAGCCCCCTCGATCTGTCCCCGGTCCGTCGATGGATCGATACTCTCGCCAATGTCGTGCACAATCGAGACCGAGTCGAGCGAGTAGGTTCCGCGCAGAGTGTCCACTGTGGCCTCGACGAGCGCGGCTCCGTACACATGGTAGGCAAAAGGCCGGCCGCGCTCGGCGGCCATGTCGTATTCAAGGAAGGGAGTGGCATAGAAGCCGTGCGCCGAAAGGTCCTGACGGGATGCATGCATCGCCTCGACCAGAGCCTGCCATGTGAGCGTACTCTGGTCGCCGTTTCGGAGTATCGCACCCTCTCTGATGTCGATTTCTTCGGGTAGAGCATTCAGAAGCTCCGCGGCTTTTTTAAGAAGGCGTCCTCGGATCTCCTGGCAGGCGATCTTTGCCGCCATCCCATTGAGATCGGAGCCCGTGCTTGCAGCGGTCGGTACGGTGTTCGCGACGGTGAGCGTCGTGGTGCGCTGGACGGTGACACTGGCGACAGGCACGCCGAGCGCGCGGGCGACGACCAGTGAAATTTTGCGCGCGACCTGCTGGCCCATCTCGATTGCGCCCGTCGAGACGACCACCGAGCCGTCGGTGTAGATGTGGACGAGAGCCCCGGCCTGATTCATCTGGAGCTTCGTGAAGCTGATGCCGAAGGAGACCGGAATCATGCCTACGCCTTTCTTCTCGAACCGGTGCGTGGCGTTGAATTGGGCGATTCGCGCCTTTAAGGAAGGATAATCGACCTTCGCCAGGAGTCGCTCTACCGCGTCGGATGCGCGCACGCGCTCGAGCGTCATGCCGTAATAGGTCCGGTCGCCTTCCCTATAGAGACTGCGCCGTTTGAGCTCGACAGGATCGACGCTCATCTTCTGCGCGAGGGCATCCATTGCCGATTCGATCACAAAAAACGCCTGCGGCGCCCCGAATCCCCGGAATGCGGTGAACGAAGGGAGATTCGTGCGGCACATGTAGCCCGTCACCCGCACGTTGGGAATGTTATAGGCGCCCGTCGCATGGAGCACGGTCCGCGCGAGAATCGCCGGCGACAGATCGCAGCTCGAACCTGAATTCTGGTAATAGTCCGCCTCGAACGCCAGGAGTCTGCCATCCTTGTCCGCCCCGATGCGGAAATCGCTCGAGTAAGGGTGGCGCTTGCCTGTGGCGCGCATGTCATCCTTCCGGTTGAGGTAGAGCTCGACAGGCTTCCCCGTGACCCACGATGCGACAGCGGCCATACAGGCCCAATTCGCCGCCTGGTCTTCCTTGCCGCCGAATGCGCCCCCGAGGCGCCTCGCCTCGACCTCGACCATGTTCATGGACAGCCCCAGAACCTGCGCCACCGCCCGCTGCACCCCCGAAGGCGCCTGCGTGCCGGAGATCACATACATGCGGCGGCCGTCGATCACCTGCGCAATGGCCCCCTGAGTCTCGAGGTACACATGCTCCTGTCCTCCGGACTCGACCTTGCCTTCGACTACATACGCACACTGAGAGAATGCTTCTTTTGTGTTTCCGCAGGCTATCGTGCGCGACGGGAGAATAAAGTCCCCGCGCGCAGCGGCCTCGCGCGGGTCGGTGACCACAGGCAAGGGCTCGCTCTCTATGCGCAGAAGGCCGGCCGCCCTTCGCGCGAGCGGGCGCGTTGCGGCGACCACGATCGCAATGGGCTGCCCCCAGTATTCCCACTCTTCCTCAGGCAGAAGCGGTTCGTCGGGCTTGTTGAAGCCGATCTGGTTCGTCCCGGGGATATCCTTGGCGAGAATGACGCGGACCGAAGAATCGAGTGCGAGCGCCTTTTCCGGATGAATCGCCAGAATCCGCGCGTGAGCGCTGTCCGACAGACGGACCACGGCTTGCAGGCAGCCTGCGGGGCGGGGGAGATCATCGATGTACTGTGTCTGCCCGAGAACATTCGGCAGGGATTCAGGAACAATGACAGAGGGATCCACCGATGCCTCTGTCCCTCCAGTTCTGGTTTTATTCATCTCTTGTATATCTTCTGTTTTCATGGGAACAACTCCTCGGCTATGCCGCTCGCTTCAAACAAGCGCACGAAATGGGCCAGTATGAGTTGGTGGACCATCCGCCGCCGGTAATCGGCGGACCCCCGCACATCGCCTATCGGGGAGATGGCCGATTCTGCCGCCTGCGCGGCATCTCGGGCAAGCCCGGCGAGGGATTTTTTGTCCATGACATCGCAGGCAGCGCCCTCAAGCGCCTCTATCGCGGCGGTGCCGAGCATGGGGACTGGCGCCACGCCCCCGAGGCTGATCCGTACATCCCTGAATCGACCTCCTTCGGTACGGAAGGAGATGGCTGTGTTGACGGCGGCGATATCGAGGTTCCTGCGCTTGCTCGCCTTTTCAAAAGAGAACTGGCGCAATGAAGGATCGGCGAGCGCCGGTATGCGAATCGCTTTCAGAACTTCGCCGGAGCCCAAATTGAGTTTCTTATATCCCAAAAAGAATTGTTCAAAGGGACAGAGGCGCAGAGGCGCATTGTTGTTCCCCGCCTCTGCCTCAGGCACAATCACAAGCTGGGCACCCAGGGCGAGCAGCATCGAGGTGATGTCCGCCACAGGCGAGGCGTTGACGATGTTCCCCCCCACGGTGGCGAGGTTTCGGATCAGGGTGCTTGCAAACATCGTCTCAGAGCGTTCGATGCCCGGCACCTCATGCCGTACGGCCGGCGAGGCGAAAAAATCGCGCACGGTCACTGCCGCACCGACTTCGAGCCATCTGCCTCCGCGATCAGAGACATACTGAATCTGTCCGAATTCAGGCAGCATTCGGGTTAAGAACGGAGAGAAGCCTTCTTCCGGCTCAGGATTTCTCACATAGTAATCTGTGCCACCGCCCACAACCGCTTCGGGTGCGGCATTTTCGCCCTGCAAAGAAGGAGTTTTCGGATTTTTTTGAGGGACAGAGCTTTCCTGGTCTGTCGATTCCGCCGCAAACTCCAAGACCGACGGAGGAAGCACTCGGGCTTCGACCAAGGCCCTCAGGCGGGCCATCGGTTCCAGAGGGAGGTTCTTGAAGCGCTCGGCGAGGCGGGCTGCGGCCCTCCGGATGGCTCCATAGCCCGTACAGCGGCAGAGATTGCCGTCGATTGCCCGCAGCGCTCCCGCGAGGTCAGGCACCTGCGGTTCTGCGAGCCACGAGGTCAGCGCGATGATGAAACCCGGTGTACAGAATCCGCACTGGCTCGCATTCTCATCGAGAAAGGCACGCATGACCGGCGTGAGCCCATCCTCCGTCCCTCCCGCCAGTCCCTCGAGAGTGAGGAGATGCTTGCCCCGCAGCGTTCCCAGTGCGAGAAGGCATGAAGGAACAGCCCTGTACCGCACAATGTCGCCGACACGTTCACCCACCAGCACCGCGCACGCGCCGCAGTCGCCCTCGCGGCAACCCTCTTTTGTCGATGTCAGCCCCAGTTCTCCCCGGATGGCATCGAGCGCGGGGGTGCCTTCAGCCGAATGCAATTCTCGCCATATATTGTTGACTCTCAGGTTCAACAAAGCCATTTTTTCTCTCCTGATCACGCAAGTATAGCACGAAATTGGGGAGTGGCGCTTCCAGGCACTCGTCATGCAACGCCGACATGCCTCTGCACAGAGGTCGGATTCGCGTGTCGCACCCTGTTCACGGTGCGTCATTGTCTCAGCATACCCGCTATCGTTTAGTTGACATAGAGAGAGACCTTTTCAAACTTGTCGACGTCGACGAGCCCCCTGTCCGTGATCTTAAGGCTCGGGATCACCGGCAGCGCCATGAACGACAGTGTCATGAGCGGCGAAGTCGCAGTCAGTCCTGCTTCTCTGAAGAGCCTCTCGAAGTCACTGAGCCTCTCGATCACAAAATCCGCCGACTTATCGCTCATGAGACCAGCCACAGGCAGGGGCAGGTCGAGCAGAATTGTATCTCCCACTGCATAGACAAGGCCGCCGCGAATTTTGTTGAGGTGGCGGGCTGCCTTGAATATCGAAACATCGTCGACGCCCGCGATGATCATATTGTGCGAATCGTGGCTTATCGTGCTGCCGATCGCACCGCGCGTAAGCCCGAGCCCCTGAACAAACCCTTTTCCGATATTGCCCGAACCAGTGTGTCGTTCGATCACAAATATTTTGAGAATATCGTGCTTCAGATCGGACACTAAAAAGCCGTCTTTGGCAGGGATCTGCGCGATGCCGTGGCCAGTGAGGAGCGACTCCCTGTGTACCTCGATCACCCGCACGGGTCTGCCCTTGTCCGGAATCGCAAAATCCTCTTTCGTGAGCCACTTGATATTCACCGAATCGCGAATGGCCGTGGGCGCCGTGGGGAAATCCTGGATGAGGACACCATTTCGGGCCACAATGCTGCCTTTTTTAATGACCACTCTTGTTTCGAAATGTTTGAAGGAAGGAAAGGCTATAAAATCAGCCTTATATCCCGGAGCGATCGCTCCCTGACCGGGAATTCCGAACCACCGTGTCGCATTGCTCGACGCAACACGAATCGCGTCGATTGGATCGATGCCCGCCTCGAGCATGAGCCTGAGCGAGAAATCCATGTGCCCTTCATCGCGCAAGTCGTTGCAGTGCCGGTCGTCCGAGCAGAGCATGAAGCGGGCGGCATTCTCGCGCCGCAGTGCGGGGAGCAAAACGCGCAGATCCTTTGCAGTGGAGCCCTCCCTCAGCATGATGTACATGCCCTTGGCGACTTTCTCAAGAGCCTCTTCCGGCGTCGTGCACTCATGGTCAGAGCCAATGCCCGCCGCGACATAGGCAGAGAGGTTGGCCCCGCGCAGTCCCGGCGAGTGTCCGTCGATTGGTCGGCCGCTCGATCTGAACAGCGCAATTTTATCCATAAGCTGCGGGTCCTGGGCGAGGACTCCAGGATAGTTCATGACCTCGCCGAGCCCGAGCACCCGGGGGTCCTGCAAAAACTGGTGCATGTCGGAGGCATAGAGCGCTGCACCCGCAGTGTCGAAATCCGTTGCAGGCACACACGAAGGCACCATGAAATACACATCGAGAGGAATATTCTGCGAAACATTGAGCATGTAGCGCATGCCGTCGTAGCCCATCACATTTGCGATCTCGTGAGGATCGGCAATCACGGTCGTTGTTCCACGGGGGACGACGACTCTCGCATATTCTGCGGGGGTGAGCAAAGAGGATTCGATGTGCACATGGGCATCGATGAGTCCGGGAGCCAGGAACATCCCTTCGAGATCGACAGTCTCCTTCGCGGCGAAACCATCATTTATGCCGACGACATACCCTCCCCTTACCGATACCGTAGAGTTTTCGAGAAAGCGGCCGGAAAGAACATCGACAACCGTACAATTTATGTAATTTACATCGCACGGTGCTTTCCCCGTAGCCGCATCGATGATGTCTCTGTTCATTTATCTTCCCTCATATACGATGTCCCGAGCGCTGCAGGCGCGCCGACCTTTTTTGAGAGCGCTTCCCACCATGTCATCACCACGAGCACAACTATGGTGCCGACATAGGGAAGCATATTGAGAAAGTTGGCAGGAATGCTAGTGCCCGAGGCCTGCAGGCGAAATTGCACGGCGTTGATCCCTCCAAAGAGCAGAGCCCCCCACACCGCACGGGCGGGGTTCCACATTGAAAAAATCACGAGCGCGATGACGATCCATCCTCGTCCTCCGGTGATATTCTCAGACCAGCCCGGAGTATAGGAGAGCGAGAGGTGTGCCCCTCCTAACGCGATCAGCATGCCTCCGATAATAGTATAGAAATAGCGCGTTTTTATCACATCGATCCCCATCGCATCTGCAGTCTGGGGATCCTCCCCTACAGACCGCAGCCACAGGCCGGGCCTTGTCTTATAGAGAAAAAACCACGAAAGGGGAAGCAGAATGTACACACTATACGTAATGATATCCTGATTGGAAAACGCGGAGAGAAGCGGGACCTGCCCGATCCATTCAGGATCGAATGGAACAATCCGTTCGGCACGGAGTCCCACAAGCCTGAAATTGTTCGTCGCGGGTCCCAGCCTCTGGCCCAGAAATGAAGAGAACCCAGTGCCGAAGAGCGTGATGGAAAGCCCCGACACAACCTGATTCGCCCTCATCGTCGTGGTCAGAAAGGCATGCAGGAGCGCGAGGAGCCCCCCAATGACGATTGCCACCAGAAATCCAAGCACAATGCTGTGAGTATAAAAGACAGTGGCAAATGCGGAGAGGGCTCCCATGAGCATAATCCCCTCAACACCCAGATTGAGAATGCCACTGCGCTCCGTGAGGATTTCTCCAATCGTCGCAATCGTGAGGCTCGTCCCCGCTCGGATGGTAATCGTCAAAACCGAAGTGAGAAAATCCATACATTACTCCTCGACTGGATCAGGGCAGACACTTTTTGTCTCAGGCTTGACCACTGAGAGCCTATACTCAGTGAAGAGAGAGCCTGCGAGCATCGGGAAAAGAATGAGCCCCTGCATCACGACACCCATCGCCGCGGGGAGGCCCATCACCATCTGCACCTGGTCCCCGCCAACCGCAAGCGCAGCAAGCGCGATCGCGACGAAGGGCACGGCCAAAGGATTGAGCTGGCTCATCCACGCCACAATAATGGCGGTATATCCATACCCGATCGAAAGCCCCTGCTGGAGCCGGTGCGAGATGCCCGTCACCTCGAATGCGCCGGCGAGCCCGCACAGCGCCCCGGAGAGCATGATCGCAAGCACAATATTCCGCTCAACCGCGATGCCCTGATACCGCGCCGCCTTCTGGCTGGCGCCGATTATCTGAAGCTCAAAACCCCATCGTGTGCGCTTCAGTACAATCCAAAGAATTATCGCGAGTGCGACCGCAACCCATATACCAGCATGCGCGCGCCCCATAATGCGCGGGAGCCAGGCATCTGCCGAGAACATCCGGGAACCGGGGAAACCATATCCCTTTGGATCGCGCCATGGCCCATAATATAGAAACTCAGAGTAGAGAATCGCGATATAGTTCATCATCAGCGTGACGAGCGTCTCATCTACCTTGAGCGAAGTCTTGAGGAGTGCCGGGACCCCAGCCCACAGAGCCCCCGCCAAAAGCCCACCCAAGAGAGCACCAAAGAGCAGAGAGCGCCCCGGGAGAAAGCGCTCCATAAAGAGAGCAGCCCCTGCCGCAGCTACACCCCCCATGGTGAGCTGCCCCTCGGCGCCGATATTCCAGAATTTCAGCTTGAAGGCGACCGCGACACCGAGCCCCGTCATCATAAGCGGTATAGCCTTCACCAGCGTCTCCGCGAAACCGTGTGAGGACCCGAAGGCCCCTACAGCCATGGCCGCGAAGGTCCTGAAAGGGTTCGCGCCGAAAATCTCGAGCAACAGTGCGGTCAACACAAGGGAGACCAGGAAAGACACAATTGGCACAAGGATGAGAGCGGGGACAGAGGTTGATTTTCGTTTTTCAAATAGAAGTTTCATGCACCTTCCTCCTCGCCCATCCCCGCCATAAGCATCCCTATGTGGTCAATATTTACCGTGTTCGTATCGAAAATGCCCATTATTCTCCCTTCGAAGAGCACTGCGACCCGGTCTGAAATCTGCAAAAGCTCATCTAGGTCCTCGGAGAAGAAGAGCACTCCGAGACCCGCATCCCGCTGGCTCACAAGCTGACGATGGACTGTCTCTGTAGCGCCGACATCGAGCCCGCGCGAAGGATAAACTGCGACCATCACGGTTCGGGCAGCCCCGATTTCCCGGGCCAAAATCGTTTTCTGAATATTGCCGCCGGAGAGAAATTTGACCTGCGTTGCAGGGGAGGGCGTCGAGATGCGGAATTTCTCGATAAGCGCCCGCGCAAGGTCCAAGACCTTTTTGGGCAAAAGAAAAACCCCTGCCGCAAGAGGCCTCGATCGATATTGCTTCATGGCCAGATTGGAAGCAACGCTCAAATCTCCGACTGCTCCGACCGATGTCCGGTCCTGAGGAATATGCGCTACCCCGCGATGAATAATTTCGAGTGGAAGCCTATTGGTCATATCCTTGCCTTCGATCTGTAGCTTTCCCCTTGTAGACCGTCTCAAGCCAGTCACGACCTCGGCAAGCTCTTTTTGGCCATTTCCCGCCACACCCGCAATACCGAAGATTTCTCCGGCCCTGAGCTGAAAGGATATATCTTTGAGTGCAGGCAAACCTCTGTCCCCGAGCGCTTCAATGTGAGAGAGCTCGAGTACTACCTTGCCTGGATTCGCCGGCTTTTTTTCGATCTGAAACAGAACGTCGCGTCCAACCATCATTCGGGCAAGCTCTCTCGGCGTGGTTTCGGCTGTGTTCGCTTCGGCGACGACTTTTCCTTTTCGCAGGACCATCACATGATCCGAGAATTCCATCACTTCTTCCATTTTATGGGTGATGAAGATTGCGGATTTTCCTTCCCGTTTCATCACATGCACAACCCGATTGAGCTCATGGGATTCCTGAGGAGTCAAAACAGCCGTGGGCTCATCCAGAATCAATATCTCGGCATTCCTATAGAGAAGTTTCAGAATCTCAACCCGCTGCTGTTCACCCACAGAGAGCTGCCAAATGCTCGCATTCGGATCGACATCGAGATGATACTGGTTTGCCAGATCGACAAGCCGATCCCGTACCCGTTTCAAGTCAGGCACAAAGGGCTCATCGCGCAGGCCGAGGATGATATTCTCGAGCACATTCATCGAATCGACGAGCTTAAAGTGTTGATGCACCATACCTATGCCATATTTTTGTGCATCGCGGGGGGAATGAATTTCGGCGTGCTTGCCATCGATATAGATCTCACCTCTATCCGGCCGATATAGACCGCAGAGTACATTCATCAGCGTGCTTTTCCCTGCCCCGTTCTCTCCAAGGAGAGCCAAAACTTCCCCCTTGCGGAGCTTCAGATCGACGCAATCATTGGCAAGGACTCCTGGGAACGCTTTGGAGATATTTCGCATTTCAATTTTCGGGACGGTCGTATCATTCATCGGTATTTCCTATGGTTATTTTACCGGACAACAGGCACAGTGGTTTCAGGCTTAATACAGACAAAGCAGACCTCATCGCCTCTATGCGCAAGCTCACCTCCATAGATACAAAAACGCCGGTATGCGCCCTGGATGAACACATACCGGCAACAGCATGACTCATTGCACCTTGCCGACAACCCCTTCGACAAACCAATCCATAGAAAGCTGTTTATCGTCGGGAATTACTTCGCCGGCCTTGTAAACAACTTTGCCGTTTTGATCCTTTATCGGACCGGTAAAAATACTCCAGCCACCCATGATCTTCTTCTGGGCATCTTCGACTTCTTTTTTGACATTTGCAGACACACGGGGGCTCAGCTCAGAAAGCCTCGCGATATTGTCTTTAAGACCTCCCCAGAACTCATGCGTTTTCCACGTGCCATTCAGGACATTCTGAATGGTAGCGATGTAATAGGTTTCCCAGTTCCAGACGGCGCTGGCGAGCACCGTATCCCCCACAAATTTGCCCATATCGGAATCATAACCGACAGAGAGTTTCCCGCGCTCTTGCGCAGCTTTCTGCGGTTCCGTCGTGTCCTGATGCTGCGCGATGATATCGCAGCCGGCATCGAGCAGGGCGACTGCGGCTTCCCGTTCCTTGACGGGGTCATACCATGTATTTGTCCATACAACTTGGACTTTTGCATTCGGGTTCACCGAGCGGACCCCAAGCGTGAAGCCATTGATACCTCTCACTACTTCGGGAATTCCGAAAGCAGCAACGAATCCAATTTTATTGGATTTTGTCGTGCGGCCGGCAATGATCCCCGTCAGGTAACGGGCCTCTTCAATGCGGCCAAAGTAGGTCGCCATATTGGGAGCGGTTTTGTAGCCAGAGCAATGTTCAAAGATGATCTTGGGGAATTCCTGGGCAACCGCATACGTTGGGTCCATATATCCGAAGCTGGTAGTAAAAATGACATCAAAACCCTGAATCGCATACTGCCGAATGATGCGCTCGGCATCAGGACCTTCCGGCACATTCTCGACATATTTTGTGTCGATCTTGTCACCGAAATATTGCTGCAGGGCAAGCCGTCCGCGTTCATGCTCATACGTCCAGCCAAGATCCCCTGGCGGGCCAATATAGACGAATGCTACCTTTAGAGGTTTTTTTGCCTGTGCGGTGGCGGGCAACACAAGCGAAACCAGCATAAGCATTGCGACGAGACCAAGAATGACCTTTCTCATTGGGGGCTCCTTCATTCTTTATAGAATTCAGACGGATCAAATCCGACAGCACTCCCGCGCTGTAAAAAGTTTAGCTTCCAAATTGTCAGCTGTCAAATAATAAATGGGAATAAATTCAGGGACAGAGGTTGATTTGAATAGCCCTGATTCTACAGAGATTCATCGCACGGGGGACAGAGCTTCATTCATCAGCGTGTTGTCACAAAGGCATCCTGGCTCGCACCCCGCACGGCTTTCACAGTGAGGAGCCATTTTTTAGCTTCATCTGATGAGGCATAGGGGCCAACTTTCACTTGATAATACGTGCGGCCGCCAATCTCCTTCGTCGCAATAATTGCACTCATGCCCCGGGAAACAAATTCATTGCGAAGCTTATCCGCCGTTTCTTTTGCTGAAAAACTTCCTACCTGAATCCAATATTCGGAAGTTGGGGCTGAAGTCTTGGGTGGGGACGGAGGATTCGAGGAGTTTTTGACTGCACTTGGACTTGCAGATGGGCTTGAGGGCTGCTTGGCTGTGGTCGTCTTTGGAGAGGAAGAAGGAACAGGCGCCGGTGCTGAGGATGATTTTTCTGATGGTTGCGCAGATGCCGGGGAAGTTTTCGATGCAGCGGAACTTTTGTTTGATTCAGCAATGCTTGTCTGCGTTTTGGCATTTTCCGTTTTTTGATTTGCAGAGGGAGCGGGTACAACAACCACTGGGCCTGTCGACTTTGAAGCATTTGCACTATCAGCTTGAGTATTATCGGGAACCTGAGAACTGTCTCCTGATGATTGAACAACGATACTTGGGAACGCAGAAAAGTCATTGGGGGACAGAGGCTTTGCTGGTGATCGTCCAGTCAGATCGAAGGGCTTCGATTGCGACATCTCATTGGGTGGGAACAGAATAAAAGCAGTCAAAAAGACTACAAGCGCAAATCCGCTTACCGCTACTGCAATCCAAATAATCTTCTTTGAACGATCTGACATCTATAAACCTCTACCTTAATATTATCGGCAAAAGTCCTCATTCATTAAAGGATGGATTATTTTCTGTCATTACCTATAATTTTATTCAACAACACAGCCGTACTGGCTTCCAATTCAGCATAGGATCCTGAATTCCACAGCATGTATATTGGAATTCCTTCATTTGGCCTCATGTCCCATAGATATTTTTGGTTTTTTATTCTTTCTAGAGCGCCGGTTATCGAAAGACGGTCTCTCTGCTGTGCACGCAGAATTCTCTGATACAGGGGGGATCGTACTTCGATAACTGCTTTGCAAAGCGTAATCTGTGGGAATCGATACAGCAAGGCGGCATTAATGCAAAATTTCCCCGCGTGATTCTTCTGAGCTTCTTCTACCTCCTTGTCAAGCAATGAGAGCATGGCGGGATGTACTCTGGCTTCTAATGCATTCATCCGGTTTTTATCTGAAAAGACCATTGCCCCGAGCTTTTTTCGATCGATGGTCCCGTCTTCTTTCAGTATGGATTCTCCAAAGACTTGTATCAGCTGATCCGACACCTGCAAGAGGGCAGCATGTCCGAGCTTGTCGACATCAACGACTTTCCACCTATATTGAGTGAGGATTTTTGCTACCTCATTTTTCCCCGCACAGTAGCCACCAGTAAGCCCAATGATGCGCATCAACCCATCTCCTTGTTTCAATATGATGATCAGGAATATTAGAGATGCATATCGCCCCAGGAAGTAGCAGCCTCTACGCTGACTCTTAAAGGTATATCGAGCTGTATCGCATGTTCCATTTCATCTTTTATAAGCTCCATCGCTTTGGGGACAGAGGTTTGTGGAGCCTCAAAGATAAGCTCATCATGAACCTGCAAAAGCATCCGCACTTCTGGCATTTTCTCTTGGAGTACCCCATGCACCTTTATCATCGCAATTTTGACAATATCCGCTGCCGTGCCCTGAATAGGTGTGTTGACGGCCACTCTCTGCGCTGCCTGTTGTTCAGTCTTATTTCTTGAATCAATTCCGAGAATCCTCCGTCTTCGGCCGAACAGTGTCGACGATGTTCCGCTTTCCTGGGCATGCTTGATTGTCTTCTTTATGAAGTCGGCAATACCGGCATATGTCGAGAAGTAGGAGTCAATAAATTCTCTCGCAAGAGTATTTGAGATTCCCAGATCTCGCGCCAGTCTGAAAGCGCTCATGCCATAAATCACACCAAAATTTATAGTCTTGGCAATCCTGCGCCGGTCTGCATCGACTTGATCTTCAGGTATCCCAAAAATGAAGGAAGCTGTCCGCTTATGAATGTCCACACCTTCTTTGAAGGCCTTCATCAGGTTGGGATCTTGGGAAAGATGAGCCATGACGACAAGCTCGATTTGGGAATAATCTGCAGAGATGAGAGAATTACCCGGCTCGGCGATAAATGCTGCCCGAATCTTCCTTCCCTCTTCTTCGCGAATGGGAATATTCTGGAGATTTGGATCCCTGCTTGAGAGCCTTCCTGTCGCTGCTCCAGTTTGAACGAAGGTGGTATGTACTCGACCCTGTGTCTCTGCAAGATCAGCAAGAGGCTCAATATAGGTATTTTTGAGCTTTGTCAAAAGCCTGTGCCGTAAAATGAGTTGCGGAACAGGATCGAGCGAGGCCAGTTCTTCGAGTACAGATGTGTCTGTTGAAAATCCTGTCTTTGTTCGCTTTTGTACAGGGAGTTTGCGTTCATCGAAGAGCACCTCGGAGAGCTGCTTCGGAGAAGCCAGATTAAAATTATGGCCAACCAGTTGATACACCTTTGCTTCGATGTTGGCCAGCTCTCCTTGAAGCTCTTTCCCATATGATCTTAGCCGATCTGCATCGACGCGAATCCCTCTGCGCTCCATTTCTGCGAGTATCGGCAAAAGAGGCATCTCTATATTGAAAAATACATTGTGAAGACCTGAGGACTCGATCTCCTTTGATAATGCCAAGTAAAGTTGAAAGGAAAAATCGGCATCCTCGGCGGCATATTGAGTTGCCCGTTCAAGCGGTACATCGACAAAAGTCTGTCCCTTTGACACCACATCGTCGTACTCAAGACCGGAGAGCCCTAAAAACCGGGCCGCAACCGATGAGAGCGAAAAAGAAGGCGCTTCTGCATCCAAAACCCATGCGGCGACCATCGTGTCAAAGCAGGACACCGTAACCTCTGTCCCCGTTGCGGCGAGTACATTAATGTCAAATTTAAGATTGTGTCCCACAAGTACCATATTCCTTGCATGAAGAAGCCTCGACAGAGAAGAAAGGGCTTGACTTTTGGGGATGCATTTCGCATCCGGACTTATCAGTGGTACATACCATGACGATTTTGGCTCAAATGAAATGGAAAATCCGACAATTCTAGCATTATGAACATCCAGAGAGTCTGTTTCCGTATCGAAGGCGCAGACCCCTCTCGCAATAGCAGCATCGACTATTTCGTCGAGCTTTTTCCCATCGAGAATGGATTCATACTTTACTGTTTTTCCTCCTGTTTGAGATAGTTCAGGTGCATTTTCAGAGCCAGCTTCCGTCTTTTCTAGGACAGAGCTTTTTTGTCCCTCCATTTTAAGGGCTGGAGAGTCCGATGCTGGGGATGTTGGGGGGACAGAGGATTGAAAAGTCCTTTGCTTTCGCAGTTCTTCAGGAACTAAGCTTTTAATATCTTCATTCAAGAAAAGTGGGGCCGCTGCCGCAAGATCGAGTGAGAGCCGCAGAGAAGGGATGTCGTTTGGACAGTTAGGGACATTGTAACAGAGAGAGACAAGCTCCCTCGAAATGGATGCGCTTTCTCGCCCCTCTTCGAGTTTTTTGCGAAGGGATTCTGGCTCAATATTCTGCAAATTTTTATAAATTGCCTCGAGCGATTCAAACTGAGCGATCAGTTTTTGCGCTGTTTTGTCTCCAATCCCTTTAACTCCAGGAATATTATCTGAAGCATCGCCCGTAAGCGCTAGATAATCACCGATTTGTTCTGGCTTTACCCCCCACTCCTCCAATACCCCAGTGGCATCTGTTTCACGAAAAGAGAAATTCTCAAAGGGACGGAGGGCCTTCGTTTTGTTCCCCACCAGCTGGAGGAGATCTTTATCACCAGAGACGATAAA
>Ga0228535_1001928_pt1 | contig 24854 bp, 30 predicted proteins | sample SJ1metagenome_FD_168457 | JGI IMG/M metagenome (GOLD analysis project Ga0228535, IMG submission 168457) | Enriched culture of PCE-dechlorinating microbial communities from Ithaca, New York, USA - SJ1 | ecosystem: Engineered > Modeled > Simulated communities (microbial... > Unclassified | place...
GTAAAGGTTGTGTAGCTATGCTAGTTGATATCTATACTTTGAAATTAATAAGAGATTCTTTAGTGTTTGATATAACACCTTTATGCGAAGAATTAACCTGGAAAGATAGTATTGATACCTTGGGAATGGAATTGGATTTTAGCATTGCTTATAATGACGCTAGATTCATTCCTAAGGTCAATATAGATTTAGGAGACCTATTAGTATTAAATAATAATGCAGTAGAGGTTTTTAGAGGGATTGTAGTAGATGAAACTATAGATGGAAGGTTTAAAAGGTCATATGTTGCTTTTGATTTTGCGTTTTATTTAAATAAGTCTAAAACTATAATTCAATTTAACAAAATGAAAGCTGATGAAGCGATTAAAAAGCTCTGTAATCAATTTAATATACCTATAGGTACTATTTGTCCTATACCTACTCTAATTACTAAAATATATAAAGATAAGACGATAGCAGAACTAATGGAAGATATATTAGAGCAAGCTACAAAAGAACTTGGTTACAAATTTAGAAAAGAGATGAGAGCTGGTAAATTTTATATTGATAAGTACACCGATCTTGTTGTGAAAGGCCTTTTTAAACCAGCAAGTAATATACAGGCTTTTGATGTTACTAAGGCAATAGAAAAAGTGAATAGAAAAAGAAATATATCAGATATGAAGAATAGTATATTGATTGTATCTGGAGATGAAAAGAGTGCAAGAATAGAAGCTAAGGCAGAGGATTCTTCATCAATAGCAAAATATGGACTTATGCAAGATGTTGAGAGTGTAGATAGTAAAGACATAGCACAAGCTAGAAACATAGCTAAAAACAAGCTAGAAGAGTTGAATAAAATCGCAGAGGATACAAGTATAGAGGTACTTGGTTCTGACGAAGTAAGAGCTGGAAGGATACTAGAAATAACAGAGCCAGTTACTGGTCTAAGCGGTAGGTATTTAGTTAAAGATTGTACACACACATATAAAGACATGGTCCACAAAATGAGCATGAATATTGAGAAGGTGAGTAATTAATGAGCTGGGATATAGAACTTGCTAAAAGATTTAAAAATACATCATCTGCTTCAAGCTCATCAGATATCTTGGTTGGAAAAGTAATATCTAAGAGTCCAGTGAGCATAGCTATTTACGATGGTCTTGCAAAACTTGAAAATCAGCATTTATATTTAGCAGATGGTTCAGATGCTTTTAATTATAATCAAGGAGAAGAAGTTTTACTTGCTACTCCTGATGGCCAAGTATTTTTTATTATTAATAAGGCAAAAAAACTATAAAGGAGGTTTAAAGCTTGAGCATATTTCCAATTGCAGATATAAGTCTACTCCAAAATGAAGAAATACAAGAAGAAACAGAACAGAGTTTAGGTAAAGTTTATAAGTTTGATTTTGACAATAATAAATATTTATTGAAAGATGGAAAACTTATTGAAACTACAAAGACAGAAGCAATACAGCAATTTGTAAGATGGACTTTAAAAACTATTATAAAAAAATACAAAATATATGATGAAGATTATGGTATGGATTATTCTTTTGTAGGTTATAGAAATCTACCTTTTGGATTCATAAATTCAGAATTAAAAAGGCAAATAGAAGAGCAATTAACCACACATCCTTTAATAAATTCTATTTTGAATTATAAGAGTTATAAAGAGTCAACAAGTCTTTATGTAGAGTTTGTTTTAGTTACAACAGAAAATGAAAACTTAGTTTTCAATGAAAGCGTGGTGATTTAATGAGCTTTGAATATAAAACAGTTGAAGAACTAAGAACAGATATTTTGAATAATATTTCTGATGAACATGAAAAAAGCAAAGGGAATTTGACTTATGATATTCCTGCAGCTACAGCTATTGTATTAAATAAAACCTATGACAAACTTAAGGAGCTTACTAATAAAGTTGATGTAGATAATCTTCAAGGTGAGGATTTAACTAAATATGTAAAGCAAAGAAGAGGGCTAAAAAGAAAACTAGCTACAAAAGCTAAAGTTGTATTAACTATTACTGGTGAAGCTAGTATAAATATAGGAGATTTGTTTGAAACACATGCAGGTACTCAGTTTTCATCTACTCAAGCAATTTCTATAGTAGGTAGTGGAACTATATTAGCTGAAGCTGTAATTCCAGGAGAATCTGGAAATGTAGGAGCAAATACTATAACTTTAATGCCAGTTACAATACAAGGTGTAGTATCTATTACAAATATCGCACCTAGCTATGATGGATTTGCAGAGGAATCAGATGCAGCTCTTAGGGAAAGATACTATGAAGCAATTCAAAGACCTGCTACTAGTGGTAATGTATTTCATTATATGGCTTGGGCAAAAGAAGTTCCTGGAACTGGAGATGCTAAAGTTATATCTTTATGGGATGGAGATAACACTGTGAAGGTAGTTGTTATTAATGCTAATAAAGAACCTGCTTCAAGCGATATTGTGAATGCAGTCCAGGAATATATAGATCCTAAAGGAACTTTCATAGCAGAAGAAAACAGATGGACATTATGGGGTACTGGTTCAGGGCAAGCGCCAATAGGAGCTTACTGTACAGTCATAAGTGCTGCAGGTTTCGTGCTTAATGTGTCTGTAGACATTATGGAAGAAGAAGGATATCTTGCGGAAGAAGTAAAAACAAATATTGAAGAAAATATTACTGCATATCTGCAAGCTATAGCATTTAAGCAAAATTATATAAGCTATGCAATAGTAGGAAGTATCATAGTGCAAACTGACGGAGTAGCAGATTATCAAAACTTAAAGCTTAATAATACTACTGCTAATGTAAATATTGGTAATGAGCAAGTCGCTATATTAGGCTCTGTTGCTTTAACTTAGGGGGTCTGATATGGAAAATAAAATTATAGAATTAATGCATAAGTTAGTAAGAAAAGACCCTTATGTTATAGACCTTACTAACTCTATAGACTTATCTATTGATGAAATAGAGCTAGTTTTAGAGGATATTGAAAAGCAATTCTGGTTTGATACTATGACCTGGGGTGCTGATATATTAGCTAAGCAGTTAGATATCAAGATTCCTGCTGGTACATCGTTAGAAGATAAGAGAAGTATCTTAGAAGCTAGATGGAAAAATAGTGGTAAATCAGATATATATCTACTTCAAACGATAGCAGACAGCTGGAAAAATGGAGAAATAGAAGTAGGATTTGTAAATGGTATAATACAGATAAAATTTATAGGAGAGTATGGAGCTCCAAGTGATGTTGATAGTCTTAAAAAAGAAATATACCTTTCTAAACCCGCTCATCTAGGGGTTATTTATTTGTTCAAATATCTGCTTATAAAAGACATTCATGAGGTTTTAACATTAGAGCAAATGGAGTCATTAACATTAGATAAATTTGCTTCAGGAGGTGAGCCTATTGGCCAGTAATACAACTAATTTAAATTTATACAAAAAAGACCCTATAGAAGATAAGGACCAGACCTTTAATATCAAAACTATGATGAATGATAACTGGGATAAAATTGACCAATTTTCATATGATATAAAAGAACTGAAAGCAGATAGAACAATGATTGAGAACAGTTATTTTTTTGACCTAGAAGCTTATTACGGAAATACAAAGTTAATTGATGATTTTCAGGATATGAGTAGGTGGACAGCTACGGGAGGTACATTAGCAACAGATATATCCAACTACAAGTTAGGTAAACAAAGTTTGAGATTAACACAAACTATCTCGGTCGCAAGTATCGTGGGCATGTCTTTAAATAATCTTAACCTGAATTTAACAGCTCTTAATAACAGTGAATTGAGCTCAGAATCTGATTATATTGCTACAGCTTTTTATATTTCAGATATTACTAAAATAGATTTTACTGGCGGTCAGGGTATTTGGATATTATTTGACCAAACCACACCATCAGCGGGGGTTGATACAAAATACTGCAAGATTGGAGTATCAGGCTTAACAACGGGTTGGAACTACTTAAAAATAAAGAAGTCCGAGTTTTTGACAAACGTAAATGGAAATTGGACAGGTATAAAATCAGTACATCTTAGATGGTTCTCTACAGCTAACGCTCAAAACGCTTATGTATCCTTCCAGTTACTTCAATTGGTAAAGAAAGACCCTTTAGAGGATAAACCTAACCCTTTTCAGAAGTTCGGACAAAGAGAATTAAATCATCATTTTGGTGAGTGGTTTATAGGCTACGAGTTTGATAATTTAGTAGCTAAAGAATTATCAGGGTCTATAGCTTCTATAAGGTCACTTAGCTCAATTAATAAGTACAAAGATTGCTATGCTGAATTTATAACTACAAAAACGGGTAATGACTGCATTATAGGCGGACTCTATGGAACATCAGGTGACTACATTAGCCTAAAAGTTGAAGGTAGTTTATTTCTTGTAGGTATAAGGGTAGCTAACGTAGATACCTTACACACTTTTACAGTTAGCGGTACAGATTTTACTGTAAATCTAAACCGTAAGGATAATAACATCGAAGTTATTGTAAATGGTGGACCTTTACTTACAACTACATTCGATTACCTAGAAGAGGTTAATCTAGCTATAGGGAGTAATAACCCTGAAGTTAGCTACATTAAATCAGCTACAATTACAGAGATAGCACATTCACATCATGCGGATATAGCTGAGAGATTATCAGAAAAAGGAAAGCTTGACTTACTGAGAGTGCCTAAATATATATCAAATAGCAATAACACTATCATGCAACTAGGGCATGTAGTTGATGGTTTTAGCATATACGCAAAAATAATGCGACCTAGTTTAAATGATGGTAGTCAGCTATCTTATGCTGAGTTATTCCTTGGCAAATATAAAACTGGAGCTACCGTTCAAGGAAAGTTGCAATACCTTATGGACCTAACTTTAGGTACATATAAACTACGTTTCAAATTAACAGACAAAGGTATTTTATACGCTCTATCACCTCAATACAATTATTCAACGTTAACAATGATAGAAGCTAGAGGATTTACAGAAGATATTAAAACCGTACCTGCTATAGAGGGTAATGTTATATGGGATAGTGAGGGAAACACAAGAAGCGTATGCGTTAATGAAGCGCCAACAGAAACAGTAATTACGTCAGGCTTTGCTGCTGGGTGGAGTGGCGAGATTAGGCTAGGTAAAACGCAAGAAGGGATTAAGTATATACACATAGTATCGCTGGCTAAAACTAGCGATATTTCTACAGGTGGTGATATACCATATACTATTCCAATAGGACATAGACCTATCAAGACAGTATCTGAAAATTTAGTCGGTTATAGTAGCAGCGGACCTTTTAAAGCTGGTAGCTCAATTCAAGTTAGGGTACAATCTGACGGAGTATTAGCACTTACAAGCACTGGGAGCGTTACAGCAGACGTTAGATCTATTGTAGGTGCTTTACTAACATTTATATAGAAAGGAGTTGAAATTATGGTGGTACAAAAGCAGGAAGAGGTTTTAATAAATGCTCAGGGCGAGTTTCTACAGATACTTTATGAGTATCCTGAAACATTAGAAGAGGGTCAAAGTATTATAGTACCTCTAAGTAATTATTATGAAGTATTAAATGAAGAAAGATATGATATGTCAGTATGGGATTTTGCTCAAGAAAAGTGGACAGGAAAAGGCGAGCAAAGACCGATTGTTGTACCTGAATTAAGTGAAATTGAAAAACTTAAAATATCACAAGCAGAGCAATTTGAAACTATATTAAATTTAATAGGAGGAATGTAGACATGGATACATTATATGCAGATTTATGCGAGATGGGACAAAGAGCAACAAGAGAAAATACTTTAGGAATTAAATTAGTTCCTGATGTACTTGAATTAAGACAGAAAACAGAAAAAGAGCTTGAAAGAAGAGGGACATTAGTTGGCTTGCTTGAAAAATGGAATTCTGCACAGTAATTTTAAATTATAGCCTTATGGCTTTTTTTATTTCTAACTTAAAGGATGGTGAGGTTATTTGACAGTAGAAGTTGCAATGTTAATTTCATTTGTTTCTGTTGCTTGGGGAATATATCAAGGGGTTTTAAATCTTAAAAGGAACCAGATAAATGACACTAAGAATGATACTGCACAACTTACAACAATAATCGTGAAACTGGAAAATATAGGTGATGATATTTCTGAAATTAAGAATGACATGGGAAATGTAAAACATGATATGAAGGATATGAATGCTCGTTTAATTAAGGCCGAACAACAATTGAAAGTCTTGAATAAAACTATATTTAAGAATGGTGATTCAAATGAGTAGAATAAGCAAAACGGTTGCTGAACTTGAAGCAGAACTAAAAGCTGCAAAAGAAAAAGAGAAAACTAAAGTTAGAGAACGAAGATATGTTGAAGCTAGTAAGCTAACTCTCTTCGTTATCGTAGGCATCGTCATAGGTGCTTTTTTTATTGCTTCTTATTTGGCAATAATAACTGGAGATACCACTTCGGCTACAAACAATCTAGAAATTCTCACAAATTGGGCACAAATAGTCCTCGTGGCTATAATTGCTAAGTCAGGCTTTGAAAATCTCTCTAAAGGCAAAATACGAAGTCAAATTATTAAGAACAAGATAGAAAATAATGAAGAGTTGATTGAGGGTTCAGAAGATTTCAGAAATGGGGTTTAATATGCAAGATTTCATAGATAAAGTACTGCCTGGAGCTAGAAAAGGATATTTAGAACATAATATTTTACCTTCACTAACGATTGCTCAAGCAATTTTAGAAAGTAATTCAGGTAAATCTCAGCTAGCTAAAAAAGGAAATAATCTGTTTGGGATTAAGGCAGATTCTAGATGGACTGGTAAAAAGATAAATTTTCCCACTAAGGAATTTATTAAAGGAAAAGAGATAACAGTTAATGCTTACTTTAGAGCGTATGATTCATTTTCTGATTCAGTTGAGGACCATACAAAGTTTTTACTTACTAAGCGTTATGAAAAAGTAAGAAGCTCAAAGGATTATGAAGAAGCATGTACCGAGATATGGAAAGCTGGATATGCTACGGACCCAAAATATCCAAATAAGTTAATTAGCATCATAAAGCAATATGAACTATATAAATATGACGAAGAAGGTGAGGGTTTGATAAACAGAAATACGATTCTTGATGCAGCTCTTATGCTGCAATCTAAAAAAGTAAAGTATAAACTAGGAGCTAAAGCTTTACCACCTAAAATTCCAACACATCTTGATTGCTCTGGCTTCGTGAGGTACTGCTATAAAGTAGCAGGGGTAAACATACCCGATGGTACTTATTTTCAATGGGATGCAAGCAATTCAATAAATGCAAAAGATTTAAAGATAGGAGACCTAGGTTTTAAGTTTGATCCTACAATGTCAACTGGAACTAATCACATTGGAATATATGCAGGTTCAGGAAAGTGGATTCATTGCAATGGTACAAGAAATGGAATCACTTTAGAAAAAACTAATATTTTCCCATATGCACGAAGATTAAAAGGTGTAAGTTTTACTAATATAAATATAAAAAAACAGGAGGATGATGATATGCCAAGAATAGAAGTTAGTGACAAAGAAAAAGGATATGCTACAGCTGCAATAAAAAGACTCGCTGAGCTTAATGTTATTTCTAATCCGGATGTGCATATAAAGAATTTAGAAACTGACCCAAGCTCATGGGCGCAGTGGGTAGTAAATGCAAAGCTGGCCGAGAAATTGGAGGGGAAATAATATGAACGATTTTCAATTCAATATAATAATAGCGCTAATCCCAGTACTTGGGTTAATATTGACAACAATAGTTGGAAATGTTGCTAAGAAGTATGGCAAGAATTTAGATTTAAAAGCTGCTTCATTTTGGACTAAAATAGCTGTTTCTATATTTGAAGACAAATATGGAAAAGGAAAAGGAGATGAGAAGAAACAAGATGTAATTAAGTTTTTGAAAGAACAAGGAATTAATCTTAGTGAGAATCAAATAGATTTACTAATAGAAGCTGTGGTAAAAGAGCTTACTATTGCTGGAGTAATTAATAGAGATAATAATAAAATGCTAAATTAATACTAAGATAAAATAAGTATTTAAATTAAAAATAAACGTATAGCTGGTTAAGTTGCCAGCTATATTTTTTTGACATTAAAAAGAACATATGTTCTAATGTGTGAAGGAGTGATTGAATATGATGAAATCGCCGATTTCAAGAATGGGAGGAAAATCAAAACTAAGAAGTAAGATTATAGAATTATTTCCAGAGCATAAGTGTTATGTAGAAGTATTCTTTGGGGCTGGATGGGTTTATTTTGGGAAAGATAAATCTAAATGTGAAGTAATCAATGATAAAGATAAGGAGCTTATTAATTTATTTAAAATAATTAAGCATCATAATGAAGAGTTTGAACGATTGCTGCAGTATGAAATTAGTTCAAGAGATATCTTCTTCGACTATAGAAATGATAGTTATGATAAGCTTACTGATATTCAAAGAGCTGTCAGGTTTATGTATATAATATCTCAAAGCTTTGCTTCTAAAGGAGATACTTATGGATATGCAACGTCTAAAGGTCCATAAAATAAGATTTTCAACACTTCAAACCTTAAAGAAGTTAGAGACAGACTGTCTAATACATTTGTCGAGAATCTTGATTTTGAAGACTTAATTAAAAGATATGATAGAGAGCATACTTTGTTTTTCTGTGACCCACCTTATTTAGAAACAGCAGGATATCACTGTGAATTTAAAAAAGATGATCACTATCGATTATATGAAGTCCTAAGTGGCGCAAAGGGCAAATTCATATTAACAATAAATGACCATCCTCTTATAAGAGAATTATATCATAGTTATGATATTGAAGTTGTTGAAACCATGTATTCTGTAAGTAAAAATATTAATAAAAAAGTAAACGAACTAATAATCAAAAACTTCTAAAATAAAACCAACCTTTTTTTTAATTCTTCCATATATATAAATAGGAGGTGAAAATATGGAAGAATTTAAAAAGGTAATCGAAGAGTTAATCATTACGAGCTTAGAAGAAGTAATGCTGCAAACTGGATTAGAAAAATATGAAGTATTAAAATTAGCAAAAGAATGTGGGTATGTAATAGATTATCAGGGATATTTGTCTAAAAAAATGTAAATATAGAAACAATAATATTATTTTGGAATAAGAGCCTATTGAAAATGGCAATATATAAAAAATACACAATATGTAAAAATATATATTTACAAGGTGTAATCTAGTTGTAATATATTATAATTAAGTATGACTCTTTTTAATTTGCTAAATATATTAATGTTAAAAATTAAATGATTATATTAATAGTAAGAAAGAAAAGGAGAGGTTATTTATGACGGATTCTGTAAAAGCATTGGTAGCTGTAAATAATTTTATGAGGTCAAAAGATCTAAGTTTTGGAGTTTCCTATAGACTTAATGTACATGTAGAAAATATTATTGATGAGGATATTAATGTCCAAATTTCTAGAAAAAATAATAATTTTTATAACGTAAATATTTTTTGGGAAGATATAATAATTAATTACAAGAACTTAGGTTTGCATGGTTATTATTCAACTATGTACTGCAAATTTTATTTTGAAAATGAAAGTTTAATAATTGTAGATAGCAATGGTAAAAAAATTATTCTTAAATAAAATAATAGAAAATATTAATATTTTATTTGCTTAAAAAGAATAATATAAATGATAAAAAAGTGAATTATCGAGGAGCTTATAAAAGTGAGAGATACTATAGTTAGGCCTAGTTATATTCCTGATAAATACGACGGCTATGCATTTATAAAATTTTTTAAAGAAGAAAATTTTTTAAATGATTTTATTTCTGGGAAGTTGTATATGGGATCTAAAGAAAAATTTGCTATGATGGAATCAATAGGGAGAAGTGATGAATTAGAAAATAAATTTATTATTTCAAAACCTACAATGAATATGAAACCAGCATATTCTCTTCAAAAAATGAATGATAAAAATATTATTGTTTTTGATGAAGTACCTAAAAATGGATTTGATGATGGACCATTATTGATGATTCATGATAGAAATGCTGAAAGAACGAAAATATTTTGCTTATATACTATTTGGTTTAATACCGAATCTGGAGAAATATACGAAATAAGTGAAGAAATGGAATCTAATTTCGGAGATTATTGTGCGTTTATCTTTAATCCAGAGGAGTTTTTAAAAATAGTAGAGAATGGCTTAGAGCAAAATAAATGTAACAAAATTGATTTTGGTTTTGTGGATTATTATAATTTAGAAGATTCAACATTTCATATATGGAATACATTTAAAAAACCATATTTAAATTATCATTATCAAAACGAATTTAGGATTTCAATTCTAACAGATAATGATGATGATCACATCCTATATAATTTAGAAAGTGATATAACAAATATTTGTACAAGGACTAAGTATAAGGACATTATTGATGGAAAAATATTTATTAGAGATGGATATATATATATGATACAAGAATAGTTTTAGGCAAGTTTAAAGTAAATAAGAAATTATACTTAAGAATAATGGATGTTATCAAATATAAATAATAATATAAATAGATATTTAATAAAAAAGAGCCTAAATCAGCAAACGGCTCTTTTTTAAACTTATTTCTTATTTGGAATCACAAAATCTCCATTTACTGGGATTCTGAAAGCTTTTTTCCCATATGTTCTTGCATATATCTTAGTACCATCTTTTAATGTTATTGATGCTCTAAAAATGTATTTCTTCATATGGACACCTCCTTTCTTGACAAAAAAATTATTTGCCAAAAAAGAAAATATGTAATACAATAAATTTGAATGTAAGTATTATTGTATACAGCTGATTTATTTAATTTTTTGGCACCTAGCTTAGCGTCAACTGAACTAGGTAATTTTATTTTAAATAGTTATAACTATTTAAAAACCACAATATTTTTTTTGTATCTCGGCAACTTGTCGAGATACTTTGCATTTTTTGGATATTTCGTTAGGTTGCATTTTTTGTACTAATTTGTGTGGTACTAAAAGTTCTGCTGCGAAAGTATTAGCTTGCCATTCTGGATCTTCGTAAGATTTAATTTGCCCTCTAGCAAAAGAAATAGATGAAGAGGGATGCAAAAAATAGTGTCCTATTTCATGAGCTATAGTAAATCTATCTCTATAATTATCATTACAAGCCCCTTCGTAAACTGAGTTTCTTATTACTATCTTCTTTTCTTCTGGAAATATTCGAGCATAACAATTTAATTCATAGTCTTCAACAATTTCCATATAAAATCCTGGATCTCCGGCCAACTCACTTAAACGTTCCAACAATTCTACGACTGGAAACTCATAGGAATTTGATAAATCCAAAGCATCTCTTATTAAATCAGTAATTTTTCGTATATCACTTCTGGATCTAGGTTTACTTTTATAATTCATGTGAATCAACTCCTTTTGAAGATTTTTCTAAGATATTCTTTATTCTTATCATCAAGTGAATCAAAATTTCTAGCAAAAGATAGAATTAAATCTTTATCAGAATCATCTTTTTGATTTAAATCTATATTTATTGAATCAAGGCTATTTTCATATGATCTTTCTAATTCTAAATATTGTTCGTGAGAAAGATTATACTCTGTCTTCAATATATCAAGCCATTTTACAGGAATAGGTCGTTTACCTATTTCTGTAGCAGATAGATAAGATGAACTAATTCCCAATTTATCCGCCATATCTTTAAGTCGTTGACCAGTTTCAATTCTTAGTTTTCTTGTGAATATGCCAAATTCATTTAACATGGCAATTCCTCCCTTATTCTTTTCAAAAGTAATATTCATGTATTAATAGTTTCCTAAAAACATAATATCACATATTTGTGTAAAAAATCAACAAAATTTGTAGAAAAATTTCTAAAAAAAGTAGTTCTATTTCATCGGATTAATTTTATGAGTCTCACTTTTTATTTGCATTTGATATAATTGTTAATAAAAAGGAGGGATAGGATTGAAAAATATTACATTATATTTGATAGGAACAGCAACAGGATTTGTAATTTTCGCTTTGATACTAGCATTTAATGATTATAATTTATTTGGAGTTGGATTATCAGATGCGTGGATATCTTTCTTAGGAGCAATAGCGGGAGGGATTATTACAATAATAGGAGTATATTGTACACTTAAACAGAACAGAGAATTAATGGAAGAATCCCATAATAAACAAATGAAGTTAATGTTAACACAAATAAGGACTCAATTTTGGATGGAAAAATTTTCAGATGCAATTGCCTATGCAGAAAACATTAATAAAGATATCACAAATTTTGTAAAAGAATTTAATGAAATGGATTTAAGTTCTAGATCTGAGAAAACATTTAATATCAATTATCTTAAAAATAAGGTAGATGAACTAGATAAACATTCTTATAGTATTTATCCTATGTTACTTGTTGATGAAAACTTAAAAAACACATTTGATAATTTTAAATACTATATTTTGGATTTAAATCTTAAAGTAGAATCCAATTTCAACTTTGTACATTATAACAAAATTAATATGGATGAGATCACTTATGATATAAAGTTGTATAGTAATTATTTTGGAAATCTAATGCACTATGTAATTAGTAAAGAGGAATTATAATTTATAATTAATTTTGATATATATTTTCATCCTGGACCTCCTGTAGGATAGGGAAATGGAGGCCCAGAATGAAATTTTACCTACATTATAATAGATATATATTGATCTACTGATTCTTGTATTCTTTTTGTTCTTGGAAATCCACCATTAAGATATCTAGCAATACTATCCCTGCCAACTCCTATTTCTTTAGCACAAGCTTCATAACTATGTCCGTGATACTTAATAGCTTTATATAGTTTTTCAGCAAAGGTTCCCTCGGGTAAATTATAAAAATCTCCAACAAAAGAAATTTTTTCATTAGTAGCGTAAGCTATTTTTTTTATGGTATCAATACGAGGAGACCTTCTTACTTCTGCTTTTGTTATTGCAACCTCTGATAAATTACATAATTTAGCAAAATCTTTAACAGAAAGATTGAGTTTCTTCCTTATAATGTATATATTGTTAGTAGGAACATTATTTTCATTACTATAATAGAAGGGATTATCTGGAGTGTTAATCTCACGGATGCCCTTGCGGAAACTTTTTGAATCAATCAAAGGCATGCAGCTGTAATGATAATAAGATAAAAACATATCTATCTAGAGCCTCAACTCCTATTTTGGATAGAATGGATATTTTTGTCGAAACTTCTCCTATTCCCTATGAGGATTTAGTAGTGGAAATTGATGAGGAGGACTCAGCTACAATTAAGAAAAGGGTAGAAAAAGCAGTTGAAATTCAAAAAAATAGATTTAAATCCTTGAAAATTAATTACAATAGTCAGATGAATTCTAGGCAAATAACAAAATATTGCATACTATCAAAGGAAGCAAAAAGCTTGCTTGAGGCAGCTTTTAAGCAAAGTAATCTGACAGCAAGAAGCTATCATAGGATTTTAAAAGTATCTCGTACTATTGCAGATTTGGATTCAAGTGAATTAATTAATATAAATCATATAGCAGAAGCTCTGAATTTCAGGAAAACATTTCATAAGTATTGGGATTAAAACGATTTTAAAATACGAAATTTTCAAAATTTTCACTGAAAGGATTGACTATGAGCCGAAAAAAGTTATTTTTATCATTATTTAAGAAACTCTCAATTGAAAGACTTGCTTATATAGATTCTACTATTGAAGAAGATAATAAGATTCCGAGTATTGAAGAAATGAACGATTCTATTAATTCATCTATAGTTGATAATGAGTTATATTCCTCTAAATATGATTATTTTATTCAAATAGAAAACTATATTGAAAAAAATAATTTGAATTATTTGACATACTTTGATGATAAATTTCCTCAAAAGCTAAGAGAGATAGCACAAGCTCCAAGACTATTATATTACAAGGGAAATTTAGATAATATAGGGGCTCTATCAATAGCTATAGTAGGAACGAGAAAACCATCAAATTATGGGATATGGGCGGCAAATAAATTCTCAAAAGAACTTGCTTCTAATGGGTTTTGTGTAATTAGCGGGATGGCCTCTGGTATTGATAAATTTGCTCACCAAGGAGCCTTAGAAAGTGATGGAAAAACTATATGTGTACTAGGCTCATCGATAACGAAGCCATATCCCAAAACCAATTCTAAGTTGATGCAAAGTGTGATTGATTCAGGAGGTTTGGTGATAAGTGAGTATTCTGATTTAAGCCCTATTATTCCTGCGAATTTTGCTTACAGAAATAGAATTGTAAGTGGATTGTCGGATGGGATATTGATAATTGAAGCTGGAATGAAAAGTGGAACACTCATTACTGCAGATTTTGGATTGGAGCAGGGAAAAAATATTTTTGCAGTACCAGGAAGCATTGACTCTGTTTCTAGTATTGGTACAAACAACCTAATAAAGCAAGGAGCACAACTAGTAACCTGTGTAAATGATATTTTAGAAGCATATGGAATAAATTATAAAAATGCCGTGACAGGCAGTAAAGATATGAGCTCTCTTTCTGAGATAGAAAGAACTATATATGGTTGTATTCAAAGTAAGGGAATATGTACTGCTGATATGATATCAATTCATACTTCACTAAATATTAAAGATGTAACAGGAATTCTCAATATCTTGGATATAAAGTCATTTATTAATTATGATGGACATATAGCGAGTATAAAAACATAATGTGTATTGAAATAATTCATTATTTAATATATAATCCATAAAGCATTCAAAATTCAGAATATTATCTTTTAAAAAAATATAATATTATACTTCTAATGCTGATTACAGCTAATTAAGATTAAGGTTAGTATATGAATCAAATTTGTTTTTATTTGACAAAATTGAATTTTAAATATATAAATAGATTCGTATCGTTTTTTTAAGCAAATTGTTTTATTTATATTATATATAAGCAACCAGATAAAATATTTGAGGTGAAATAATGGGAAAAAATTTGGTTATCGTAGAATCACCTGCGAAAGCTAAGACAATTGGAAAATTTCTAGGCAAAAACTATACGGTTAAGGCTTCTGTAGGACATATTCGAGATTTGCCAAAAAGCAAATTGGGTGTTGATGTAGAAAATGATTTTGAGCCACAGTACATCACAATAAGGGGAAAAGGAAGCGTAGTAAACGAATTAAAAAAGCAAGCAAAAAAATCTGACAAGGTATATCTGGCAACTGACCCTGATAGAGAGGGAGAGGCTATTTCGTGGCATCTTGCTTATCTACTAGGGCTAAATGAAGAAGAACCTATAAGAATTGAATTCAATGAAATAACAAAGGATGCAATAAAAAAAGCTATCAAGCATCCTAGGAAAATAGACAGACCTCTTGTAGATGCTCAGCAAGCTAGGAGAGTAGTAGATAGATTGGTGGGTTACAAAATCAGCCCGATTTTATGGGCTAAAATCAGAAAAGGCTTAAGTGCTGGTAGAGTTCAGTCTGTCGCTACCAAGCTAATTTGTGATAGAGAAAATGAAATTAATGCTTTTGAGCCTGAAGAGTATTGGTCTATTGATGCAATTACCCAAATCGACAAGAAAAATAAAGTTGACTTTAAGTTTTATGGTGATGAAAAGGGTAAAATAGAATTGCATAGTAAAGATGAAGTAGATTTAATTTTAAAATCAATTAAAAATAAAGATTTAGTGATAAAAGCTGTAGAAAAAAAGGAAAGAAAGAGAAGCGCGCCAAAACCTTTTACTACAAGCTCACTTCAGCAGGAAGCATCAGGCAAATTGTCTTTTACTACAAAAAAGACAATGATAGTAGCTCAGCAGCTTTATGAAGGCGTAGATATAAAAGGCAAGGGAAGTCTTGGTCTTATAACATATATCAGAACCGATTCCTTTAGAATATCGGATGAGGCTCAGGAAAATGCAAAAAACTATATTAATGATAAATATGGAAAAGACTATTTCAAAAAGTATCAAAATAATTCTAAATCAAAAAAGAAAATTCAAGATGCACATGAATGTATTAGACCTTCATATGTAGACTTAGCACCAGAAGACATAGAAGATTCACTTTCTAAAGAGCAGTTTAAACTATATAAATTAATCTGGGAAAGATTTATCGCGACAATGATGGCAGATGCAATATATGATTCGCAAAATATAAGTGCATCAATAGACAAGTATATTTTTAAAACAAGTGGTTCAAAGCTGAAATTCGATGGTTTTATGAAAGTATATAGTTTTAGCTCTCAAGAAGAGACCATTTTACCAGATATGAAAGAAGAAAGTGTTTTTCCAGTAAAGAAGATAGACCCAAAACAGCATTTTACTCAGCCTCCTGCACGATATAGTGAGGCTAGCCTAGTAAAGACTTTAGAGGAGCTGGGAATAGGAAGACCTAGTACGTACGCTCCAACGATTTCAACTATACTACAAAGAGATTATGTAGAAAAAAAAGGCAATAGCTTGATTCCTACTGAGCTAGGATTTATAGTAACAGAAATAATGAGTGAAAATTTCAAAGAAATCGTTGATTATACATTTACAGCTGATATGGAAAACAATTTAGATAAGATAGAAGATGGAGAAATTGAATGGCAAAATATAGTTAAGGATTTTTATTCTCCTCTAGAAGAATCTATTGAAAAAGCTGTTGAAAATATAGAGAAGGTTATTTTGGAAGAAAAAACTGATGAAATCTGCGACATATGTGGTTCTGAAATGGTAATTAAATTTGGAAGATTTGGCAAATTTATAGCTTGCAAAAACTATCCTGAATGCAAAGGAACTAAGCCTATACTTGAGAGGATAGGAATTAAATGTCCAGAATGTAGTGATGGCGATGTAATAATTAGAAAAACAAAAAAAGGAAGAATTTTTTATGGATGTTCATCTTTTCCAAAGTGCAGATTTGTTTCTTGGGATAGACCAAATGGAGAAAAGTGTCCTAAATGTGATTCTTTCTTGGTTATAGCTAAAACTAAGACCACTGAAAAAATAAAATGTTCAAACAAAGAGTGCGATTATGAAAAATAGGTAAAAAAGCTTGAATATTTTCATAAGTTGTGATAATATTTTTTGTGGTATTAAAATACTTTAGAAAATTTAAAAAATTCAAAAAATAATACTAAATTCTCTAATATAAAAAATAATTCATTAATATAAAAATTGTGTAGAAACGATAAAGGAGAGAATAAGATGTCAAGCTTATTATTAGAAAAAACAAGAAAAATCAATAAGATTCTTCAAAACTCAGGATCAAACCCAGTATCATTTACGGAGCTTAGCAAAACATTAAAAGACGTTTTAAATGCCAATGTATATATTGTAAGTTCTAAAGGAAAGGCTCTTGGAGTTGAGCTTACTCATATGTCAGACAGTTCAACTATTATTGATGAAAAAACAGGAGAAGAAAGACTACCAGATAGCTATATTGAATCAGTTAATCGTATATTTGAAACCATATCAAATTTAACTCAAGAAAAGCTTTTAGAGGTTTTCAAAGATGACGTAAAAAGCTATGAAAAATATGCAACAATTGTACCGATAATGGGAAGTGGACAAAGACTAGGAACTCTTATTTTATCAAGATATGAAAGTAAGTTTTCTGATGAGGATTTGATACTTGCTGAATATAGTGCAACTGTTGTTGGTCTGGAAATTCTAAGAGCTAGAAGCGAAGAATTAGAAGACGAAATGAGAAGCAAAGCTGTTGTTCAAATGGCTATTAATACACTATCATATTCAGAGCTTGAAGCTGTTGAGCACATCTTTAATGAACTTAATGGAGATGAAGGGCTTCTAGTTGCTAGTAAAATAGCTGACAGAGTTGGAATTACTCGTTCTGTTATAGTAAATGCACTTAGAAAATTTGAAAGTGCTGGTGTAATTGAATCTCGTTCTCTTGGAATGAAGGGTACTCATATTAAGATCCTAAATGACAAGCTGCTTGATGAACTTAAAAAGAATAAGCATTAGTAATTACAGCCCGGCTATTTGTCCGGGTTTTTTTATGTATAAAATTGTTTAAGGATTAGTAAATTATATTTGATTGATTAATCGTTTAGCTTATTATTCAAATACTTAATTTTATCCATAACCATATTAAAAGAGTTATAATAATTTATATTATTATTACGAGGAGTTATCTTTATGAAAAAACCACTGGCAGATATGATAAGGCCTAAAAAAATTGATGAAATAGTTGGACAAGAGCATTTGACAGGGTATGACGGAGTGATCTATAGGGCTATAGAGAATAATATAATACCAAATATGATATTTTATGGCCCGCCTGGAGTTGGAAAAACAAGTGTAGCAAATATTATTGCAAATTCCTGCAATAAATCTATACACATGTTAAATGCAACCTATACTAAAACTGAAGAAGTAAAAGAAATACTAAAGGACTCTAAGCTTCAAACTCTTGACAGTAAAGAGATTATATATATAGATGAAATACAAAATTTTAATAAAAAACAGCAACAAATTCTTTTAGATTATATTGAAAAAGGGGACATTGTTCTTATAGCTAGCACCACTGAAAATCCATACCACTATGTATATAAAGCGCTGCTTAGTAGATGCTTTGTGCTTGAGTTTAAAGCCTTAGAGCATAAGGATATAAAAAAAGGGGTGCAAGTTCTTATTGCATCTTTAAAAAATGACACTTACAAAATTAAGATTGATGATATTGCCTTAGATAATATCGCTCATTATGCAGATGGAGATATGAGAAAAGCAGTTAATTTAATAGAACTTATTTTGCAGTTATATGAAGATGAAAATGAAATCAACATTAGTATTGAGCTTTTGAAGAAGCTAAATATATCAAAGCAGCTTATGTATGATATAAGTGGAGATAGTCACTACGATATTTTAAGCGCATTCCAAAAATCAATAAGAGGTAGCGATACAGATGCCTCACTTCACTATTTAGCTCGGCTTATTAAATCAGGTGATTTGAAATCTATTTGCAGAAGGTTGCTTGTGATTGCTTCAGAGGATATTGGACTAGCTTATCCTAATGCTATAACTATAATAAAAAACTGCGTTGATAGTGCTCTTCATTTAGGATTTCCAGAAGCGAGGATACCTCTTGCTCAAGCAGTTATACTATTAGCAACATCGCCTAAATCCAATTCCGTTATTAAAGCAATTGATAGCGCTATGGATGATTTAGAAAAGTTTTCAGTAGGAGATATACCTCTTCATTTAAAGGATGCACATTATTTAGGAGCGCAGAATTTGGATAGAGGAATAGATTATAAGTATCCACATAATTATGAGAATAATTATGTTGTGCAACAATATCTACCAGACGCAATAAAAAGCAGAGTATATTACCAATCGCAAAAAAATAAATTCGAAACTAGCATTAAAAATTATTGGAAAGATATTAAAAAATAATTGATTGTCTTTTGATTGACAAAGAAAAGACACTAAGCTATAATAAAATTAATTCATAGTAAATGACTAGGGATTATGAAAAGAGGTTATAAACGTGAAACTATCAACGAAAGGAAGATATGGACTTAAAGCCATTTTTGAATTAGCCTTAAAGGAAGAGGAAAATCTTCCACTTTCATTAAAGTATATTGCAGACAAGAATGGACTTTCAGAGCAGTACTTAGAACAAATCTTTGCTATATTAAAAAAATCAGGCTTAGTAAAAAGTGTAAGAGGAGCTCAAGGTGGTTATTATCTTAGCAAGCCTTCCTCACAAATCACAGTAGGTCAAGTGCTTAGAGCTTTAGAAGGACCTATGGCTCCATCTGATTGTGTTTTAGAGGAAGATGCTGATTGTGAGAACTCTGACTTTTGTGTTACCAAGGTAGTTTGGCAAAGAATTAAAGATAGTGTAGATAGTGTTATAGATTCTGTAACTTTAAAAGATATGGTTTTAGATCATAAACTAAAAAGTAGCAAAAATAATTTTAAGGAGATGTGATTTATGGAGCAAAAAAGAGTTTATCTTGACAATGCAGCGACTACTCCGGTGAAAAAAGAAGTTCTAGATGCTATGATACCTTACTTTACAAATAATTATGGAAACCCATCTAGTATACATTTCTTTGGCAGAGAGGTTAGAAAACCTGTAGATGAAGCTAGAGAAAAAGTAGCAAAGTTATTAGGAGCTGCAAGCAATGAAATATATTTTACAGCTGGTGGATCGGAATCAGATAACTGGGCAATTAAAGGTGCAGCTTTTAAATTGATGAATAAAGGCAAGCATATAATAACAACTAAAATTGAGCACCATGCTGTGCTTCACACTTGTGAATACTTAGAAAAGGAGCATGGATTTCAAATCACTTATTTAGATGTAAACAAGGATGGCTTAGTAGATTTAGATAATTTTAAAAATAATCTAAGGGAAGATACAATTTTAGTTAGTATAATGTTTGCTAACAATGAGATTGGAACAATTCAGCCTATAAGAGAAATCGGCCAAATTTGTAAGGATAAAGGGATTGTTTTCCATACAGATGCAGTACAGGCAGTTGGAAATATAAAAATTGATGTAAAAGAACTTAATATAGATATGCTATCACTTTCGGCTCATAAAATTTATGGACCTAAAGGAATAGGTGCTCTTTATATTAAAAATGGAATTAAGCTAGATAATCTAATCCATGGTGGAGCACAGGAGCGTAAGAAAAGAGCTGGAACAGAAAACGTACCTGGAATTATAGGTCTTGGAAAAGCTTGTGAAATTGCAAATGACAATTTAGAGAGTCATATTTCTAAGCTTACTAATTTAAGAGAAAGACTTATGAATGGAATTTTAAATGAAATACCTCATACTATTGTAACTGGAAGCAGAGAAAGTAGACTACCTGGAACTGCAAGCTTTTGCTTTAAGTTTATAGAAGGTGAGGCTTTGCTTCTGAGCTTAGATTTAGTTGGTATAGCAGGCTCGAGTGGTTCAGCTTGTACATCTGGTTCGCTTGACCCTTCTCATGTGCTTATGGCACTTGGACTTACTCATGAGATAGCTCATGGCTCTTTACGACTTAGCTTATCAGATTTTACAACTGAAGAAGAAATTGATTATGTAATTGAAAAGCTTCCACCGATTATCGATAGACTTAGAAAAATGTCACCATTATATGAAGATTTTTTGAAGGGAGAATCAGTTAATGTATAGCGATAAAGTTATGGACCATTTTACAAATCCTAGAAATGTTGGAGAAATTGAAGGTGCAGATGGTGTTGGAGAAGTTGGAAATGCCAAATGTGGAGATATAATGAAAATATATCTTAAAGTAGAAGATAATGTAATTCAGGATGTAAAATTTAAAACTTATGGATGTGGCTCAGCCATAGCAAGCTCTAGTATGGCTACAGAAATGATTAAAGGCAAGACTGTTCAAGAAGCTTTAAATTTAACAAACAAAGCAGTTGCAGAAGCTTTGGATGGTCTTCCTCCAGTAAAAATGCACTGCTCAGTTTTAGCAGAGCAAGCAATAAAGAAAGCTCTTCAAGACTATGCGCTAAAGAATAATTTAACTATTGAAGGATTAACTGATGTTGAGTTTGATGATGATCACGATCATCATGATGATATAGAAGAAGATTAATATTGATTTTTGTAGTCCAAGGCTATATAATTGTATCAATATAATTTTAATACCAAACGGCTATGATAAGAATAGTAAAGTAGCTTAATTGCCTTACAGAGAGGGGATATACGCTGAAAGTCCCTAGGTTATTATTACTTGAAGCTAACTTTGAGCCTGACTATCTAATAAATAGTCACGTTAACTACGTTACAGTTAGATTAAGTGGCCAATTGGCAATTAGGGTGGTACCGCGATTTAACCTCGTCCCTGTGATATAATATATATATCATAGGAACGGGGTTTTTTATTTTGATTTTAATTTGATTAAGGAGGTTATGATTTGAAGAATTTAGGGGTAAATGAAATTAGAGAAATGTACCTTAGTTTTTTTCGCTCGAAAGATCATTATTCTAGAAGTAGCTTTTCTTTAGTACCAGAAAATGATAAAAGTCTTTTGCTTATAAATGCGGGCATGGCTCCAATGAAAAATTATTTTATGGGGATAGAGACTCCGCCTAATAAGAGAATGGCTACCTGTCAAAAGTGTGTTAGAACAGGAGATATCGAAAACGTTGGAAAAACTGCTAGACATGCTACTTTTTTTGAAATGCTTGGAAATTTTTCTTTTGGAGATTATTTCAAAAAAGAAGCTATTGCATGGGCTTGGGAGTTTGTTACAAAAGACTTAGAGCTAAATCCAGATGATTTATGGGTTACAGTTTATTTAGAGGATGATGAGGCCTTTGATATATGGGAAAAGGATATAAATGTTCCTAAAGAAAGAATTGTTAGACTTGGAAAGGAAGATAATTTTTGGGAGATAGGAACAGGAACAGGTCCTTGTGGTCCGTGCTCAGAAATATATATAGATAGAGGAAAAGAATTTGGATGTTCTGACCCTGATTGTAAACCAGGATGTGACTGCGATAGATTTTTAGAATTTTGGAATTTAGTTTTTACCCAGTTTAATAAAGATGAAGATGGAAACTATAACCCTCTTCCAAATCCAAATATCGATACTGGTATGGGATTAGAAAGAATGGCATGCATCATGCAGGGCGTAGATAGCATTTTTGATATAGACACTATGAAAAGCATCAGAGACAATGTATGCGAGTTGTCAGGCAAAGAATATGGAAAATCGACTGAAACAGATGTTTCTATTAGATTGATTACTGACCATTCTAGAGCAGTGACTTTCTTGATTTCAGATGGAGTTCTTCCTTCGAATGAAGGTAGAGGCTATGTGCTAAGAAGGTTAATAAGAAGAGCTTCAAGACATGGAAGATTATTAGGAATAAAAAATAACTTTCTAGTTAAACTTATGGAAACTGTAATAGAAAATTATGGCGAGGCATATCCAGATTTAGTGGAGAAAAAAGAGTATATCAAAAAAATATTAACAGTTGAAGAAGAAAAATTTTCCGAAACCTTAGATCAAGGTATGGTTATTTTAAAAGAGTATATGGATAAAATTAAGTCAGAATCTAAAGCTGTTTTAAGTGGAGAAGATGCATTTAGATTATATGACACTTATGGCTTCCCTATAGAATTGACATTGGAAATTGTTGAGGAATATGGACTAAAGGTTGATGAGGATGGATTCAAAGCTGAAATGCAAAAGCAAAAAGAAAGAGCTCGCTCTGCAAGGACAGATAAAGGAGTAGAGGGATGGAAGGAAACTGCTGACACACTTACTTTTTCTATAGAAAAAAATGAATTTATTGGATATGATGAACTTGAAACATCGGCTCAAATTAAAGATATCATATATGATAACCAGAAAATAGATATCTTATCAGAGGGGCAAGCAGGAGAACTGGTTTTTGAAAAAACTCCATTTTATGCAGAATCAGGTGGACAAGTAGCTGATAAAGGGGTTGTAAAAAGTGAAAATTTTGTGGCTGAAGTTAAGGATGTCCAAAAATCTCATAATGGACTATTTATCCATAGGGTAGAAGTTGTATCAGGAGAAGCTAAGCTTTCGGATAAATGTGAATTAGTAGTCGATGAAAAGCTAAGAAAATCTACTCAAAGAAACCACACTTGTACTCATCTTTTGCATAAAGCTTTAAGGGCGGTATTAGGGGCTCACATACATCAAGCAGGTTCTTTGGTATCTGATACTAGATTAAGATTCGATTTTACTCATTTTGAACCTATTACTTCTGAGCAATTAAGTCAAATTGAAAATATGGTGAATGAAGCTATATTTAAAGCTTATCCAGTTAAAGTAGAGGTAATGAATATAGAAGAAGCAAAGAAATCTGGTGCTATGGCTTTATTTGATGAGAAGTATGAAGATAATGTAAGAGTTGTTTCTGTAGGAGAATTTTCTACTGAGCTTTGCGGAGGAACGCATGTGAGCAATTCTTCTGATATCGGTATGTTTAAAATTCTTTCTGAATCTGGAATTGCTTCTGGAGTAAGAAGAATTGAAGCAATTACAGGAAGTAATGTATATCAATATTTATTGGAAAAAGAAGCAGTTCTTGATGAGATAAAATCTTTAGTAAAATCAAATGAAGACAACCTAGTAATTAAACTATCTCAAACTATTGAAGATTATAAGACAGCTCAAAAAGAACTTTCAAAGCTAAAATCAGAAATTGCAAAGAATCAGATTAATGAAATTTTAGAGGGAGCTAAAGATATTGAGGGTATTAAATATGTATATAGCTCATTTGAAGATTTAGATGATGAAACACTTAGAAATGCAGCAGAAAATGTAATTGATAAAATAGAAAATTCTGTTGTACTACTAAGCAGTTATTTTGAAAATAAAATTTCTTTTGTTTGTATGGTATCAAAAGGTGCACTTCAAAAAGGTGTTCATGCTGGAAAATTCATAAAAGAAGTATCTTCACTAACAGGCGGCGGTGGTGGTGGAAAACCTAACATGGCTCAAGCTGGTGGTAAAGATATCTCGAAATTGAGCGAGGCTATGAGGCAATCTGAGACGATACTAAAAACTTTTATAAATTCTTAATTAAATAGATTTTAGAATATAAAGGAGCCTTTATGGCTCCTTTATACTTGATTTAATTTGTTTTATATAATATCATATCTAACATAGATAGTTGTAGAGGAGGAGAAATAATGAACGATAACATGGATTTTACTATGAAGTTTGAGCATAAAAAAGACGAAGAGAAAATGGACGAAAAGGAAGTAGCCTAGATTCTACGTGCAATCTACTCATATAACCCTTTAAGCAAGTATTTATAATCGTTAAGCCAAAACCATTCTTTCACCCAATGGGTGAAAGAAAATTGCAGCAAATTAACATCTATTTGTATGTT
>Ga0228535_1001929_pt1 | contig 24851 bp, 22 predicted proteins | sample SJ1metagenome_FD_168457 | JGI IMG/M metagenome (GOLD analysis project Ga0228535, IMG submission 168457) | Enriched culture of PCE-dechlorinating microbial communities from Ithaca, New York, USA - SJ1 | ecosystem: Engineered > Modeled > Simulated communities (microbial... > Unclassified | place...
AGAGCGGCCCAAGCCTGCCCTGGGTGTCACATTTTCACCGGGTCATTGGGCGGAGCGGTGACGGAGTCACCGGTTACCACATAACCCTGGTGAGTCCGTGACCCTCCCCGGCGGGCAAACCGTCCCGAGCCTACCCTGGGTGTCACATTTTCACCGGGTCATCGGGCGGACCGGTGACGCCGTCACCGGTTACCACATCATCCTGGTGAGTCCGTGACCCTCCCAGGCAAGCAAACCGTCTCGAGCCTACCCTTGGTGTCACATTTTCACCGGGTCATCGGGCGGAGCGGTGACGCCGTCACCGGTTACCACATCATCCTGGTGAGTCCGTGACCCTCCCCGGCGGGCAGATCGGACCGAGCCTACCCTGGGTGTCACATTTTCACCGGGTCATCGGGCGGAGCGGTGACGCCGTCACCGGTTACCACATGACCCTGGTGAGTCCGTGACCCTCCCCGGCAGGCAGATCGGCCCGAGCCTACCCTAGGTGTCACATTTTCACCGGGTCATTGGGCGGAGCGGTGACGGAGTCACCGGTTACCACATAACCCTGGTGAGTCCGTGACCCTCCCCGGCAGGCAGGTCAGCCCAACACAGAAGTCCCGAGCCGCAACCCCACGAGTTAGTTCCGGCCATCCCCAAGCGATACGCCACCAAGCTCCCGCGCAATCCGCCGCCCACTCGGGGTGGCGGCAAGGCCGCCTTCGCCGGTTTCACGTAGGGAGGTGGGAAGGGCCCGACCGACGTCCCGCATCGCCGAGACCACCTCGTCCGGCGGGATCACGCTGCGCACGCCGGCCAGCGCCATCTCCGCGGCAACGAGCGCGACGCCGACGGAGCCCGCGTTGCGCTTGATGCAGGGGACCTCGACGAGGCCGGCAACGGGATCGCAAACCAGCCCGAGCTGGTTCTTGAGCGCGATGGCCACGGCCTCGAAACACGTCGCCCCATCGCCGCCCGCCAAGTAGCACACGCCGGCAGCTGCCATCGCCGCCGCGGCGCCGCATTCGGCCTGGCAGCCGCCTTGGGCGCCCGAGAGCGGCTGTTTTTGCTGGATGACCTGGCCAACCAGCCCGGCCACCCACAGCGCCTCGATCAACCTCTCGTCAGATGCGCCGAGCTTCTCCGCAACGGTCAGGAGGACGCCGGGAATCACCCCTGACGCGCCTGCCGTCGGGGCCGCCACGATACGGCCCATCGCCGCGTTGACCTCCGCCACGGCGATCGCCCGCGCAACAGCCTTGGCCGTGGTGTCCAGAATGGTCCCGCCCGCCTCTATGGCCTGCCACAAGCGATGCCCGTCACCGCCCGTCAGCCCGCTGCGCGAGGCAACGGGGGCCTCTGTGCCGCGCTTTGCGGCCTCGCGCATCACTTGGAGCCTCGCCGCCATCAACTCATCGAGCTGCTCGCGCGCAAGGCCGGTCTGCCGAGACTCCGCGTCACGGGCGATGTCCGGCAAGGTGCGCGGCGCACCCTGCTCCGCGAGCTGTTCGAGCAACGACTCGAATGTCAGCCGAGACCCAGCCATCAGAAACCTCCTCCACCGGCCGCCGCCAAGCGCGGCACGCGCGCCGCCCACTGGACCTGAGGTGAGCCTGAGATACAGCGGCAAACTTCCTCCGGACACGGGACATCAAACTCCAGCACCGTCAAGGCCTCGCCACCTCGGTCCTTACGGCTGACTTGCATGCCGGCAATGTTGACGTCGTAGAGCGCCATAACGGAGCAGAGCCGGGCGATGATGCCAGGCGTGTCGGCGTGGGCGACTACCAGGGTTTCCAGTGCGCCGCTCAGCGACACGTTGAAACCATTTACCTCCGTCAACCTGACCATCCCGCCGCCGAGCGAGGCGCCGGTCAGCTGCATCGTCCGCCGCCCATGGGCAGCGAGCTCGAAGATAACCGTGTTGGGGTGGGCATCCGGACCGAGGTCGACCTCGGCGAACGAAACCGCCAGACCCGCATCAGCCGCCAGCGTCATCGCCTCCGGCAGGGATGTGTCGTCGACGGCCAGATTAAGCAGGCCGGCGACGAGCGCCAGATGGGTGCCGTGCCCTCGTCCCGTCTTGGCGAACGACCCGTGCAACGACAGCTTGGCACGGGCGGGCTGCTGCCCGAACACCTCCCGCGCCAGCTTAGCCAGGCGCAGGGCCCCAGCCGTATGTGAGCTCGACGGGCCCACCATCACCGGACCCATGATGCCAAGAATGCCGTTATCGGTCATATCTAGCCTACCTCCGTCCCGCGGATTCTCTCCTCAGGATAGCCCGTCGCTGCGGCAGCGGGCAAGAAGCCTCGCCTCAGCGAGTGGCATACCTCAGGCGGCAGGTATGGCCGCCCGAGGCGCCTAAGTCCGCTCATACCTAACTGCGCACATCACATCCGCGTCTATCGGAGGAGGCAAGACAACATGGATTGGCAGAGACGGGTCAACGAGGTGGCGGCACGGCCGGAGGTCCAGGCCGTGTTCAGGCAGATCGATGGGATGCTGGAGGAGATCGCCCAACTGACCACCAGGATCTCCGAGGTACCTGCGCCGCCGTTCAAGGAGCACCAGCGGGCTGAGTTCGTCGCCGGCATCATGGAGCAGTATGGGCTGTCGGAAGTGCACGTGGACAAGGCCCCCAACCCGATCGGGGTCTATCCGGCGGCGGGGGGCGCCAAGGGGCAGGCGGTCATGCTGGCGGCGCACATTGACACGGTGTTTCCCGAGGAAACCGACTGCAACGTCCGCCGCGTCGGCAACGACCTCGTCGGCCCAGGCGTCAGCGACAACTCCGCAAACGTGGCGGCCATCCTGCTGGTCGCCAAGCTGTTGCGGGAGCACGGCTTCGAGTTGCCCCGGGAGGTAATCTTCGTCGGCACGGCCGGCGAGGAGGGCCTGGGCGATCTGCGCGGCATGAAGCAGGCCATGGCCGACTACCGTGACCGCGCCACGACAATCATCCCGATCGACGGCGGGTACGGCACGATCTGCCACCGGGCGGTGGGCAGCCGGAGGTTCCGAGTGCGGGTAAGCACTGAGGGCGGGCACAGCTACGGCGCCTTTGGCATCCCCAGTGCCATCCACGGCCTCGGCCGCATGATCGCAGGCATCGCCGGCATCAAGGTTCCGGCCTCGCCGAAGACGACCTACAACGTCGGCATCATCCAGGGCGGCACCTCGGTCAACACCATTGCCGCCAAGGCCTGGATGGAGGTTGATATGCGCTCGGAGAGCGCGGCTGAGCTGGCCAAGCTGGAGAACGAGGTCCGCCAGCTGATCGACGCCGGCGCCCGTGCCGAGGGTGTGGAGTACCAGATCGAAGTCGTCGGCGACCGCGCCGCGGGAGAGTGCCCGGCCGACGCCGCCCTGATCCAGATGCTCCAGGCCGTGTTCCGGCACATGGGCGTCGAGCCCGCACTGCGCTCCGGCAGCACCGACAGCAACGTGCCGATCGGCATGGGCCTCGAGGCCGCAACCATTAGCGCCAAGACCGGAGCTAACAGCCATACGATCAACGACACCGTGCACCTGGATTCGATGATCCCCGGCCTCAAGGCGTTGCTGCTGGCGGTGCTGGTGGCGGCGGGCTGGGGGCAGTAGGCACTCGAGAACAAGCGCGCCTAGGTATGGGCAACGGTCGGTGTGACTGGGCCTGCTCCCCCTTTGGCTGGGGGAGCAGGTTTCTCTTGCTTTGTGGGTCTGGTGGCCTACCTCGGCCGCCGGTGATGCCCGCGCGCCGGGGCCATCGCCCTGCCCTGCCGCTCCCGCGCATGCGCGGCGTCATCGGCAAGCTCCTGCAACTGCGCCAGAGGATCCTCAACTGAGGCCAACTCCTGGTGCTCGGGCAGACTGAGGTCGCGGCGCAACCATGGCTTGTTGACGCGGTCGATGCCGGCCCGCCCGGTATGCGATCTTGTGACGTCCTTCACTGTACCAACTCCCGCCGGAAACCACCAACGCATCCCTCCGGCGCCTTTAGCTTGCGCACCCAAGCCGCTGAGTTTGCAGGTGGAGCTCCGATTGGCGGCGAAGTGCGCCCAGTATGACCTTTCGCATCCCGAAAGGTACTCCGCCCCGACAGGGCGCACCGACCCAGGAGATGATCCCCTGCATGACCGCAGCCGAGACGCCAGCAGGCGGCCATCCTACCATAGTCCAAACGGCCAGCGCCTCCGGAGGCAGCCCTGCTGCAGCGCTCCTCCCCGCCGCACCGGCGACGGCCACGGTTGGCCGGAGCGCTGGCCTCGGCCGGACCATCATCCTGGTACTGGCAGCGATCACGCTCGCCCAAGCGACTGAGGCGTTCACGGTGCAGGGCTTTCCGATCTTGGTCCCTGCGCTGACAGCCGAGCTCGCCCTGAGCAAGACGCAGATCGGTCTGCTGACGAGCGCGTTTTTTGCGGGCGGTTTCATCACCGTGTTGCCGGCCGGCTGGGCGATCGACCGGATCGGCGTCCGCTGGTCCATGACCGCCGGCCTCGCGCTGATGGCCGTATGCGTTGCGGTCGCGGCTGGGGCATCGTCGTTCGGGGTGCTGTATTTGTGCTTGCTGTTGTCTGGTATCGGTTTCGGCTCGGTGTACCCCGCCACCACCAAGGCGGTGATGCACTGGGCACCGGCCCGTTGGCGCGGCATGATGATGGGACTCAAACAGACCGGCGTCCCGCTGGGCGGCGTGCTTGCCTCCCTCGCCCTACCCCTGCTGCTGCTGAGGACCTCCTGGCGTGGCGCGCTGGTGTTGGCTGCAATCTTGTGCGCCATCGCGGCGGTGCTCTGCTACTGGATGTACCGTACGCATCCCCACGAACGCACGCTCAGCCGCCGCAGGCCGCCGGCGCCCGCTCGCGCCACCGTCTCCGCCACCGCTCCCGCCACCGCTCCCGCGGCCGCCTCCGTTGCGGGCGAGCCTGGTACAGGCGCACCTGCTTCAGGTCCCTCTGGCGTCACGGCGCTGCGGCTCGCCCTGGCCGACCGAAACATCTGGCTGATCAACCTCTCGGGGCTCTTCCTGCTTGGCACGCAGGGCACGATGGTCGGGTGGCTGGTCAGCTATCTGCATTCCGGGGCGGGCCTGTCGGTGGTAGCTGCGGGCGGCGCGCTCGCCGCGATGCAGGCCGGCGGCGCTGTTGGCCGCCTCGGCTGGGGTACGGTGAGTGACCTCTGGTGGGGCGGCAGGCGGCTGCCGCTAATCATCGGCCTGGGCCTGACGACTGCTACGGCGCTCGCGCTGCTGCCCTGGGCGGGAGCCACCGGCGGGTACTGGGCGGTGTTGGCTGTCTCCTTCGTGGCAGGTCTCTCCGGCCTGGGGTGGGTGGGAATGGTCACGGTGCTCCGCGCGGAGCTGTCGCCGCCCGGTGCGGTCGGCATCGTCACGAGCCTAGGAAGCTTCACGGGGTACTTTGGCTCGCTGCTGGGCCCGCCGCTATTTGGGCAGGTGCTCGATCGAACCGGTAACTTCACCCTGGCCTGGCGCCTGTTGGCCTGTTGCGCGCTGGCGGCGGCGCTGCTGGCCGGGCGTGCGCGCGAAACCGGCAAGAAACACGGCCAGCACTAAGCCTATTGGCTCAGCTCCCTAGCTCAGCCCCAGGAGGCGCCTGATCTCATACGCAACGGCGCTCTCTGGAGGGCCGCCGGCAACCCAGTCGGCCGCCTCCCTAACCTCCTGATCGGCCCAGGGCATGCTGATGCCAAAGCCGGCGGCCCGCATCATGGACACGTCCGCCTCGGAGTCGCCCATGGCCACAGCCTGGGCCGGCTGGACCCCGAGCAGCCCGCAGATCCGCACCAGCGCGGTGCCCTTGTTGTCCCCACCCGCAAGCACCACCGCCAGGCTCTGGTCCCGGCCCGTCAACCACTGATGGTACACGGTTACGTCGCCTGCGGCGATCTCGGCGGCCAACAAGTCTCGGACCTGCCCGGCATCGGTACCGGAAACCGAGAAGGACATAATCCGGCCCGCCCGCTCGTCGACCACCTGCCCCAGATCGTCAAGCCACTGGGCGAGGGGAAAGCTGCCGACGGCGGGCCCCCTGGCGCCTTGCGGGAAGAAGAAAATCTCATCTGCGCACAGCGACGGCAGCAGGTCATGCTCGCGCGCAAAGGCCATCAGACGCCGGCACACGTCAGTGTCGAGCACCCTCCGGCTCACGAAGTCGCCCGCCGGATGCAGCACCGTCGCGCGCCCGTAATGGCAGCCAATCGGCCCGTCCACACCTAACTCACAGGCGAAACGCTCGGCCGACTCCCGATACCGCCGCCCGGTGATCAACGTGACATACACCCCAGCCCGGCGGGCCGCCTCTACGGCAGCGACGTTGGCCTCGCTCAGGCGACCATCGGGGCCAATAAGGGTGTCGTCGATATCCAGGGCCAACAGCCGGATGTCTTGCGGGTGCCTGCGGGGCAAGGTTCCTCCTCCTCAGTCTCTGCTAGTCATACTCTGCGCATCAGGCTGTCTCGCTCGCGCTGCCGCCTGCGCTCGGCTTTGGAGAGCCGGCGAGGGTTTCCCTTGCGGGGTGCGCCGCCCGAGTGATCCTCATCGTCGCTCGTCCCGCTACGTCGCCCTCCCGGCGTAGGACTCGCGGCCGGCCCTCGGCGCGGCGGCGCAGTAAGGGCGGACCAGAAGTCCTCGCTCGACAGCACATCTGCACCGCCCTGGCGGGCATTGGCCGCGACCGTAAGGTCTGACGTGACGACCAGCGCACCGGGAGCGGCGAGGCGGCAGATCACGTCATCTGCAGAAGGTGCGTAATACACCTCCACCGGCCCAAAGTCCGAACGCCCGGACCGAGGCCCATCCAAGACCAGCACGACCCGTCTGCGCCGTGTAGCCTGGTACGCACGCAACCGCCCCAGCAGGTACGATCGGGTGCTCTCCAGGCCGGACGCCCCGCCGAGGCGCGCGGCCAGCGCGGGCACCCGCTTGATCAGGTTGTACCCGTCGATGATCACGATCGAGGGCGTCTGGGTCATCGGGCCTCCTCAGTGCGGGCATGTGCCGCTGAATCTGCAGCTTACTGGCGCTGCGGCGCATGAGCCTATCGTCCGCTGCCGCAGCAGGTTCCTATAGCCTTCCCCGTGATGATTCCAGCGACCTGCCTGAGTGATCGGTCTGGTCCTGCCCTCGGTGTCAGATTTTCACCGGGTCATCGGGCGGACCGGTGACGCCGTCACCGGTTACCGCATGATCCTGGTGAGTCTGTGACCCTCCTCGGCACGCAGGAGGGCTCGAACCTGCCCTGGGTGTCGGATTTTCACCGGGTCATCGGGCGGAGCGGTGACGTCGTCACCGGTTACCGCATGATCCTGGTGACTTCGTGACCCTCCCCGGCGGCCAGATCGACCCAAGCCTGCCCTGGGTGTCACATTTTCACCGGGTCATCGGGCGGAGCGGGGCCGCAGGCCCCGGTTACGACATGATCCTGGTGAGTCTGTGACCCTCCTCGGCACGCAGGAGGGCTCGAACCTGCCCTGGGTGTCGGATTTTCACCGGGTCAGCGGGCGGAGCGGTGACGTCGTCACAGGTTACCACATGATCCTGGTGACTTCGTGACCCTCCCCGGCGGCCAGATCGACCCAAGCCTGCCCTGGGTGTCACATTTTCACCGGGTCATCGGGCGGAGCGGTGACGTCGTCACCGGTTACCACATCATCCTGGTGAGTCTGCGACCCTCCCGGGCGGCCAGATCGACCCAAGCCTGCCCTGGTGTCACATTTTCACCGGGTCATCGGGCGGAGCGGGGCCGCAGGCCCCGGTTACGACATGATCCTGGTGAGTCTGTGACCCTCCTCGGCACGCAGGAGGGCTCGAACCTGCCCTGGGTGTCGGATTTTCACCGGGTCAGCGGGCGGAGCGGTGACGTCGTCACAGGTTACCGCATGATCCTGGTGATTCCGCGACCCTCCCCGACAGGCAGATCAACCCGCGCCCGACACAGATCGGTCAATCCGACCCACACATCTGGAGCGAGGTGCTGCGCCGCTCGCAGCCTCACCCGGCGCGTGACCCCAGCCGCGCCAATGAGGCAAGAGCGGCGTCAGCGCCTCGCGTGCAGGAACCACCCATCCCACATCGAATCCTCAGCACTTGCCGCCCCGACCTCAACGAGCCCGAAGCCGCATACGATTACCGCGATGACCTGGAGGAAGGAACAAGCTTTGACCACCGCCACCACCGGCCCGCAAGCCTCTCCGGCCTCGCGCGCCCAGACAGAGAGGACGCAGCGACAGAGGGGCAACCTGCTCGGGGCAGTGATGAGCCCCGACTATCTCGGCGATCCCGAGATGCGGCACAATGCCCGGGTAAGCCTGATCGACGGGATGTACTATGCCGCGATGGTGGGGATGACGGCGCCGTTCCTTGCCCTGGCAGTCATCGCGCTCGGTGGCAACGACTACTTGGTCGGGCTGGTGGCCACCCTACCCGCCCTGGTGGCCTTGGCGAGCCAGCTGCCCGGGGCAGCCATTGTCGAAGGCGAGCCGTCACTGCTCCGCTCGACGCTGCGGTTTGCCCTGGCGCACCGCCTGCTCTTCTTGGCCTTGGCCGCAGTGCCGCTGCTCGCGCTGCCAGGGCCCGGCCGTGCCTGGGCGCTGATCCTGCTCCTGGCGGTCATGAATGTGCCCGCCACGGTGTGCGGCGTGGCATGGACGGCGATGATGGGCCAGATCTACCCCACCAACCTGCTGGGGCGGGTCTTCGGTGACCGCTCGATGATGTGCCAGCTCACGACCATCGCCGCCACGCTCGCGGCAGGCTGGCTGATCGACGCGGTGCCGTTCCCCTACAACTGGAGCGCGCTGTTTGCCATCTGCCTGGGCCTGGTGATGATGTCGTGGTATTACCTAGCTAAGATGCGCGTAGCGCCCCGCGTGCTCACCGCCGGGCGCCGCCTGCCGTCGATAGCCGCCGTGCGCTCCGAGCGACGTTTTATCAGGTACACGGTGGGGGCGTTCGTGTATCATGCGGGTTTCAACCTGTCCATCCCCGTCGTCAACCTGCTGTTCGTGCGGCGCCTCGGCTTGACCGGCGGGTGGATCGGGGTGTTGGCTACCGTCTCTGGTCTGGCAATGGCCCTGACTTCGCGCTTCTGGGGGCGGCTCGCCGACCGCCTCGGCAACCGCGCCGTGCTGCTGCGGACCATGGGCGGACTGGCGCCCCTCCCGTTGCTGTTCATCGGGGTCCACAGTCCGGCGATGGCGATCCCACTGCAGATGTTGGCCGGTGTGTTTACGGCCGGCTTCATGCTGCTCGTCTTTAACACGCTGCTCGAAACCACACCCGCCCACCAGCGATCCGGCTACGTGGCTCTGTTTAACGGCCTGATGATGGCGACCGGCGCCGCCCCCATGCTCGGGGTGGCGCTCTATGACCGCCTCGGCCTTGCCGCCGCCCTAGCGGCCGCAACCGCCCTGCGCCTGGTAGGCTGGCTGTGGCTGCGAGCTAAGCTCGACTAATCCGGGCGGGCCGGCCCAGGCACGCCGCCTTACGGTTTGGCCCGCTCGCGCCGGCTCCCCCGCGCTATCCCCACACCGCCCGGAACACCCGCAGGAAGTTGCCGCCCAGGATACCCTCGACCTCGCTGGCCGCAAAGCCCTGCCCCGCCAACAACTCGCCCATGCCGGCGAACTGCCCGAGGCTGTCGAAACCCGCGACATACCGCAGCGGCGAGCCTGCGTCTGGCGAGACGAGCCGTCCGTACTCCTCGAACACCGACGGGTAGCGGCTGGTCAGGTTGTGGTGCGAGCTGGTGTCGTACGTCCCGATGGACATATCCGTGCCCATGCCGACGTGTGCCGGGCCAACCAGGTCCGCCACGTACTTTACGCAGGCCAGGAAGTCCTCAACCGTCGGACGCCCCGCCGCCGGCCGCCGCCAGGACAGCGGGCCCCACGGCGAGATGCCAATCACGCCGCCCGTGGCGGCACACGCCTTGATCTGCTCGTCCGAGATGTTGCGGGGGCTGTCGACGACTACGCGCGGGTTGGCGTGCGAGAACAGCACGGGCCCCTTGGCCAGGTCGATCGCCTCGAGACTCGTGCGCCGCCCAACGTGGCTCAGGTCGAGCACGATGCCGAGCCGACCGATGTCCTCGACCACGCGCCGCCCAAACCGCGACAGGCCGGCGCCACCTGGCTCAAGGCAGCCATCCCCGACCATGTTGCGGTCATTGTAGGTGAGCTGCGCCACGCGCAGGCCCAGCCGCCACGCGGCCTCAAGGGCCCAATCCCAGTCGTTGAGGTAGTTGAGCCCCTGGCTGCCGAGGATCAGGGCGCTCTGCCCGGCCGCATAGGCCGCCGTGATGTCATCAGCTACCAGGGCCAGCCTGAGCTGCTGCGGGTGCTGGGCGACTACGCCGTGCCACCACAACAGCTCGCGCACCGCAACCGGAAACTCCACATGCGGGTCAAACGCCGTCACGAGATATCCCGTGATACCCAACGCCGGAATGCCGGCGAAGTCGCCATCCGGCCAGATCTGCACGCAGCCGTCAATGCACAGTGGTTTGGCCAAGATCGGTCCTCCTTTGTAACTCGATGTTCAGATGATGTTTAGGCAGGCTTAGCCTTCATCCTGCCCGGATCGCGGCGAGCAGGAAATGCTACGATTGGCGGGCGGGGCAGTTCGCCCGCCAAGGATCAAGCAACTTGTGACTTCTGGGGGGCTTATGGCCAATGGACGCCACGACGAGCAGGACTACCAACCGCCTGGCCGGCGAGCAATCGCCGTATCTCTTGCAGCACCAGCACAACCCGGTCGACTGGTACCCGTGGGGCGACGAGGCCTGGCAGCGCGCCAAGGCTGAGGACAAGCCGGTCTTTTTGAGCGTCGGATACAGCACCTGTCACTGGTGCCACGTGATGGAGCGGGAATCGTTCGAAGACCAGGAGGTCGCCGACCTGCTCAACCGCCACTTTGTCTCGATCAAGGTCGACCGCGAGGAGCGGCCGGAGATCGATCAGGCGTACATGGAGGTCTGTCAGATGCTGACCGGCCATGGCGGCTGGCCGCTGACGGTGATCCTGACCCCGGACCGGTTGCCGTTCTTTGCCGGGACTTACTTCCCCAAGCGCTCGCGCTTTGGCCGCGCCGGGCTGATGGATCTGCTGCCACGGCTGGCCGAGGTATGGCGCGAGCAACGGGAGCAGGTGACGGAGTCGGCGGCACAGATCACCCAGCACGTCCGGATGCAGCAGCGCACGGCGGCGCCGGCCGAGCCTGACGAGAGGCTGTTGCGGGAGGGTTTCCACCAGCTCAGCACCGCCTACGACGACCGCAATGGCGGCTTCGGTTCGCGGCCCAAGTTCCCGCAGCCGCATACGCTCTACTTCCTGCTGCGCTACTGGCGTCGCACGGGCGAGCGGCGGGCCCTGCGCATGGTTGACGACACGTTGCGCCGCATGCGCCTTGGCGGGATGTTTGACCAGCTGGGCGGCGGGTTCCACCGGTACTCGACGGACGAGCGGTGGTTTCTGCCGCACTTCGAGAAGATGCTCTACGATCAGGCCCTGCTGGCCATCGCGTACCTTGAGGGGTACCAGGCCACCGGCAAGGTGCAGCACGCCCTAACCGCCCGCTCCGTGCTCGACTATGTGCGCGGTGAGCTGACGGGTGAGCACGGGTCCTTCTACAGCGCCGACGACGCCGACAGTGAGGGCGAGGAGGGCAAGTTCTACGTCTGGAGCACCGCCGAGGTCCGTGAGCTACTGCCGCGCACCCAGGCCGACCTGATCATCCGCACTTACGGCCTGCGGGATGAGGGCAACTTCCGCGAAGAGGCGACAGGCAAACGCACCGGGGACAACGTTCTCTACCTTGCCGATGAAGCCGCTTGGGAACGCCTCGCCAACCCCTCCCCCGACCTCGTGGCCGCCGGCCGCACGCTGCTCGCCGCGCGGGACAAGCGGGAGCACCCCTTCCGGGACGACAAGGTTCTGACCGATTGGAACGGGCTGGCCATCGCCGCCATGGCGCGCGCCGCATGGGTGCTCGGTGAGCCGGCCTACGCCCGGGCTGCGGAGGATGCGGCCAGGCACATCCTGGGCGGAGCCGTCCGGACGCCGGAAGGCAAGCGGCGGCTGCAGCACCGGTACCGCAACGGCCAGTGGGACATCCCCGCCTACCTCGACGACTACGCCTACCTTGCGTGGGGGCTCGTCGAGCTGTACGCGGCAACTTGGGACCCGCAGTACCTCGGGGAGGCCAAAGCGCTTGTCGATGAGGCAGGGGAGTTGTTCCTGGACGGCGGCGCGGCCGGCTACTACCTGACGGCAAACGACACGCCGGCAGTCTTGGCCCGGCACCGGCCGGCGTACGACGGCGCCACTCCTGCGGGCAACTCGGTGATGCTCCAGGTCCTGCTCTACCTGGCCCGCCTGCTGGGCGACGCGGCGCTAGAGGAAACCGCCGCCTCCACCGCCGCCATGCTGGCCGGCGAAGCCGGCGGCTCCGCTTGGGGCCGCACCCACTTCCTGAGCGCCCTGGACTTCGCGCTCGGGCCGACTGCCGAGGTGGTCATCGCCGGACAGGTGGATGACACCGTGTTGTCCAAGCTGCGGCAGGGCTTCGAGCCCAACCTGACCCTGATGCGCACGCCGCCGCCCGGTGGCCCGGACGGCGCGGAGCAACTGAGCAGGCTGGCCCCGTGGACCAAGGCCCTCGCTCCCGTGGACTCCGGCAAGGTAACGATATACGTGTGTAGCAGCGGCGAATGTCGCTTGCCTTCGGGCGACCCTGCCGAGGCGCTCAGTACTCTCGAATCAGTGCTCGCGCGTGGTGGCGCTGATGCCAAATCGCCCGGTACAGAACCTTAGCGGCCGTCCAACGCTCCGCGTGGGGGTCGTGCACTGTGATCCGGCCGAGGGCTCCTTGGTCTAGACCGTTGAGCCGCTCGGCGAGGCGCTGCCGGATGAGTGTCAGGCGATCCAGCTCCGAGCTGCCCTTGGCCGCCGCCTCCCGCCAGAGTGCGGCCGCCCGCTCGGGTGTCGGCTCCAGCCGTACCAAGTAGAACAGCTCGGCGTCGGCCAGGTGGTGCAGGACCTCCCTGGGCGTACGGCACCCGGGCGATGGCGCCTGGTTTAGCCACGCGGAGTCCTGGCGCAGGGTAATCTCCAGCAGGTCGGCTCGCGCCGCATCCAGATAGGCCAGGCCACGGGATAGCTGCTCCTGGCCCAGCGGCTCGGCCCAGGCGGCGAGGAACGCCTCGGTGTCACCGGTTGCGCATGCGGCCCGGGTCCGTGTGGTTTCAACGACGCGGCAGGCGACATCCCCCATACCAGCCATACCTCCGCCCGGTTTGAAGGCTGAGCCCTGCGGGAGCTCGGGGCCCAAGCCGCGCTTCTCCAGCCAAGCCAACTCCTCCGCGAGGCGTAGGGGCGCTTGGTCCAGGGCCTGGGTTACATCGGGCGCCTTGTACGCGACTCCGGCAACCGCGGGGAAGTGCAGCATGCACCAGCCGTCGGCGCCCAACTCCAGCCCTGCATCCAGCTCGGCACTCATGGGTTACCCTGCCCGGCAAGCCAGGCGCCGAGGCGCTCAGCATCGCCCGCGAGCTCGGGCCGTTGCCGCGCGGCATCCTTGCCGCCGAGCCCCGCCGCCATCAGCCCCCGCGCATCCATACCCATGCGCCGGAGCATCGCTACCCCCTGATCCAGCAGGCCCTGATAGGACTCGGCCCCAGCGCCGCAGGTGCACACGAAGGCTGCTCGCTTGCCGGGGGGCAACGCCCAACCGTCCCGCGACCGCCAGCAGTAGAGCCGGTCAATGAAGTTCTTGGCCTGGCCGCTCCAATAGCCGATGTAAACCGGCGCGCCCAGGATCAGCCCGTCGGCCCGCCGGAGGTCATCGCTGATCTGGCTGAAACCATCCTCTACCGCGCACCTGCCCCGGTGCTCCGGCTCCTTGCAGGCCATGCACGCCTGGCAGCCGCGCACCGCATCGGCGTTCAGGTCGTAAAACCGAGTCTCGGCTCCCGCCGCCGCCGCGGCAGCCAGCGCGGACTGCACCAGATAGTGTGTGTTGCCGTCCGGGCGCGGGCTACCCGAAACTCCGATCACCAAAGCCATCCGATCCCCTCCCTAGTCGGCCGCACGCGTCCGGCGGCGGCTCGGCTGCGGCGGCACGCGGGGAGCTTCGCCCCGGCGGGCTGGTGACCCTTCAGGAAATGCGCAGCAGCGTGATTTAACCGCAACATAACACAAGCCTAACCGCACCATGATGCCGCCGCCGACCAGGCGCGTTACCGTGAAATCAGGCACAACAGACACATTACAAGAGACAATCGGGAGGGAACCAAAGCGATATGGCATCACGACGACTGACTGGTATGGCACTGGTTCTGGTTCTGGTTCTAGGCGGAGCCCTGCTCAGTGGCTGCAAACAGAAGATCACCCTGGACGTGCGCGGCTCGGATACCATGGTCAATCTGGGCGCGGCGTGGGCTGAGGAGTACATGGCCGCCAACAAGAACGTAACCATCGCGGTCCAGGGCGGCGGCTCAGGTACCGGTATCTCCGCTCTCATCGCCAAGAACTGCAATATCGCCCAGGCCTCTCGCGCCATCAAGCAATCTGAGATTGACCAGGGCAAAGCTGCCGGCCTTAACATCAAGGAAGTCATCGCGGCCTTCGACGGCGTCGCCATGGTCGTTCACCCGACCAACCCGGTCAACGAGCTGACCCTGGAGCAACTAAGCCTGATCCTGCGCGGCGAGATCACCAACTGGAAGGATGTCGGGGGCAACGATACCGCGATCGTGGTGGCCTCCCGCGACACCGCCTCTGGAACCCATGTCTTCGTCAAGGAGCTCGTCGTCCAGATGCGGGAGACGCTAAAGACCGCCGAGTATGGACCCAACGTCCAGTTCCTGCCGTCAACCGCGGCCATTGTGACCGAGGTATCGCAAAACCCCAACGCCATCGGCTATGTCGGCCTCGGCTACCTCAAGCCGGAGATCCGAGCCCTCCGGGTCAAGAACGACGCCAACGCACCGGCCATCGCGCCAAGCGTAGCCACTGTCAAGGATAAGTCGTATGTGGTCGCGCGCCCCCTCTTCCTGTACCTGCCCGGTGAGCCCACCGGGGGCACCAAGGACTATATCGACTGGATCTTGGGCGCCAAGGGTCAGGAGATTGTGACCAAGCTGGGATTCGTGGGTGTTAAGTAAGCTGCCAAGAAAGCGCCAAGTGAGCGGCACTGCGCCGGGGGGCTGGGATACAGCCCTCCGGCTTACCGCGAACTCCAAAGGGGGTGCGGCAGACCATGTCTCGGATCTCACCGGCAACGGCTGAGCCAACGCTCTTGGATTTGGGCGTCCGGCCGCCGACGGCCAACCGTCGCCTGGCTTCGGAGCGGCGCGCCAGGCTGGCGGCCACCGCAGCGGGCGCTGCCCTGGTGGCGGTTGTGGCGTTAATCGTGTTGTTCATGGCTCGGGAGTCGCTGCCGTTGCTGACGCGGATGAGCATCTGGCGCTTCTTAACCGGCCGGCATTGGTATCCGGTTTCGTCGCCGCCGGTGTTCGAGATCCTGCCCTTCATCGTGGCCAGCGGGCTGATCACCGTGTTCTCCCTGCTCTTCGCGGTACCGGTCGGGCTGGCGACCGCGGTCTTCATCGCCGAGATGGCAACACCGCGAGTGCGCGGGGTCATCAAACCGCTGCTCGAACTGCTCGCCGGCGTCCCGTCCATCATCTACGGGCTGGTCGGCTTAGCCATCCTGGCCCCGTACCTCAGGACGCTGCTGTCGCTGCCGTCAGGCTTGACAGGGCTCACCGCAGCCCTGCTCCTGGCGGTGATGATCCTGCCAACGATCGTCAGTATGGCCGACGAGGCACTGCGTGCCGTTCCGCGTGACTACCGGGATGCGAGCCTGGCCTTGGGCGCAACCCAGTGGCAGACGCTGACTAAAGTAAGCCTGCCTGCCGCGGCTTCCGGCGTCAAGGCGGGGGTGTTGCTGGCCACGGGCCGCGCGCTCGGCGAAACCATGCTCGTACTGATGGTGGCAGGCGGCAGGATCAGCCTGCCGACGGGCATCGCTCAGCCCATGCGCACGATTACGGCCACGCTGGCAACTGAGGTCAACAACGCCGCATACGGCAGTGATCATTACCGGGCGTTGTTTGGGCTCGGGTTCGTCCTGCTCCTTGTGACCCTGGCCTTGAGCGTGGTTGCCGAGCGCTACGCCGACCGCGCTCGCCGGCAGGCCGGACTGGGCGGCGGCGGGGGTGCCGCAGGCAGGCGTCGGCAACCGCGCGCTCAGCTCAAGCTCGGGGCAGCGCGCCGCCAGACCGGAGGTGATAGCTGATGCTGCGGCATGAATGGCGCCGTGACGGCACCGGAGCCGAGGCTGTCGCCAAGTCCCTGGTCATCGCGCTTGCCGGGGTAGCTGCCGCCGCCGCGCTTGCTCTGCTCGGCCTAGTGGTGGTCAAGGGCATCGGCGCGATCAGCTGGACCTTTCTCTCCGGCATGCCGGTCAATCGCGGCATCGAAGGCGGCATCTTCCCGTCGATATTCGGGACGTTCTATCTGTTGGTCCTGACCGCACTTGTCTGCCTGCCTGTGGGAATCATGGCCGGCGTCTACCTGACAGAGTACGCAAGGCCTGGCCGCCTTCTCTCGCTGGTCAATGGGGCAATCCTCAATCTAGCGGGAGTGCCGTCGATCGTCTACGGGCTATTCGGACTGGCGTTTTTCGTGCTGTTCCTGAGGCTCGGCTCATCGCTGCTCGCGGCAGCGCTGACGCTGGCATGCATGACACTCCCGGTTGTGGTCACTGCGACGCGTGAGTCCCTGCTCGCGGTGCCTCAGTCATATCGCGAAGCAGCGTGGGCTCTCGGCGCCACTAGGTGGCAGACCATCCGCTCCGTCGTCCTGCCGGCGGCCCGCAGCGGGATCATCACCGGCGCCGTGCTCGGGCTCAGCCGCGCGGCAGGCGAAACCGCACCGATCCTGGCGACCGGCGTCGCGTTTGTGCTGCCCAGGCTGCCGTCCGGCCCGACGGACCGCTTCATGGCCCTGCCCTACACGATCTACATCTTCGCGACCCAGATCCCGGATATGCCCAAGGAACGGATGTGGGGCGCAGCGCTCGTTCTCTTGGCGATGGTCACATCTGCTAACCTACTAGCCACGTTCCTGCGCTCGAAGACCCAGAGGAGGCAAGCCTAGATGACGGCGGAGTTGACCACTGCGTTGGCCACTGAGGGCTTCTGCCTGTCGTTTGACGGGCGGCCCGTGCTACGCGACATCTCGCTCACCCTGCGACGCAATACCGTGACTGCGCTGATTGGCCCGTCGGGGTCCGGCAAGTCGACGTTGCTGCGAGGTTTCAACCGGATGAACGACCATCTGGCAGGAGTGGGCATCAGCGGCAGGATCACCTTCGGCGGCCGCGAGATCTACGATCCGTCGACTGACCTTGCCCAGCTGCGGACCAAGATCGGCATGGTGTTTCAGCGGCCCAACCCCTTCCCCAAGAGCATCTTCGACAACGTGGCCTATGGGCCGTGGGTGCACGGGGTGCGCCAGCGCCGCCAGCTCGCCTCGATAGTTGAGCGAAGCCTGCGCCGCGCCGCGCTATGGGAAGAGGTCCGCGACCGGCTAGGCCAGTCCGCGTTGGAGCTGTCCGGCGGCCAGCAGCAGCGGCTGTGCATCGCGCGCTCCCTGGCCGTGGACCCCGAGGTGTTGCTGATGGATGAGCCGTGCAGCGCCCTGGACCCGGCCGCGACCCAGAAGATCGAGGACCTGATCGAGGAGCTCAAGCGCGAGGTTACGGTGGTTATCGCCACTCACAACCTGCAGCAGGCGGCGCGTATTTCGGAGCAGACGGCATTTCTGCTGGCTGGCGAGCTGATTGAGTTCGGCCCAACCAGCGAGGTGTTCACCGCGCCGCGTGACCCGCGGACCAACGAGTATATCACCGGACGCTTCGGCTAAGACCGGAAGGGAGCGGAGGACAAATGCTACGCACGGGAATGCAGGGCGCCCTTTCCCATCTATACGGATTGCTGCTGGAGCTTGAGGGCCTCGTGGAGAAGATCCTCGGGCTCGCTGTGGAGTCGCTGCGCACGCGCGATGCCGCGTTGGCCCAGACCGTGATCGATGGCGACGACGAAATCGACGACCTCGCCAACCGGATTGAGAATCAGGCCATCCAGGTGATCGCGCTGCAGGGGCCAGTGGGGTCAGATCTCAGGCGCATAATCGGCACTATCCGCGTCTCCATTGATCTCGAGCGGGTTGCGGACCTGGCCGTCAACATCGCCGAGTTGGTGCCTGACCTCGCCCGCCAGCCGCTACTCAAGCCCCTCATCGACATTCCGCGGATGATGCGTATCTCTCAGGAGATGCTGCACGATGGGCTCGATGCCCTCCGCGACGGCAATGTCGAGCTCGCTCGCGAAGTCTGCCTGCGAGACGAAGAGATTGACGCTTTGTACATGCAGATCTTTCGAGAGCTGGTATCATTTATCACAGAGGATCCGCGCACGACGAGCAGGGCGATTCCGCTGCTCTTCGCAGCGAGGCACCTCGAGCGGGTTGGCGACCATGCCACCAATATCGCCGAGATGGTGTTTTACCAGACCACAGGACAGCGAGTCAGGATCCGCGACATCATGAGCCAAGCAGAGCAGGAGGACGAGGCCGGCGTTGAGCCGCAATGAGACGTCATCAAACCAACCTACCGTGCTGGTTGTGGACGATGAGGAGAGCTATGTCGCTTCTCTGTCCCTTGCCCTGCGTCGCGAGGGTTACCGGGTGCTTAGCGCTTCGGACGGCCCTTCCGGCCTGGAGGTAGCGCTCTCGGAGCGTCCCGCGGTAGTTCTGCTTGATCTGATGCTCCCCGGCCTGCCCGGCTTGGACGTGTGCCGTGCGATCAGGGATGGAGGTCCGCCGCAGCCGGGGATCATCATGGTCACGGCCAAAGGCACCGACTTTGAGGCGGTCGTCGGCCTGGAGAGCGGCGCAGATGACTACGTGGCCAAGCCCTTTAACCTCAACCTGCTGCTCGCCCGCATCCGGGCCTTGGTGCGGCGGGAACGCCGCAAGCACGCGGCTCCCAGTGGAGCCCCGCCTGAGCAAGTGCCGCCTAGCGCTCAGGCAGGGGTGGCAGCCAGCCACGCCGGCCCTGGACTGATCGTCCTCGGGGACCTGGTCATCGACCTGGAGGCATACGAGGTCCACTATCGAGGGCAGGGCATCGATCTAAGCCCGCGCCTGTTTGAGTTGCTCGTCCATCTCGTCCGGCAGGCTGGTAAGGTCGCTACCCGGGATCAGTTGCTCAATGAGCTCTGGGGCTACGACTATGCCGGCCAGACCAGGACCGTCGACGTGCACGTGCACTGGCTACGCGAGCTCCTGGCCGAGGCCGGCGTGCCACAGGGCATCATCCATACCGTACGTGGCGTCGGCTACAAGTTGGTTGCCGCGTCTCTGCTGGCGGGAGGTGACCGGGCCGCTGATCCTGACCCCGCTAAGCCGTAAGCTGACGCTGGCCTACATGGGTTTGATCGCCGCGGTGCTGGCGATCGCGGGTTTCCTGCTGCTGGACCATCTCGCCGGGTTGTTCCAGGAAACCCTCACCCGTGACCTAATAGCCCGCGTCGGGCTCGTGCGCGACCTTGTCGGCAGAGAGTGGCCGTTGCCTGACAGCAGCGCCGGCGACTCCCTGGCGCGCAGTCTGGCCGGCCGAGCAGGCGGCAGGGTCACTCTGATTGGGGTCGACGGCACGGTCCTCGGTGAGTCCGAGCAGCCCTCCGCCGGCCTGGGCAACCATGCGGATCGGCCCGAGTTCGTGCAGGCGCTCGCGGGGGAAGCCGGCTCAAGCCAGCGTTTCTCCGAAACCCGCAATGAGCGCATGCTCTACGTCGCCGTGCCTCTGCGAGGCCAACATGTGCAGACGCCGTCCAACGTGAACGACGGTGCCCCCTTGGCAGTGGTCCGGCTAGCGGTAAGCATGGAGTGGATCTGGGCGCGCATTGCCGCGATCCGCTCGGCCCTCGGGTGGACCCTTGGGGGCGGCGTGCTCCTGGCTGCCGCGGTCGGGGCGTGGGTTGGCAGGCGTCTGCTGGCCAGCCCGCTGGCCAGCATCGTATCCGGCGCCCAGGGGTTTGTCGCCGGGCGCCTCGGCGACCGGATCTCGGTCGCCACGGGAGACGAGCTGGAGCTGCTGGCCCAGGCCCTCAACGAGATGGCCGGATCCCTTCAGGGCCAAATGCGCGATCTTGCCGGAGAACGCAACCGCATCAGAGATCTGCTTGAGCACCTGCCGCTCGGCCTGCTGCTGCTGGGCCGCTCGGGCATGCTCCACGCCGCCAACCGGCGGGCGCGGGAGTGGCTAAGCCTTGCTCCTATTGGTGAGGACGGTGGCGCGCAGCCCAAAGTGCAGACCAGCGCGGACGCGCCTGGGAGCCTGCCAGTCCTCGGCCGTACCCCCGAGCTACGGGCCTTCGCCAGGCTGGCCCTTGGCTCCCGGCAGCCCGAGCGCAGCGAGTTGGCGATCCGCGACCGTCGCCTGGAGGCCCGTTCGGTATGGGTCAACCCCGACGCGGGCGGCGAGCTGCTGATCGTCCTCCATGACATCAGCGAGATCCGGCGGCTCGAATCAGCTCGACGCGACCTCGTCGCTAACGTGTCGCATGACCTCAAGACCCCCATCGGTGCGATCAGGGCGCTTGCCGAGTCGCTCGCCGCGGACCCCACGGAGGACCCGGAGACGCTCCGCGACTTCCTGGCGCGGATCATCGCCGAGTCGGGCCGGCTTAGCTCGCTGGTAGACGAGATGCTCTACCTCTCGCGCTTGGAGAGCGCCGCCGAGACCCTGCTGATTGCCGAGACGGACCTCCGTGACATCGTCGCCGAGTCATTGCGCAGCGTCGCACCTCTGGCGCAGTCCAAGGCCGTGGAGATCCAAACGGAGGCTCACGGCCAAACGACGCTGTGGTGTGACTCTGAGCGGCTGACCCGGGCGGCGTCGGCATTGCTGGATAACGCGGTCAAGTTCTCGCCGCCGGGTGAAACCGTGTCCATCCGCTTGACCGGGCTAGAGGATGAGGTGCAACTGACCATCACCGACCGTGGCCCGGGCATCCCCCCAGAGGCTCTGCCGCGGATATTCGAGCGCTTCTTCAAAGTCGCGCCCTCGCGCAGCGGAGCGGGGACAGGTCTTGGGCTGGCAATCGTCAAGCACGTCGTCCAAATGCACGGCGGGCGGACGATGGTGGAGAGCACCGTGGGCCGGGGCAGCACCTTTGGGTTTACGGTCCCGAGACGGGCGCCTCAATCCGGTCGCCCGGCAGGACCTGAGCGAGGGTGACCGGCCGCAGCCTCTGATCGGCGATAGCCTCGAGCACCCACCTCAACACCGCGCCAAACTGGTCCGCATTGGCGTGGAGGGAGACGATCGCCCGGTCGAGGCCCGCAGCCAGCAGGTGGGCTGCGCTAGTCCGGACGCCGAAGCGGTGCCAATCGAGGCTGTCCACGCTCCAGAGCACCACCCGGTGCCCCGTGGCGGCGGCTGCGCGCAGCACATCCCGGTCCACCTCGCCGTAGGGCGGGCGGAGCCACCGCGGCGTACCCCCCGTGATCGAGCGGATCACCGTAGTTGCCCGCCGGATATCTGCCGCTGCTCTCGCCTGTCCCCCGCCCCGGAGCGAGGCGTGATCATAGCCGTGGTTCTCAATCTGGTGCCCCAGCTTGTGCAGCTTATGGGCCAGAGCACGATTGGCCCGCGCCCAAGTGCCGGTGACCAGCCAGGTACAGAGGACGCCGCGCCGCTGGAGCAGCTCGGCCGCCTCCTCCACGACGCGCGCCCTCGCGCCCAGAGATAGCTCAATCGTGAGTGCGACTGTCCCGCTATGTGGCAGATTCCTCAGTGCGGCTCCCGGCACGTGTTTGGCTGGCATCGGCTCCTGTGGCGCAGGGAGAGCGGTTTCCACCGGTAAGGCGTCCTCTACGGGAGCTTGGCTTGGCCGCGGAATACGCAGCACTCGTCCCGGAACAAGATCGGGCGCCGCGGGATCCAGACCGTTGTAGCTTGCCAGCCCAGATGGCGATACCCCAAACTGCGCCGCCACGGTCGGCAGGGACTCACCGGGTCGGACCTTGTAATACACAATCAGCACTATGCGCACCCCCAAGGCAGTACAGGGTATGCGCTCTGCCGGGAGGATAGCCTGATGGCCATTGTCGTAGCAGTGATATGCGGCTTTGCCCTCGGTTCGGTGGTGTGGGGGATACTGCTGGGACGCCTGCTCTACGGGCAAGATCTGCGCAAAGGGGACAACCCGGGCGCTTCGGGCTCATTTAGAACCTTCGGGCCGGGATTTGGCATCGCCGTCGGCGCGCTTGACTTAGCCAAGGGCTACGTTGCGGTCCGGCTCGCCGGGTGGCTGGGCGCCGGGGAGCTGGGCATAGTGCTCACGGCGATGGCTGTGGTGGCGGGGCATAACTGGCCGGTGTGGTTTGGTTTCCGCGGGGGAGGCGGCCTGGCTACCGCCGCGGGAGCGCTCGGCGCCATCCGGTTGGCGACCACGTTGTGGGGGATCGCCGCCGCCCTGACTGCCGCGGCAATCTATAAGCATCCGCTGCTGTACCGGCGGCTACCGATGACCGCCCTGCCCTTTGGCGCCTTGCTGGGCCTGCCCCTGGTGATCTGGTTGCTGTGGCGTGAAGGCTGCCCGACTGGGATCTGGGCTGCGGTAGGCATCACGCTGCTGATTGGTCTGCGCGCTCTGGGGATGCTCGCTGCCCAGACCAGACGGTCCGAGACTTGACGGATGATGAGCGGCCTCCGGCCGCACGATGAGCTAGACCGAAAACACGCGAGATGGGGGATAGAAGATGTCAACTGAGGCTGCTGCCAACCCGAAGTATCGCCGGCTCCTGGAGCTGCTGGCCGAGGTGGAGGATCTGCAGATGGCCAGCGCGGTGCTGTACTGGGACCAGCAGACGTTGATGCCCAAGGGCGGCGCCAAGGCGCGGAGCGAGCAGCAGACCACCTTGCGCAAGATCGCCCACAACTTCTTCACCAGCGCTGAGATTGGCCAGCTGCTGGCCGACCTGGACGGTTGGGCGAGATCACTGCCGCACGATAGCGATGAGGCGAGCATGGTCCGCGTCGCCCGGCGCGAGTACGATCAGGCCACCCGCATCCCGGCCAAGCTGGTCGCCGAGCAGTCTGAGGCCTCGGCGGAGGCGTACGAGGCCTGGATTGCGGCGCGGGCGGCAAAGGACTTCAGCATCTTCCTGCCGGCCTTGGAGCGAATCATCGACCTCTCGCGCCAGCGGGCCGAGGCGCTTGGCTACCAGGGCCAGCCGTTGGATGCGCTGATCGACTTGCGCGAGCCGGGACTGGATGTCGCTAAGCTGGAAACCCTGTTTGGCGAGCTACGCGCCACGCTCGTGCCGCTGGCCAAGGCCATCGCCGAGCGGTCGGCGCCCGGCCGCGATGCGCTGATCCGGGGCAAGTTCGAGACCCAGCGGCAGCTGGACATGGGTCTGGCGGCTGTGCGGGCGATCGGTTTCGATATCGCCGATCGGGGCCGCTGGGCCTTGTCGGTGCACCCGTTCTCAATCACGTTTACGCCCGACGACACCCGGATCACCACGCGGGTCAAAGAGGAGCACCTGGGACCGTCGTTCTTCGCCCTGCTGCACGAAGCCGGCCACGGCACCTACATGCAGGGCATCCCGCAGCGGCTGCGGCGCACCATCTTGCACGAGGGCGCCTCGGCAGGGATGCACGAGTCGCAATCCCGGCTGTGGGAAAACATCGTCGGCCGGTCACGGTACTTCTGGCAGTTCTTCCTGCCGACGGCCAAGGCGTTCTTCCCCGGTCAGCTGGGCGACGCCACGGTGGAGGACATGTACCGGGCATGCAACGTCGTGCAACCGTCGTACATCCGGGTCGAGGCGGATGAGGTCACCTACAACCTGCATATCATGCTGCGCTTTGAGCTGGAGAAGGACGTCTTCTCCGGCAAGCTCGCGCCCAAAGACTTGCCGGAGGCGTGGCGGGTCAAGTTTGCGGAGTACCTCGGGATCAAGCCGCCTGACGACCTGCTCGGCGTGCTACAGGACATCCACTGGTCGGGCGGCTTCGGCGGCTCCTTCCAGGGGTACACGATCGGCAACGTGACTGGGGTTGCGTTGTACAGAAAGGCACTCGCCGATAACCCCGGCATGCACCAGGAATGGAGCCGCGGCGACTTCCGTAGCCTGCTGGAGTGGATGCAGGTCAACGTCCACACGCATGGCCGTAAGTTCACGCCCGAGGAGCTGTTGATCAAGGCGACGGGGCGGGGGCTGGAGGCGGGGCCGTATTTGGAGCACATTAGGGAGAAGTATACGGAGTTGTACAGGCTCTAGAGAGCGATGGGGGCACCCGGGTGGCGGCCGCGGGGTGAGGCTGGGGTCACGCGCGAGCGAGGCGATGACGCCGCTCTGGCCTCATTGGCGCGGCGGGGGTCACGCGCCGGGTGAGGCTGCGAGCGGCGCATCGCCTCGCTTGGGGTGTGAGGGACCTGCTTCGCGAGTATGGGCCGGGTCCTCACCGGGTCATCGGGCGGACCGGTGACGTTGTCACCGGTTACCTAATTATCCTGGTGAGCCCGGGACCCAGAGTTGCTCGTGGCGGGCAAGCGGCGACCCTGGGCTTGCTTGATGTGGGCAACCCAACACCTCCAGGTTGTTGTTTGCGGACATCCAGGCAGGCGGGGAGATCTAGGTTGCCCGCTGCGGACAAGCAGTGCATTTCGTCAAGTAAAACTGAGCCGCGTCGACACCGAATTTCAGGCCACCCCGGCATAGTGAAATAACTAGATAGCCTGCTGCCTCTGTAGACTCTCACGGAATCGGTAGGACTGGCCGGTAAA
>Ga0228535_1001930_pt1 | contig 24843 bp, 21 predicted proteins | sample SJ1metagenome_FD_168457 | JGI IMG/M metagenome (GOLD analysis project Ga0228535, IMG submission 168457) | Enriched culture of PCE-dechlorinating microbial communities from Ithaca, New York, USA - SJ1 | ecosystem: Engineered > Modeled > Simulated communities (microbial... > Unclassified | place...
GTTCCTTGGCGGACAACGATTCGACGCCGACGAGCCGCGAGATCTCCTGGAGCTCGGATTCTTTTTCGAGAAGCTGCATGGCCTCGAGGTTGAGAGCCAGGAAATCCTCGGCCACGTTATCCTTCCAGTAGCTCTTGATGTTTTCACGGTAAAGGGAATAGCTCTGCAGCCAGTTGATGGCCGGAAAATGCCTCATGTTGGCCAGCCGGTCGTCGAGCGCCCAGAAAACCTTGACAACCTTGAGGGTCGCCTGCACGACCGGGTCGGAGAGGTCCCCTCCGGGCGGAGAAACCGCGCCGATGACGCTCAGCGCGCCCATGCGTCCGTCGGAGCCCTGGCAGACGACCTTTCCGGCGCGCTCGTAGAACTCGGCGATGCGGCTCGCCAGGTAAGCCGGGTAGCCCTCCTCGCCGGGCATCTCTTCCATCCGGCCGGAAATCTCGCGAAGCGCCTCAGCCCAGCGGCTGGAGGAGTCGGCCATGAGGGCCACGGAGTAGCCCATGTCGCGGAAGTACTCGGCGATGGTCATGCCCGTGTAGATCGAGGCTTCGCGCGCGGCGACGGGCATATTCGAGGTGTTGGCGATGATGACCGTGCGCTCGAGAAGCGGCCGGCCGGTGGTCGGGTCCTTGAGCTCGGGAAAGCTCAGGAGCAGGTCGGCGACTTCGTTGCCGCGCTCGCCGCAGGCCACGAATACGATGATCTGCGCGTCAGACCACTTGGCGAGCTGATGCTGGACGACGGTCTTGCCGCTGCCGAAAGGTCCCGGCACGCAGGCCGTTCCGCCCTTGGCCAGGGGGAAGAGCGTGTCGAGGATCCGCTGGCCGGTCACGAGGGGCTCGTTGGGCATGAGCCGCTCGCGGACGCCCCGCTGGCGCCGGATGGACCAGCTCTGGTAGAGGTTGACGTCTTTCGTCCCTTCCTTGGTCTTGATCCGGGCGCAGACGGCGTCGACCGCGAGGTTTCCGGACGCGATATCCATGATCTCCCCCTCCATCCCGGCGGGGACCATGATCTTATGGATGATGAGGGCTGTTTCCTGGATTTCGCCGAGGAAGTCTCCGGGGACGACCTTGTCGCCCGTCCTGCGCAGGGGTTTGAATTCCCATTTTTTCGCGCGGTCGAGCGGCGGAACCTCGATGCCCCTCGTGACGAAATCTCCTTCCTTGACGCGGATGACGTCCAGAGGCCTCTGGATGCCGTCATAGATGGAGCTCAAAAGGCCGGGCCCCAGTTCGACGCTCAAGGGCTTCTCGGTCAAAAAAACGGGCTCTCCGGGCCCGATGCCGGTGGTATTCTCATACACCTGGATATAGGCCTTGTCCTCCTTGAGCTCGATGATCTCGCCGATGAGTCCCATGTTCCCGATCTTGACCATGTCGTACATTTTAGCCCCGAGGCAATCGGAGGCCACGACCAGTGGGCCGGCTACGCGAATAATCTTGCCTTGTCTCATTTTATCCCTTCCGTTTCACCAAAGACTCCGTGCCCGTGGCTTTGAGCGCCATCTCGCGGAGCATAATGTCCAGTTCATCGATGACTTTTCGGTAATCCGAAAAACCGATGACCACGGGGCAGAATTTTTTGCCCAACGCCATCCTCTCTTCCTTCAGAGGCTCAAAATAACCCTGATGCAGGAAGCAGAGGGCGATATTTTCTTCGTCCAATTTTTCCATGACCCTTCGCGCCTCGCCGATGCTTTTCGGCGAATAGACCTTGATGCCGAGCGCCCTGAACGGGAGAACGAGGTCGGAGTCTCCGACGACGGCCACTTTCTTGAAATCAGACATAGGTTTCGCTGACCCTTTCCTTGATCCTCTCGGCGGGGATAAGGTTGATCTTCCCGATTCCCACGAGCCTCACGAGTCCAAGTTCCCGTTGCTTGGCCAGCGCGTAGGAGAAGACCGGCTCCGGGCCAAACACCATGTATTTGGCCCGCCGCAGGTAGGTCATCAGAAAATCCTCGATCCCGCGCTCGAGGGCGACGAAAGTCTCGCGTTCCTCGAGGGTCAGGACCGCCTTCTCCCAGAGCGGCCTGTAGCGGGGATCGAGCCCCGGCCCGAGGTCCCGGAGCGGACGGCCGTAGCCCGCGAGGAAAACTTCCTTGCCCATGAATCCGCCTCCGAGGGCCATGCCCTCGAAGCTGGCGGCGGCGAGTCCCAGGTACTTCGCCCGCGCGAACATCTTGAGATTGCCGAGGTCGGCAAGGTGACGGACATAATCCCGGATAAACCCGGAATCCGTCTTCCCGGCGGATTCGAAAGCCTGTTCCGGCCTCCGCAGCAGGCGGATGACCTCGAGAACTTCCCGGTCCAGGAGAATTTCATCGAGGAGGACGAAAAGCCGCTCCTCTTCGGCCGCGAGGACATCGTCCAGATCCTCGGAGTCCTTGATACCGGTCAGGTTCCCTCCGAATCGTCCGGCGTCGGAGATCATTTTGAGGGCCGATTGAAAATCCGGAGCATCCGCCGCCTCACGAAAAACGTCCCGCCCGACGAGAAAATTCTCGAGCGCCCGGACCCGGCCGATGGCATAGGCGTATTGGAGAGGCGACGGATGTTTCATATCTTTAGAAGCTCGGCGATGGAATTCTCCAAGCGGGGGCGGAGTTCCTCAACCAGCTTTTCCGGGTCGAAGGACTCTTCCTTCTCGCTTTCCTTGAGGATGATCTTTTTCGTCAGGTGGGTCCGGCGGAGATCTTCCTTCTCGAAGGCCCTGCGCAGGACTTCCGTGACCAGGTCTTTCTTCGCGGCGAGAATCTCGATGCGCCTCTCGAGTCTCGCCTGGGTGACAATGCGGCCGGCCTCGAGCTTGCCCTGCCGCTCCGCCTCGGCGACGACCTCGGCGGCCAGCTGCGCCGCGTCCTGGCGCGCGCCCTCGCGGACGCCTTCGGCCTTGGCCCGGCTGTCGGCTTCTATTCTCTCGGCCTCCGCCCGGGCGTCGCCGAGGATCTTGTCGATGATATGCTCTAAACTCATCGTTCTCTGCCGCCCTCCCGAAGATTAAAGCTTGATGCCGTTGAGAAGAAGAACGGTGGCCAGCAATCCGAGGACCGCGTAGGTCTCGACCAGGGCCGCCAGGACCATGGGCTTGGCCGCTTCCTTGGGCTGCTTGGCAAGCATGTGGCAGCCGGCCGTGCAGACTTTTCCCTGGTGGATGCCGGAAACGAGCCCGGCGAACGCAACGGGGGTGCACGCCAGGAGAATCTGCATGCCCTGCTGGAAACTGACCGTGGCGATGGCCCCGGAGACGAGCCCGAGCTTGAGGATGACCAGGAATCCGCTCAGGAATCCGTATATGCCCTGGGTGCCGGGAAGCGCGGCGAGGAGAAGGAGCCCGCCGAATTTTCCCGGATCTTCAGACATGATGCCGCTGGCCGCTTGACCGGCCAGGCCGACGCCGATGGCCGAGCCGATACCGGCAAGGACGACGGCCATCGCCGCGCCAAGAATCGCTAATGTAAAACCTTCCATCGTCGTATGACCTCCTTATTTCACGTCGCTGAGATTCTCGTTGAATTCGACATATTGGCCTTCAAGCCGGAACGGCTCGAACGGCCGGCCGCCGGCTTTATAGAAACGGCGGAAAAACTCCACGAATTGAAGTCGCATGGAATGCACGAACCCGCCCAGGAATCCGATCCCCATGTTGAGAAGATGGCCGACGACGAAGATGAGCGGCGCCATGATCCAGCCGGCGACCGGGATACGCAAGGCGGTGGCGCAGAGATTGTTGACCACCATGGCGATGACGCCCGTCGCCAGGCCGAGGGCCAGTATCCGGGAATAGGAAAGCGTATCGGACATATAACTCGAGATGTCGTAGAGCGAGTAGAGCCCTCCGAGAACGCGGGCGACCGGATTGCGGCTGGGAGCCCCGAAAAGGACGATGCCGCCCGCGCCGATGAGCGCCAGGATGCCGAAGACGGGCTTCTTCAGCACGAGATAGCCGACCAGGCTCGGCAGGAGCAGAAGCCACCCGCCCTGGACTAAGATCGCGTGCACGTAATTTTTGTTCTTGAGGTCGTGCAGGATGCTCAAAAAAATGGCGAAGAGAATCTGCACGAATCCCAACCCCAGCGCCAGTGCCAGAAAGGCGATCGGATTCTGCATGGAATCGATGAGGAGGAGCTTCCGGATCGGGAATCCGAACCACCCGCCGAAAAAAGTCCCCAGGACCATGTTGGCGACACCCAGGATTAAAAGCAGCCTCATGAACTGCCGCGTCCCGCCCTTGGGTTTCGCGGATTTCAAAAAGAACAGGGCCAGGAGCGACGCGAGCAACCCGTAGCCGGCTTCGGTGACCATCAGGCCGACATAGATGACAAAAAAAGGCGCCAGCGGCCGCGTCGGGTCCATATAGCCCTTCTCGGGAAGACCGTAAAGTCCCGTCAGGATCTCAAAGGGCTTGGCCGAAGAGGGGTTATCCAGGATGACCGGAGGCTCTTCCTCGGGAAGCGGCGGCCGGATGTATATCTGCGAATCCTTTGAAAAAGCGTCGAGCTTTTTCTTGAGGGCATCCTTGCGCGACGCCGGGATCCAGCCGTGGAGGTAGCTCACGCTCTCCGTGTTCCCGAGGAGGCTGCTCGTCAGGATCTTTTCCCTTTCATTGAAAAGGACATCGTGAACCGACATGAGTTGGGAATTATGCCGGGCAAGCTCCCTGATCCGTCCGTCCCGTGATCCGATCTCGACGGATTTCTCCGATTTCTTCTTCTCAATTTTTTGCAGCAGATCCCTGACCGTGCCGGCCGGGTCCGCAAGCCGCATCACGGGCTCAAAGCTCAGGGCGTTGAACTTGATTTCGCGCAGGGAGGTCTCGATGTCTTCTTTTTCATCCCGGTGACAGAGCATGAAAATGTATGCCGTTTTCGAATCGTCGGAAATCTTCTTGTACCAGAGCGTGGACTCCGAAGCCATCGCATCGAGGCGTTCCGTTTCAGAGGAGGGCAGGGCGCCCAGGATGATCTCCGTCGTGGCCGTCGGCTTGAGAGACCCCAGCGGGACATCCAAGTCCGCCCAGGGAATCAGGAACCCCTCTTCTTTATCGAGAAGCCGGATTTCGGAAAGGAGGTCGCTCTTTTCGTCCTCGGCTTTTTCGAGCTCCTTGAGGACCGAGAGATAATCGAAGCTCAGGATTTCGTCTCGGCCGTTCGGGGAAATCCCGGGCTTCTGCATGAGAAGCCTTTTCAAGCCTTTGGTTTCATCGAATTCGGAGAATACCTGCAACGCGTGTTTCAGCCGGAAAAGCGCATGGTCATGGCGGGATAGATCGGGGGGAAGAGAATCCAGGTTCAGGTCTTCGAACGGGGCCTCCTCGACCTGGACGATCCCCGCCTCCTGGATGGCCGACAAAAGCTTCAGCCTCCGGCTGGAATGGACGAGGATCTCGACTTTTTCGACTTCCGCGACGGCCACTTTTAGACAGAGCCTCCTTCGAGAATCCGCTTGATTTTCCCGGCCGTCTCTTCGACGGCGGCGGGGATCAAGGGCTCGGCGCTCTTCCGTATTCTCACTTTTTCTTCTTCCGTGGCCTTCCGTATCGCGGAGGCTTCCTGCGCGGCGCTCTCAATCAGCGCCGTTTTGCGGAGCTCCCCGTCCCTGCGGGCGGCCGCGAGCGCTTCGCTTTTGATCCTCTGGGCGTCGGAATAGCTTTCCTGGAGAATCTCGGCCGCTAGTTTTTCCCGGGCTTCCCGGACCGTCGCGCGGGCCCCGGCCTCCGCATCCTTGATTCTTTGCAGAGCCTCCAGAGCTCCTTCCGGCTCCGCCGCGGTTTTAAAATCGGCTTTGTTGTCCATATTCAACCACACATTTGACGAATTTGGCCATCCAAGATAGATTTCAAGCCTTCGTGTTCGGCCTGGGTCCCTGGATTCGACTTCTCGGAATGAAGACAGCCTAAGCAGGTACCTAAATTATACGAAGGCATATCATACACGAACTCAGATATCTTTTAAAGGTTCCCCTCAAAAAACCGCCTCTTCACTTCGAGGAGCGGGCCCGCTCCCATTCCCTAGAGCAGGAAAGTGGGGTGGAGATAATAGGCGCGCCAGTCCAATTTCCTGCCCCCGGCCTTTATTTCGAATTTCCGCAAAGACGATTTCCGGTCGCTCGGAGGCGTCTTGAAATGGAGGAAAACGCGCGTCTTCGCCAGGTCCTGAAGGACGGCAAGAGCCAGGGGCTTCTCGATCGAGAGGATAAATCGTGAATCGCGGGGCCCGGATTCCCTGACGATATCGAGAAACGAAGACAGCGCCCCTTCCTCCCGCAAAAGCGCATCCGAAAGATGAATCCACGCCCCGGCCGCGGCGAGCCCGGAGAGCCCGGCGTCGAGCCCGCCGTGATGATAATAGATAAGCCGGCTTCCTCCCCGGCGGCAGGCGCCGGCCAGCTCGAGGAGATGGGAAATATCGCGGCGATGCTCGCCGTTCGAAAGATAGGCATAGACGCCGTTTCGGGCCAATTCGCAGAGGACGGGCAGGGCCAGCGGCTCGCCGCCCTCCCCTTCCGCCAGGACGCCGGAATGGAGATACGCCATGATCGCGCCTCCCTTAAGACACGCCTTGTTCGCCAAGGCAAGTTCCTGCGGCCTGGGTCGGGCCTCGTCCGAAGTGTATAAATTCACTCCTTCGTTCCCCAACCATTCCAGTTCGTGGCTGGTCAGCCGGCCGGTGTCCACAAGGCGGAAGCGCACTTTCTTCCGGCGGGCTTGCCGGGCCGAATCCAGGAGCACGGCGAAGTCGTGCTGGTCATCGCGGATAGTGATCTCATCAGACGCCCGCATCTTGTCGAAGATCTCGAATATTTTCGTCACGTCCGGAATTCCTTCTCTCGGCGAATTTGCTTCAAGATGGAAAACATTATCACTTGATCCGGCAATTTTCAAGGCTACGGAGAAATTGGGGACACAATACCCATTTACCCTATTTCCGGCAAGCATCATTTCCCTCGGCTCCGCTCGCCCAGTGATTGATGATAAAATAGGGTAAATGGGTATTGTGTCCCGCTTTAGTTGGACGGGCGGCAGGGAAGCGCTCGAAGCGGAGAACCCCCGGGCCTTGTCCGTCCGGGGCGCGGCATTTGCAAATCCGCCGGTTGTCGTCTATGATCTTTTTGGAATGAAACGCATGCCGGCCGCCGTCGTTCTTTTTTCGGGGGGAATCGATTCGACGACAGCCCTTTATTGGGCCCTCTCTCGCTATGCGAAAGTCCACGCCCTGACCGTCAACTACGGGCAGCGCAGCCAAGCCGAGGTCCGGCTGGCCCGGAGATTCGTCCGCGGGCTCGGCATTCCCCACGCGATCCTCAAGGCCGATCTCCGGCAGATCGGCGGTTCGGCGCTGACCGACCCCTCCATCCCGCTGCCCGGCATCAAGCGGCAGGCGAAACGCCCGGCCGCCGGACTCCCGGCGACGTATGTCCCTTTCCGCAACGGCATCCTGCTGGCCCTGGCCGCCGCCTGGGCCGAGGTCAACCGGGTCTCCGATATCGTCTGCGGATTCCACGTTCTCGACTCTCCCGGCTATCCGGACACCCGGGAGCCCTTCGTGAAGGCCATGGAAAAAGCCGTCAATGCCGGGACGGGGGCGGCGTTGGGAGGGACGAGGACGAGGATCCTCGCGCCCTTCATACGCCTGGGAAAATCGGAGATCATCCGCCGGGGGCTGCGGCTCGAAGCGGATTATGCGTTCGCCGTATCCTGCTATGCCGGCGGCGAAATCCCCTGCGGCCGATGTTCATCCTGCCTGTTAAGGAAAAAAGCGTGGCGGGAGGCGGGAGCGGAAGATCCGCTCATCGTCCGCCTGCGAAAGGAAGGACGGCTATGAGCTGGACACTTCGCGTCCGGGACAAATTCCAGGCCGCGCATTATTTGAGGGAATACAAGGGAAAATGCGAAAAGCTCCACGGCCATACGTTCCAGGTGGAAGTCGAGATCGAGGTGCGCGAGCTCGATAAGGCGGGGATCGGCATCGACTTCACCGAGATCAAGAAAAAGCTTGCCGAAATCCTTCCCGACCATACGAACCTGAATGACGTCTTTCCCTTCAATCCCTCAGCCGAGAACCTGGCCCGCCATCTCTTCGGAGAGCTCAAAAAACACTATCCCCTGAAGCGCCTGACCGTCTGGGAATCCGAGGATGCCTCAGCGACATACTCTGAAGATCGTTGAGATCTTCCCCTCCCTCCAGGGCGAAGGATTGCGCCAGGGGGAGCCGACGATATTCATCCGCCTGGCCGGCTGCAACCTGCGCTGTTCGTTCTGCGACACCAAGTCCGCCTGGAAGGGGGGAAAGGATCGCGCGGCCGCCCAGGTCGTCCGGGAAGCGGCGGAGATTCGCCGCGATTTCCCCGCCCGCTGGGTTTGCCTGACGGGCGGCGAACCGCTCCAACAGGAAATCGGCCCCCTGGTCAGGGGGCTGAAACGCGAAGGCTTCAAGGTCCAGGTCGAGACAAACGCGACCCTTTTCCGCGCCTTGCCCTTCGACTGGGTGACGATTTCGCCAAAGCCGCCATCCTGCGGTTACGATCCGCGCTACATCCGCAAAGCCGATGAAATCAAGGTCATCGTGACGCGCGGGCTTAAGTTTCCGTCCGTCGAAAATCTCCGGCGCGGATTTCCGCGCCGCGTCCCCCTCCTTCTTCAACCCCAGTCCAACGCGGCCTGGAGCGTGCGCAAGGCCTGGAATCTGATCGAAAAATCACTGGCGGCCGGACTCGAAAACATCCGTCTATCCGTTCAACTGCACAAGATGCTGGGGATTCGGTAAGACGGGCGTGATCTCCGGATTAGGCGGCATGTTTGCCGGCGCTTCGCGGGACGCGGAGCCGCCGCCGGACGGGGCGGCGGAGAGTGCGCCTCAAGCCCCATCGCCCGTCAAGTCTCAATACGTCTTCCAAAGCGCGCCCCACTCCGTCTTCATGAACTTCCCGATGCGCTTTTTCCCGATCGTCGGATACCACATGAGGTCGTGATAGACGTTGCTGGCGAAGGGTGCCCAGACGACGAGCGGCGAATGGAGGAGGATTTTCTCCAGCGGTCGCAAAAAGCCTCTCCGGATCATCTGGTCGCCCCAGATGACAAGGCTTCGTCTCGTTTTGAATCCGAAGTTCGTCCGCGATACGTCCTCGCCGACGACCTCGATTTCCCGGAGGTCTCCGACCCCGAGTCCGCGGTCGTGGGCCATCCGGATATAGGGAATGGACAGCGGCTCGAAGCCCATCATGCCGGCCGCCACGGCGTCGACGGCCAGGGAATCGCCTCCGGCCAGAATGAAATTCTTGACCTCGGGAAACATCGTCCGCGGCCCGGCGCCGTTGCCGCAGACGGTCCCGTCCATGACGCAGAACAGCCCCGGATGGAGCTCCCGCTGCATCAGGAGCAGGTCCACCAGGACCTCATGTATGTATTTGTGGGCATAGTGCCTGACTTCCCGGAGAAGTCCGCCGAAGGCGTTCTTCACCGCGCCGGTCGTCACGGAATGGCCGTGCGTTTTGACCGTCGGAAGGTGGAGCACGTTCCGGCCGATGAACATCCTGGGTATGCAGATCCCTTCCGGGAATATCTGGTTCAGTTTCAGGAGCTCGCTTTTGAATTCGTAAACCGTCCACTCGACCTCGGGAAGCGGAATGAAATCCAATCCGTATTTTTCGAAAACCGGCATCCATCGGTTGTTTTTCGCACCCTTGCGGGGATTCGTGACGACGGTCTTGTTCTCCACCGGGAGGAGCCGTTTCCTGGGGTAGCCGTCTTCAACGAGCGTCTTGACGACCCCCTCGAGCTGCCAGGGCTGGCTCGAGCAGGCCGGGAAGTATTTCGTCCAGGACAGGTTGAGCTTGATCAGCGTATCCGTGTCCCGCGGGAGAAACCGCCCGTACTCCGCCAGCCGCATCAGGTCGCCGTAGTCCCGCAGCACCGTCGCCGGCGAGGTCTTCAACACGGCGACCCGGGCACGGCTCATCGGGACGACCTCAAAGTCAAGATCAGGACGGCCGCGACGATCCAGAGGAAGATATCCAGAAGCAGAGGCCGGTCCCTGATGATCAGCGCTTCGGGCGTGCCGCCCTCGATTCTCTGATGGATGAGATAAAGATACCGGAAAATGCCGTAGAGGACAAGGGGTACGGTGTAGATCAATTCCGATGTTCCGAATTTCCTGACCGTCTCTTCCGAGATCGTATACAGGCAATAGGCGATGAGCGTCGACGCGGTGACGACGGAGATCATCTGGTCAAGAAGATAAACGTTGTATTCCTTGAGAATGGGCCGGTGGTTCACGGCATCCTTTTCCAGGATCACCAGTTCGTGCCTCCGCTTGCCCATGGCCAGGAAAAGCGCCAAGAGAATCGTGCAGATGAGGAGCCAGGAGGAAATGGATACGCGGATGGCGAACCCGCCGGCGACGACCCGGATGAGAAAGCCCGCCGCCACGACGAAGATGTCCAGGATGACGACGTTCTTGAGCCAGAACGAGTAAGCGAGCTGGAGGAAAAGGTAGCCGAGGGATATAAGAAGAAAGCCCCGGCCGATGCCCGCCGCCATGGCGATGGCCGCCGCGGCCAGGATCGCGGCGGCGATGAGCGCCGGCGTTTTTCCCAGCTGTCCGGAGGCCAGGGGCCTTTTCGACTTCAACGGATGGAGCTTGTCCTCTTCGATGTCCTTCAGGTCGTTGATGATGTATTGGGCGCTCGAAAGAAAGCAGAACGCGGCGAAGGCGGCAACCGTCTTGAGGACGAGCGGGGGATTGAAAATATTCCGGGAAAAGATGAGCGGCGCGAAGATGAAAAAATTCTTGATCCACTGCTGTGGGCGCATCGATTTGAAGATTCCGGCGATCATCGTTTCCTTGTTTATATCTTATATAATGGCCGATCGAAAAATTCAATAACGGAAAAACCCCGAGCTTTCCCCTTTTCACGGTTTTTTTAAGCGTCTGAATTCCACCGCTCCCGGACTCCGGAAACAGGCCCCGGCGGAAACGCCGATTCCAGGAATGCGATCAGGGAGCGCCCCCTTCCCGCGGCCGCGGGACGAAGCCCTTGAAGCCGAGCCGGGGAGCGAGGCGCCCCTTGGAAGGCCTCCCGTTGTCTCCTCGCTGGACCGAGGAGTCCTTCATTGACCACGGCGTTCCCGCCCGGGATGGATTGAGTCATTGATCTTCAGTATCGGGCGGTGTCCGCGGCTCGGACTCATCCCTATCCAAATCGAGGTTATTTTGCGGGTCCCGCCCTTATTCCCGGTCGAACTCGGGAGCCGAAGCCGCGGGCGCCGAAGGGGCGGAGGAACGGCCGAAGAGCCGGTAGCCGCTGCGCGTCAGCCATACCCCGAAAAATATGACCAACATCCCCCCGACTTGGAGCGTCGTGATTTTCTCCCCGAGAAACAGGATGGCGACGATCGTGGCGAAGACCGGATTGAGATTGCTGTAGATCCCGGTTTTTGTATTTCCGACCTTCTGCACCGACCTGTACCAGATGATGAAGCCGACCACGATGGCCATCACGCCGGAAAAAACGAGCAGGCTCCACGACTGCCAGGAAGCCCTCCACCAGCCCTCGCGGGACAGATCGGAAGCGGCGAACGGCAGGTAGACGGCCGTCCCATAGATCGTCGTCAAGCCAGCCAGCTTGACGGGCGACATTCTTTGGAGGAGGGGCTGCGAAAATACGGTGTAGCCCGCCCAGAGCAGGTTGGCCAGCAGGATGAAGATGTCGCCCTTGAAGGTTTCCCCGCTGAACGACAGGCGGCCTCCCGTCTGGCCGGCGATCACTCCGTAGAACCCGGCGAACGAGACGGCGATCCCCATCCAGCCGGCCCGGGAAATGCGCTCCATCTTGAAAAAAGAGCTGAGAAGCGCGATAAAGACCGGAGTCATGGGAGCGATCATGGACGTGGTCGAAGCCGTTGTCCGCGTGATCCCATGAATGAAGCACAGCTGGTATAAGGTGACGCCCAGCAGCGATACGCCCGCAACCTTCCAAAAGTCGGCTTTGCCGAGGCGAAAGCCATCCCGGCCCGAAGCCAGGATGGCGGCATAAATCCCCGAAGCCAGGACAAGACGGATGCCGTTGAAAGCGTGCGGCGGAAAATCGCGGAGGGCGTACTTGACCAGCGAAATATTGACCGCCCAGATCAGCACGGTGAACAGCATCATCAGATCGGTCGCCCCTATCCGGGGGCCATTTTCACTTTTCGACATGCAATTCTCTCTCAAGGTTCTATGATTATGCCTTTGCGGAATGGAATGGTGAGGCGGATCGCCGCTTATCCCGCCTTCCGGAGACGTCCGGGCCGGCGTGGAAAATGGGCTTCGATGATCGAGCGGATCCCTCCCCGCGGATTGAACTCGCCGGTCACCGTCGCCCGCACGGGACGGCAGGCTTTGACGACATCCTCCAGGATTCTGTTGACGACGTTCTCATAAAAAATGCCCAAGTTCCGGTAGCCGAGAACATATTCCTTCAAAGATTTCAATTCGATGATGTCTTTGTCCGGTACGTACGTGAGAACGATCGTGCCGAAATCCGGCAGCCCGGTCTTCGGACAAACGGAAGTGAACTCCGGGATCTCGATTTCGATTTCATAATCGGGAAAATGATTGGGGAAGGTCTCGATGGACGGCAGTTTGGCGTCCAGTCCGGCCTTGGCCTCTTCATCGGTATATCTTTTCACGTCCGTCCTCTTTTCTAATTGTTGTTTTCATTCTACATGAAAGCCCGGTCCATGGCAATCCGCGGCCGGCTTGCGGCGTTCCGCGATCGCGTGCAAACGCAGACGCCCCCCGCGGCCCCCAAGGAAGAAGGGCGGCGGGGCGATGCCCCGGGCCGGAAAGCGCGGGGCCGCGGCCCGGCCCGCCCGCGACGGCAATGATTGAACCGACCGCCCCGATTTGTTATCTTAAAAGGGTTACTTTACCCTAAAGAGCACATTTCAGAGGGATGAAATGAGAGAATGCGCCGTTCAACGAAACTCCGGCCGCTGCAATTGCAGCTGGGAGCCCTGTCCCCGCAAGGGAGTCTGCTGTGAATGCCTGGAATACCACTGGAGCCGCAAGGAGCTTCCGGCCTGCCTCTTCCCGGACGCCGTCGAGAAGACCTATGACCGCTCGCTCAAACGCTTCATCCAGATTCACCGGGACAAGGCTTGATCCGCCCTGTCCCGGCCGGAACGCCGCATCCTCGAGAAAACGAAAGCCGGAAAGCCATGACGCCAAGGAATGAACCCGCGGCGGGCGTGCATGTCTATGGGCCGGTGCCTTCCCGCCGGCTGGGATTTTCGCTCGGGGTGGACATCCTTCCCCGTAAAACCTGCACCCTGGACTGCATCTACTGCCAGCTGGGCAGGACTCACCGGACAACGGCGCGGCGCGGCCGGTATTTCCCTCCCGGAAGGATCGTTGCCCAAGTCAAGAAAGCCGTCGAATCCGGAAAAAGGATCGATCACATCACTTTTTCCGGTTCCGGCGAGCCGACCCTGAATGCCGATCTGGGGAAGATCATCCGTGACATAAAAATAATGACGGACATCCCCATCGCCGTCCTGACCAACGGGACTCTTCTCTCCCGCGCGGACGTAAGGCGGGATCTCCTGGCGGCCGACCTGGTCGTGCCCTCGCTCGACGCCGTGACGCCCGGTCTTTTCGCCAGGGTCAACCGGCCCGGACCGGGTCTGGACGTGGAAGCCATGGTCGGAGGTCTCGAGAAGTTCCGGCGCGATTTCAAGGGGAAAATCTGGCTCGAGATCATGCTCGTCAAGGGCATCAACGACAGCCCCGCGCATCTCCGGAAGCTAAGGACCGCGGCCGGGAGGATCAAGCCCGACCGCATCCATCTGAACACGGTCGTCAGGCCGCCCGCGGAGAAGGAGGCCCGGCCCTTGAGTTTCACGGAAATGGAAAAGATCCGGGCTTTTTTCGGGCCGGCCGCCGAAATCGCCGCGCACCTCGCTCCCGAAAAACAAACCGAAATCCCCGAAGAGGCGGAGGCGGCGATTATCGCCATGGCGGGAAGACGGCCCGTCACGGCCGAGGATATCGCCGTTTCCCTCGGGAAGCAGGCGGACGAAGTCCTCAAGATCCTCGGGCGGCTGCTCGACCGCAAAGAAATCAGCTCCGTCCGCCACAAGAACCGGGTTTACTACAAGCGGCCGCTGAAACGCCCGCCTTCCTCTTGAAATCGCCCTTGACTTCCCATTTGGGCCGTTTTGTGCTAATGTTTTGTTTCCGCGACGGAAACAAATCGCTAGCCATCATAAGGGAAGAGGTTTCGCTATTTTCAGCGGCATCGAACGAGCCCGGCGGGGGGATTCCGCGCGGATTCATTCCTTCCCTCAGCCATTTCGTAAAAAAGGAGCCGGCCATGTTTCACATTACGCATTTTCCAAAAGCCAAAAAATACTGGCATATGGGAAAATTCCACGACTGGTCCGAAGGCATTATCCATCCGATGAGCCACGCTTTCCACTACGGAAGCTCGACTTTCGAGGGAATCCGGGCCTACAACACGGCCAAGGGGCCCGCGGTTTTCCGGCTGGCTGAACACATCGAGCGCTTCCTTCATTCCGCTTCCGTCGTGAAGATGAAATCTCCTTACACGAAAGACGAGATCATCGACGCCGTCAAGGCCGTGATCAAGGAAAACGCGCTCGACTGCGCCTACATCCGGCCCCTCCTGTTCTACTCTTACGGGAATCTCGGGCTCGTTCCCAAGTTTTCGCCCGTGGAGCTGGTTATCGGGGCCTGGGAATGGGGCGCCTATCTCGGTGAAAAGGCGGACAAGGGCGTCTCCGTTTATCTCGTGCCCTGGCGCCGCATCCATTTCAGCCAGCTCGACATGTCGGCCAAGCTCGGAGGTGTGTACGTCCAGTCCACAATCTGCGGGTTGGAGGCGCGGGAACAGGGGTGCGACGAAGCCGTTTTTCTGAACATGGAAGGCAACATCGCGGAAGGCCCCGGCGAGAACATTTTCGTCGTCAAAGGCAAAACGCTCAAGACCAACGACCGGGCGGAATCCATACTGGAAGGCATTACGCGGCAGAGCATTCTGGAGATCGGCAGGGACCTCGGATATCAAACGGAAATCGGGCCCATCACCACGAATGATTTCTTTTGCGCCGACGAGGCGTTCTTCACGGGCACGGCCGTGGAGGTCGTTCCCATCGTCCACGTCATCGACGCGTCCGATCCCCGAAAGGCAAGGGAGCCCCACACGATCGGGACCGGGAAAACCGGCCCGGTGACGGCCGATCTGCGCGCCGCCTATCTGGACGTCGTCGCGGGCAGGACCGAAAAATTCGAAAAGTGGCTGACATACATCCATTGACGGCGCGGCCATCCGGCGAACCGCCGCGCGGCCCGCGGGCGGGCACGTCGGCCGGCTGAGCGCGCAGGTTTCCCTGCGCAACGAAGCCGGGCGAAACGTCGGCCCCATCCGGCCTGACGAAATAGACGAGCCCCAGGGTTTTTGATATATTTCTGCTCATGAAAAAACGGGGACGCCGGAGTCCCGGGAGGCTGATCATGCGGAGAAAAGCATTTTTCACAGCGGTCGCGGGCCTGTCTCTTATCGCCGGGCTGGCCGCGGCCGGCGCGGCGCAGAGCCTGGATAGCTTCGGCACACTGGGGCGGAAACAGGATTTTGTCAGCAAGCGGATATCATCCTATGACCGCACGGGCGGAAACCGGGACTTCCTGACCATCGAGCCCGGCCAGACCGCCGTTTTGGCCGACATCAAGGGCCCGGCCGCCATCCATCACATCTGGACAACCATCTCCGCGGAGCCGTTCTACGGCCGGAAACTCGTCCTCCGGATTTATTGGGACGGGGAAGACGGGCCTTCTGTTGAAGCCCCCATCGGGGACTTTTTCGGCGTCGGGCACGGGCTCGACCGCAATCTCCGCTCGCTGCCCATCGCCTGCACGTCCGAGGGCCGCGCCCGGAATTGCTACTGGTATATGCCCTTCCGCTGGTCGGCCCAGGTCACCGTGACCAACGAAGGCGTCCTCCCGGTGAACGCTTTGTATTATTACATCGATTACCGGGAACTCGCCGACCTCAATCCCGACGACCCCTATTTTCATGCTCAATACCGGCAGGAAATGCCCTGCGAGGCGGGAAAAAACTACATCCTCCTCGATGCCTCGGGCCGCGGCCATTACGTGGGCGCGAATCTCAGCGTGCTTCAACGGGCGGACTCCTGGTGGGGAGAAGGAGACGACATGATCTATGTCGACGGCGAGGCGCAGCCTTCTCTTCACGGCACGGGTTCCGAGGATTACTTTTCCGATGCCTGGGGGATGAGGGAAGACGGGAACCTTTTCTACGGCTGTCCTCTCCAGGAAGAAGATTTTCAGATGGGATCAAAGGCGACCGTCTACAGGTTCCACATCCCGGATCCCATCCCCTTCAAGAAAAGCATCCGCGTGACGCTCGAGCACGGCCATGCCAATGACCGCTCCGACTATTACTCTTCGGTCGCCTACTGGTATCAGACGGAGCCTCACGCGGCGCGCCCCGCGCTCCCTCCAGTCGAAAAGCGCCTGCCCTACGCGTTCGAATCCACGGAGAGTTTCAAGCTTCTCGACTGGGAAGAGAGCCTCGCGGAAGGTCATACGGAATTCCTGGACAAGAAAGCCGGCATACGGTTCAAAGCGCCCCGGCTCGCCCGTTCCTTAACGTCCTATTACAGTCAGACGGGAGAAAGATACGCGATATTGAGCACCGAAGGCGCCGCGGCCGGGACGAAGGCCGAGCTGTCATTCCCGGTCGAGACCGGGGAGCTTTACAACATCAACCTCTTTTTTCTCAAGGCGCCGTCGATGGGCGCGTACAGGATCTACCAGGCCGGCGAAACCGCCGGCGAAGCGCCTGTTCCGATGGAGCTGGGCATACTGGACGGCTACTCGCAGGCAAGAGAGATCAAGGGCGTGGAGATTAAAAACGTCCGGCTCAAGCCGGGGGAGAACACCCTTGTTTTTGAGGTCACCGGCAAGAACGACCGCGCGGAAGACATGGAGGTCGGTTTTGTCGGCATAGGCTTGGCGCCGGCGATGCGGCGTTTCATCACCGACTGGAACGTCATCGGGCCTTTTGCAGCGCCCGGCATGGATAACCTCCAAACGGCCTATCCGCCGGAAGCCGAGACAGCGCTGAATAAAAAATACAAGGGCCGGGGAGATGCGGAAATCGCCTGGAAATCCGCGCAGGCGGAAGGCTCGGGTTTCGTCCGGCTGGCCCAATATATCCAGCCCAGCGAGCGGGTCGTCGCCTACGGGCTGGTCTACGTGCATTCGCCGGACGACCGTGAAACGCAGATCCTGCTGGGCAGCGACGACGGCGTCAGGCTGTGGGTCAACGACACCCTGGTCCACAGCAACGCCGTCACCCGCTCCGCGTCTCCCGATCAGGACAGGATCGCCGTCGCCCTGAAAACGGGGTGGAACAAACTCCTCATCAAGGTTTTGCAGGGCGCGGGCGGATGGGGATTCTATCTTCGAGTGGCCGATCCCGACCTGGCCCTCAAGTGGGCGCTTCAGCCGGGCCGATGAGAAGGGCGGCCGCGGGCCGGGCGCGCGCATTCCGCGGGCGAAGGCGACACGATAAAATTGAAGGAATCCCGCCGGATCATTCCGGCGGCCGGTGGAACGAAGGGGAGATCCAAGAGCTGGCCGAACTCGACAGCCCGATGGCGATCCAGGAATTCTTGAACCGGGCGGCTTACAACCCCTCGGTCATGACGCACTCCCCCCGCTGGGTCCTCCACGAAAAAAAAGCGAACTGCTTCGAGGGCGCGCTGTTCGCCGCCGCCTGCCTTCGCCGTCTCGGCCACGAGCCCTTGGTCGTCGACCTCTATGCCGTCAATGACGACGACCACGTCATCGCCGTTTTCAAGGACAAGGGATGGTGGGGAGCCGTCGCCAAGTCCAACTTCACGACGCTCCGCTTCCGGGAGCCGGTTTACAGGTCGCTTCGCGAGCTCGTCATGTCCTATTTCGATTTCTTCTACAACACCCTGGGAGCTAAAACCCTCCGCTCCTATTCCAGGCCCCTGCGGCTGACCCGATTCGACCGAAGAAACTGGATGACGTCGGACGAAAATCTTCAATATATCGGCGACTGCCTTAACGCGATGAAACATTTCACGGTCGTCTCGCCCCAAAGGGCGCGTGTTCTCTCCCCCGTCGATCCCTTGCTTTTCAAGGCGGGTCTCCTGAGCGCCCTGCCGGCGGGTTTATTCAAGGCAAAAAGAAAAAAGTCCTAGCCCTCGCCGAGAAGGTCGCTCGCGGCTTCCCGGACGATGTCCCAGGCGAGGCGCACATGCAGCTCCTCCGTCGTCCGCTGACCGACGGCCAGGCGAATGACGTATTTCCCTCGCAGAACCGTATGGGTCAGGAAGACTTTGCCCCCGGCATTGATCCGGCCGAGCAGCTTCTCGTTGAACGCGTTGAGCTCCGTCTCCGGCCGCCCGTCATCGAAGCGGAAAGTCACGAGGCTGAAATGGACCGGAGCCATCACCCGGAAATGCTTCTCGGCCTCGGCCATCTCTTTGAAAAGCCGGGCTAACCGGATGTGTTCCCTGACCATGGCCTGGATGCCTTCGACGCCGTAGGTGCGGAGAACGAACCACAGCTTCAAGGCCCGGAAACGGCGGCCCAGCTGGATTCCCCAGTCCCGGTAGTTATGGACGACGGCGTCAGCGCCCGTTTTGAGGTATTCCGGATGGATCTCGAATGTCCGGACGAGGGAGCGGCTGTCCTTCACATAAAAAGCCGAGCAGTCGAAGTTGGTCAACATCCATTTGTGAGGATTCATCACGAAAGAATCGGCGTTTTCAACCCCTTTCAAGGCCCACTGCTTCTCGGGCAGGACGGCGGCCGTCCCGGCATAGGCGGCATCGACGTGAAGCCAGAGACCGTGCCGTCGGCAGATATCGCCCACGGGCACGAGCGGATCGACCGCGCCTGAAGACGTTGTGCCGATCGTGGCCACGGCGCATGCCGGGATAAAACCCTTTTCCTTATCCTCGAGAATGGCCTCCTCGAGTTTCGCCGGGATGACGGCGAAGGAATCGTCCGTCGGGATCAAGCGCAGATTGTTCTTCCCGTATCCGGCGATTTTCACGCCCTTTTCGATGCTGGAATGCGTTTCCTCGGATGCATAGACGGTCAGCGGGACCTTGAGGCCGGTCGCATTCGTCCGGTATTCCGTCGCTTTTTCCCTGGCTGCCAGGAGCGCGCAGAGCGTGGACGTCGAAGCCGTGTCCTGGATGACCCCGGCCATGCCCTCCGGAAGCCCGATCATCTGTCTCAGCCAGTCCAGGGCGACATCCTCAAGCTCCTCGGCAGCGGGCGAGGTCTGCCAGACCATGCACTGGGCGCCGATCCCCGCCGTGAGAAGCTCGGCCAGAACGGAAGCCGGGCTGTTATTGGAAGGGAAATAGGCAAACCAGCCGGGATGCTGCCAGTGCGTGATGCCGGGAATGATGATGTCCCGGAAGTCTCGAAAAATTTTCTCCATGTCCTCCCCGCGCGCCGGCGGCGCCGGGGGGAGGCTTTTTTTGATATCTCCGGGCTTGACCTGCGCCCTTACCGGGTACTTTTCAACGTTTTCGAAATAATCGGCCACCCAATCGACGAATTCGTAACCAAATCGCTTGAAATTCTTCTTATCCATGGCCAACTCCTCGCCAAAACCGGTTTATTGCCGGGATTCCCGGAAAAAAGCTCTTCATCAATATAGTCATCATAGCCTGAAATGACAAAAAAAAGCCCGCTCTTTTTCATTATGGGCGAAATGACGTCAAAACAGGCGCTTTTCCCCATCGGAAAGCGCGAAGATTTGAGGGAAAGCGGAGATTATGAATTTTTCGAGAAAAACTATTGCTTTTCGATTTTAATCATGGTATAATATTTTTTGTCATTTGGGGGAGTTGAAAAACAGGATTCGAGTCTCGGGGCGCGGTTTATTTACCGGTCTTTCCAAAGGGCCGCTTTAGTTTATCCCCGAAAAATCCCCCCGACGAAAGACGCTGTCTTTCGGAAAATGAAACTCTTTCGCCAAAATCCGCGTATATATTTATGAACAACAAAGATGAAACGGAATCATTCACAGACAAGGCAACACCTCCTTTTTAACCCTCCTTTAAGCGGAATATGGGAAATACATTCCGCTAATTTTTTTACCCATTCCCTTCATGAGGCTGTCCCGGCCGATTAGCCCGGCTGGGACAGCCTCCCTTTATAGTCCTCCGGCACGACAGCGGTTTTCCCATGTCGGCGTTTTTTTCGGGTCTCCCCCCGGCCCGGGGCGGAAAGCGGATCGGATACGCTTGCGGCGCATGGGAACGATCGATCGCGCCTGATCTCTTCCATCTTTTCATCCGGCCGTTGAGAGACCGCACTCCGGGGGGGGCGCCCGAGTGGAAGGAGGAAGTGACAAAAATTAATTGGGTAAATGAGTAATGTGTCCCCCGATTTAGATTGACAGGATCGCTTGACTATAATATAAATGTTGGCGGCAAATCGCTTTGAGTCTTTGAAAACCGAGTTGCAGGCTTAAGGCCGGGGAAGTCCGTTGAATGCGGACACAGCCCCCGCTACTGTAATCGGGGACGATTCCTGGAAATCGCCACGGCCTCCGGAGGAGGCGGGAAGGCCCGGGAAGAGGATGATCCGAGAGTCAGGAAACCCGACCTCAAGTCTCTGTGACCCGTCTTCGGGTGGAAGACAGGGTTTATTTTTTTTGCCGTCTCATCGCCCGGGATATCAAGGATTCGACGGCGCATCGGCTCGTTTTGGATCGAGTCGGCCGAGCGGGGGTCCAATACAAAAGGAGGACGTTGATGAAAAGAACCCTCGCTTTGATCGCCGGCGTCTTTCTGCTTGAAAGCGCCGTTTTTTCCGGCCAAGACCCGGAAAAAGCCTCTCCCCCCCTGCAACACGATGTCGTCGTGACGGCGGCCAGGATCGAGACTCCCGCCAGGGAAGTCGCCACCTCGGTGACGGTCATCAGCCGGAGCGATCTGGAGGCGGCCCAAAAAACCACGGTCCTCGAGGCCCTGCAAGATCTCATGGGAGGCTCCGTCGTCCAGAGCGGCGGGCTTGGATCGGCCGCGTCGCTGATGCTCCGGGGCGCCAACTCCGAACACACGCTGGTCCTGCTCGACGGCGTCGAACTCAATGATCCGATAACCCCCTCCCGCTCCTACGACCTAGCCCACATCGACCTCGATCAAGTCGAGCGGATCGAGGTCCTCCGCGGCCCGCAGAGCACTCTTTTCGGGTCGGATGCACTCGGCGGCGTCGTCAACATCATAACCAGAAAAGGCGAAGGCCGGCCCAAAGCCAGCCTGTCACTCTCCTCAGGATCGATGAATACCAGCACCGGCCGGCTGGGCGTGGCCGGCTCGTCAGGGCGGGCCTCGTATTCCCTCGGGTTGGCCGCCATCGGCAGCGACGGAATCTCGGCGGCCAATTCCGCTCTTCCGGGAAACTCCGAGAGAGACGGCTATAAAAACCTCTCATTTTCCAGCCGCCTCGGATATGAGCCGGCGAAAAATTTGCAGGTCAACCTCACGACGCGTTATCTCCGGACGAGAACGGATCTTGACAACTTCGGCGGGCCCTACGGCGACGATCCGAACAGCTCGCAGCGCTACGATTCGTTGTTCGTCAAGGGCGAGGCGCGGGGGCGTTTCCTTAACAACCGCCTGGAATCCAAGCTCGGCCTGGCGTTTATCCGGTCGGACAGGAAAAACGATAACCCCGTCGACGAAAGCCATCCCTACGATCTGGACAAAGGCTCGTACCAAAGCACGATGGCCAAGCTGGATTGGCAGAACAGCGTTTTTCTCCACGCCTCCAACACCCTGACCTTCGGCGTCGAATTCGAGCGGGAGGCCGGCGAGTCCGAATACGAGTCCGCCGGGGTCTGGGGCCCTTCCCTGAACGTTTTCCCCAGGCAGAAAACTTCCGGCGTGGGGATTTATATCCAGGATCAAGTGAGGTTGGGCGGCAGCCTGTTTGCCGCCATGGGTGTCCGCCTGGACAGCCACAGCCGTTCGGGGAACGCCTTGACCTACAGGATTGCGCCTGCCTATTTCATCAAGGAAACGGGGACAAGATTCCGGCTGACCCTGGGGACAGGGTTCAAGTCGCCTTCGCTCTATCAGCTTTACGCGCCGCCGACGGCATGGGGGCCCATCGGCAATATGCAGCTGAAGCCGGAAGAAAGCATTGGCTGGGACGCCGGCATCGACCAGGAATGGGCTTCGGGAAGGCTGAAGGCCGGAGCGACCTACTTTTTCAACCGGTTCAAAAACCTCGTCAACTTCGATTTCGTCCACGGCTATGTCAACGTCGGCCGGGCGGAAACGAGCGGCCTGGAAATTTCCGGGGAAGCGAAGCCGGCGGATCAGGTCGCCCTCCGGGCCTCCTACACGAGGCTCAAGGCGAAGGACAGGGACACGGGGCTCGACCTCCTGCGCCGTCCAAAGGACAAGATAACGGCCGGGCTCACCGCCCGTCTCTTCGAAAAATTCAATTTCCACCTCGGGCTCGTCTATTCCGGCCGGAGGGACGATCTCGATTTCTCCTCCTGGACATCGGCCCGGGTCACACTTCCGGGATACACGCTCATCGACGCCGCGCTTTCGTTCCCGATCAGCTCCAAAATCGAAGCCTATGTGCGGCTCGACAATATCCTGAACCGGCACTACGAGCTGATCTACGGCTACGGGACGCCGGGTTTCTGCGCCTGCGGAGGATTCAAACTCAATCTCTAGCCGGGGAGCCGGTTTCCCATGATGAAAAATTGAAGAGGCGGCGGCCGAAACCGGCCGCTGCTTCCGTCCGAGGGACCCATTCGCGCGGTTTTTCTGTTATAATCGTCCTGCTTTCGAGGAGTCTCGTTTGGCTATTCACACGCTCGACAGGATCTTCAAACCCAGCCGCATCGCGCTTGTCGGCGTGACTCCCAACCCCCGGAGCGTCGGTGGGATCATTTTCAGGAACCTCGTCGGCGGCGCCTCCAAAGGCGTCGTCTATCCCGTCAACCCGACGATCGAGGCCGTGATGGGCGTCCATTGTTATCCGGACGTCCGGAACCTGCCCCGGACGCCCGACCTCGCCATTATCTGCACCCCGGCTTCCCAGGTGCCGCTTGCCGTCCGCGAGTGCGGGGAGGCCGGAATCCTGGGCGTCATCATCGTCTCCGCCGGGTTCCGCGAGTCGGGCGAGGAGGGCGCGGCCATGGAAGACGAGGTGCGCGCGGTTATGAAGGAATTCGACGGCATGCGGGTTCTGGGGCCCAACTGCCTGGGATTCATCGCCCCGCGGCTCCAGCTCAACGCCAGCTTCGCTTCCGCCACGCCGAAGAACGGGAACATCGCCTTCATTTCTCAATCGGGAGCCCTGTGCTCCTCCGTCCTCGACTGGGCCATCGAAGAAAAAATCGGTTTTTCTTATTTCGTTTCGGTCGGGAACATGATCGACATCGACTTCGGCGACCTCATCGATTATTTCGGGGAGGACGAGGGAACGAAGTCCATCATCCTCTACGTGGAGTCCGTCACCCGGGCCCGGAAATTCATGACGGCCGCGCGGGCCTTTGCCCGCTCAAAGCCGATCATCGCTTACAAGGCCGGCCGCTTCCCCGAATCGGCGGCCGTGGCGGCTTCGCATACCGGGGCGATGGCCGCCGAGGATTCGGTTTACGACGCGGCGTTCCAGAGGATCGGAATGGCCAGGGTGTTCGATATCGGGGAGATCTTCGATGTCACGGAGCTTCTCGGCCGCCACAAAATACCCAAGGGCCATAAACTCGGGATCGTGACCAACGCCGGGGGACCCGGCGTCATGGCCGCGGACGCCCTCATCGCGGCCGGGGGCGCGCTGGCTCAGCTTTCGGACGCCGCCATGGACAGGCTCAACGAAAGCCTTCCGGCTTTTTGGTCGCACCGCAATCCCGTGGATGTTCTCGGTGACGCCAAGTCCAAGCTTGTCTCCAAAGCCGTCCAGATCGTCCTCGAGGACAAGAACGTCGACGCGCTCCTCGTTATCATCACTCCCCAGGCCATGACGAATCCGACCGCCGTGGCCAAAGAGATTTGCCTTCTGGCCGAGCATGCCAAAAAGCCGATTTTGGCGGCCTGGCTCGGAGGAGCCGGCATGCGCGAGGGCATACGGGTCCTCAATGAAGCCGGCATCCCGACATATACGACGCCCGAGCAGGCGGTCCGGGCCTTCATGACCCTCGTATCCTACTCGCGCAATCTCGAAATATTGTATGAGACGCCGAGAGAGATCTCCGTCGAGTTCCCCGTCGACAGAATCGGCATTCGCGGCCGGTTCGGCGGAGAGCTCGGCCGGGCCGGGATATTGCCCGAGGACACGTCCAAGGCTTTTCTCGATGCCTACGGGATCTCGGTCACAGCGCCGCTGCGGGCGAAGACCTCCGGGGAAGCCGCGGCCGCCGCCGGAAAGATCGGCTATCCCGTCGCGCTCAAGATCCACTCTCCCGACATCACGCACAAAACCGATGCCGGCGGAGTCGCCCTCGGCCTCGAGAGCGAATCCATGGTCCGCGCCGCCTTCGATCACATGATGGACTCGGTCCGCCGCAAAAGGCCGGGGGCCCGGCTCGAGGGCGTCACCGTCCAGAAGATGATCCAGCGCCGGAACGCCGTGGAAATGATTCTGGGGATCAAAAGGGATCCGACGTTCGGCACCGTGGTCATGGCGGGGCTCGGGGGCACCTCCGCGGAAATCTTCGCCGACAAGGCGCTCGGCTTCCCCCCGCTCAACGAACGGCTGGCGCGCCTCATGCTGGAATCGCTCCGGATCTGGCCGCT
>Ga0228535_1001931_pt1 | contig 24835 bp, 18 predicted proteins | sample SJ1metagenome_FD_168457 | JGI IMG/M metagenome (GOLD analysis project Ga0228535, IMG submission 168457) | Enriched culture of PCE-dechlorinating microbial communities from Ithaca, New York, USA - SJ1 | ecosystem: Engineered > Modeled > Simulated communities (microbial... > Unclassified | place...
GGACCAGGTCGTAGGCGCGGGCGCGGACCTTGCCCGGGTCGGACTGGAGGTATGGAAGGTCCTCCATGACCGGGGAGGTGAAGGGGTGATGGGTGGAGACGAACCGTTTCTCCGTTTCGCTGTAGTCGAAAAGGGGGAATTCCGTCACCCAGGTGAAGGCCAGGGCGTCCGCTCCAATCATGTTGAGTTTCTTCGCCAAATGGATGCGCAGGTTCCCCAGGGCGTCGGAAGCGACCTTGGGGGAATCGGCGACGAAGAGGATCGCATCCCCGTCGCGGGCCTCCATCTTTTCGTTGACGGCCCGCACCTCGTCGGCCGTGAGAAACTTGAAGATGGGAGAGGTCCAGCCGTCGGGGATGACCCTGGCCCAGGCCAGCCCTCCCGCGCCGTACTGGGCCACGAAATCCTTGAGCTCGTCCAGATCCTTCCTCGAAAGGCGGGTCCCGTCTTCGACGCGGATCGCCTTGACCACGCCGCCCGCGGCGACGATCTCGGCGAAGAGCTTGAAGCCCGATTTCCCGAGAATCGGCGTGAGGTCCCTGATCTCAAGGCCGAAACGCATGTCCGGGCTGTCCTTTCCGAAACGGCTCATGGCGTCGCGGTAGGCAATGCGCGGGAAGGGCAGGGGAAGCTCCCTCCCCAGGCAGGACCGGAACAGGTGGGCGACCATCCTTTCCATGATCCCGATGATGTCCTCCTCGGTGACGAAGGACATCTCCACGTCGATCTGGGTGAACTCCGGCTGCCGGTCCGCACGGAGATCCTCGTCGCGGAAGCACTTGACGATCTGGAAGTAGCGGTCGAAACCCGACACCATCAGGAGCTGCTTGAAGATCTGCGGAGACTGGGGCAGGGCGTAGAACATCCCCTGGTTGACGCGGCTCGGGACAAGGTAGTCCCTGGCGCCTTCGGGGGTGCTCTTGGTCAGGAAGGGGGTTTCCACCTCGATGAAGCCCTCCCGGTGGAAGTACTCGCGCGTTGCCGCGGCGACCCGGCTCCTGAGGATCAGGTTCTTCTGGATATCCGGACGCCTGAGGTCGAGATAGCGGTACTTGAGCCGGACGTTCTCCGAGATTTCCGCCGTCCCGTCCAGGACGAAGGGGGGCGTTTTCGCCTCGTTGAGGATCTCAAGCTCCAGGGCCATCACTTCGATCTGCCCGGTCTTGATCTCGGGGTTCACCATCCCTTCGGGCCTGAGGCGCACCGATCCCCGCACGGCCAGGACATACTCGGACCGGATCTTGCCCGCCTCCTCGTGGCAGGAGGCGTTGAGCTCCGGGTTGAAGACCACCTGGACGAGCCCCTCCCGGTCGCGGAGGTCCACGAAGATCACGCCGCCGTGATCCCGCCTCCGGTGGGTCCATCCCATCAGGACCACTTCCTGGCCGGCATGGCTGGCGTTCAGCTCTCCACAGTAATGGGTCCGCTTGCGGATCGTCATAAAATCAGACAAGTTTTCTACCTCGCTAGCTTCAAAATGGTTTCTTCGATGTCGTCGAGTCCGATCTCTTCCTGGGTGCTCTGGCGCATGTTCCTCAGGAGCGCCCGCTTCTCGACGAGCTCCTTTTCGCCAAGGATCACCGTAAAGGCGGTGTTCAGCTTGTCCGCCCGTTTCATCTGGCTCTTGAGGCTTCTGCCGGTATAATCGGTTTCGGCAGGTATCCCCTTCAGCCGGAGCCGGTTGCACAGGAGAAAGGCCTCCTGGAGGGCTTTGTCGCCGAGGGCGGCGATGAACAGGAGCGGCTCACGGGATGTCTTCGCATCGGGCTCGGGGATCAGGGAGGCCAGGCGCTCCAGGCCGATGGCAAACCCGATCCCGGAAATGTCCGGCCCTCCCAGGTCCCGCACGAGGTGGTCGTAACGGCCTCCCCCCAGCACCGCATTCTGGGCGCCGAGATGTTCGGTCGTGACCTCGAAGGTCGTGCGGGTATAGTAGTCCAGCCCGCGGACCATCTTCGGGTTCACCTGGTAGGCGATCTGGAATTGCTCCAGGTTCCGCTGGAGCGTTTCAAAATGCCGACGGCAGTCCTCGCAGACGAAATCGGTCATCCTCGGGGCCTGGGTCATGACCTCCCTGCAGGGTTCCACCTTGCAGTCGAAGATCCGAAGGGGGTTGGTGGAAAGCCTGCGGCGGCAGTCCCCGCAAAGCTCCTCTTCGCGGCCGCGGAGGAACGAGACGATGGCCTCGCGGAAGCCGGGCCTGCATTTCTCGCAGCCCAGGGAGTTGATCTCGAGGTTCAGGCTGGAGAGCCCCACGCTGCGCAGGAAGTGGATCACCATCACCAGGAGCTCGGCATCGATATGCGGGTCGTCCGGCCCGAGGATCTCGACGTCGATCTGGTGGAACTGCCGGTAGCGCCCCTTCTGCGGCCGCTCCCTGCGGAACATGGGTCCGATGGCGAAGAGCTTGGTCACCTGTTCCGCGGCGTGCAGGGCGTGCTCGATATAGGCGCGGATCACCGAGGCGGTCGCCTCGGGCCGGAGGGTCAGGGATTCCTCCCCACGGTCCGTGAAGGTGTACATCTCCTTCTCCACGATGTCGGTGGACTCGCCGATGCCGCGGCGGAAGAGCTCGGTCTTTTCGAGGATCGGGATGCGGATTTCCCTGAATCCGAAGGCGCTGAAAACTTCGTGGGCCTTGCCCTCGATGTAGCGCCATTTGTCCGTTTCCGGAGGGAGGATGTCCTTGAAGCCGCGGACAGCCGTGATGATCTCCATCGTTTGTGCCGATCCTTTCCAAGCCGTAATCATTCGAGCAGATTCCGTTAACATATCAATGGGCCAAACGCAATAGAATTTGAGCCGGGGCAGCGACTCCGTCCGACGCTGTATGAACCCAAACCCTCTCCCCGGCATTGATCCGGTTCGTCCCCTGCCGGGGATGGGTTTCGGCGCTCATGAATCTTTTTCGACGTTGAGCCGGATGGCCGCCTCAGTTCGTCATGAGGGCGCCCACCCGCAGGTCCCTGCCGTCGGTTTCGATGTGGACCGCCCCGTCGCGGTCGGTCCGGAAAACGCCGATGCCCAGCGAGGCGAGCCTGCCGAGGAGATCCGGGTGGGGGTCGCGAAAGGCGTTGTCCCGGCCGCAACTGATTACCGCTGCCGTGGGGGCGACCCGTTCCAGAAAGGGGAGGGTGCTGGAGCGGGGGCTGCCATGATGGGGAACGAAAAGGACGTCGCTTTTTAGGGGGACCCCCGCCAGGACCAGCCGCCCTTCGGTCCGTTCCGTGATGTCCCCCGGCAAGAGGAACGTCCTGCGGCCGAAGGAGAGTTTCATGACCAGGGAGCCGTCATTGAGGTCGACGACGGCGTTCGGACGCCCGCCTGCCGGGTGAGCGGGCAGGCTTCGGGCCTTGCCCTCTTCCGAGGCTCCGGTCGAAGCAGGGGGGCCTTTGTCCGGCGGCTCCCCGCAGGGGTTGAGGATGTCGATCCTTACGCCGGCGATCTCCAGCGGCCCGGTCCGGTCCGAGAGAACCCTGTGGACAACGCCCCGCCTGCGGACGGTCTCGATGAAGGAGTCGTACAGGGCGCTGTCCGTCCGGTGGCCGTTGGTCCAGACCTCGCGGACGTGGAAATGCTCCAGGATGAAGAGCAGGCCCTGGAGGTGGTCGGGGTGCGGGTGGGTCAGCACGACCGTATCGATGCGGCCGATCCGTTCGTGCCAGAGGAAAGGGGCGACCACGGACCGGCCGACGTCGAAGGAACTGTTGAAAAAGCCCCCTCCGTCCACGAGCATCTTCGAACCGCCCGGAAAACGGACCAGGGTGGCGCTCCCCTGGCCCACGTCAATGGCGGTCAGGCTGAGCGCTTCCCTGCGGAGATCCTTCCAATAGTCCTGCACGCCGCTCAGGATCAGCAGGAGAGTCAGGGCGACGGATGCAGGCCCCCAGAGCCGGGAGGGCTTCCCTGCCGGTGGAGGGCCGCTGTCGGCGGCGATCCGGCCGTCTATCCAGAATCCCAGGCAGATCAGCAGGAGGTAGAAGCCCCCGACTTCCATCCAGGAGGGCGTGGGCACGAAGAACGACGACCAGGGCAGGCTGGCGAGCCTATCCAGGAGGGACAGGGACAGCCTGACGAGGAACTCGCAGATCCCGATCAGGACATGGGACAGACCGGTGGAAAGGGGGACGGCGATGATCAGGGCCATGCACAGGGGGATGGCTATGACCCCGAGGATGGGAACGAGGATCAGATTCGCCAGAAGCGTGATGACCGACAGCCGGTTGAAGTAGAGCAGGATCAGCGGCAGGGTCCCCAGGGTGGCGGTCAGCGACGCCAGGACGAACAGGAGGGCGCCGCGCCCGGCCTTCCGGATTCCGGCCGTCAGCCATTCTCTCGTCAGCCGGCCTCCGGGGGGCGCGGCCCTGGATTCGGAAAGCCAGGGGATCAGGGCCGCGAGCCGCGGGGTCAGAAAAATCAGGAAGGCCACAGCGGCAAAGGAAAGCTGGAAGGAGACGTCCAGGAGGGAATCGGGACTGACGATCAGGATCACGAAGGCCGCCAGGGCAAGGGTGTTGTAAAGGTCCCGCTCCCGGCCCAGGAGGATGGCCACCATGAAGAGGACCACCATGACGGATGCCCGGACCACGGAGATGCCGCACCCGGCGACGAAGGTGAAAAGGACGACCATGAAAATCGCCGCAACGGTGGCGATGACGGTCACGTTCCATCTCAGGAGGACGTATTCCGAGGATTTCAGGATTCCCCAAACGACGAACAGGGTGAAGGCGGCGACGATCCCGATATTGAAACCCGATATGGCAATGATGTGGGTGGTCCCGGTCTGGTTGAACTTCTCCAGCACCGCCGGGGGGATCCCCCTTTGGTCCCCCAGGATCATCGCCAGGATGAGCTGCCCCTCTGTTCCCGGGGACCGGGCCAGGACGGTTTCCCGTATCCGCTCCCGGAAATGCTCAAGGATTGTCCTGAAGCCGCCGCCGACGTCTCTTCGCAGGACGGCATACCCCGATCCGTCGTTGACGGAGCCACGGACAAGGATCCCCCGGAGACGGAGGTAACGTTCGTAATCGAACGCCCCTGGGTTCATGAAGTTGTGGGGGACGCGGAGCTTGGATCTGAAGCGGATCCAGTCCCCGTAGCGGAACGGATAGGAATCCCGGACATTCAGAAGGACGCGGCCGGAAACGCTCCGGTACTGGCCGGAACGGAGGATCCTTGAGGCGCAGACCACGAGCTCCGTCCTGTCCGGGGAAAAACGCGGGTTTTCGCAGACCGTTCCCTCGACGGTCAGCGCCTCGTCACCGATGGCGTGCAGGATGTGGTCCTTTGCCGGAGGGGCGTAGAGGACCAGGTTCATTTCCAGCAGGCCCAGGAGGAAAAAGGCGATCGGCAGGAACCGCCTGAGCAGGACTGTCCGTTTCCAGGCCGCAGCCAGGAGGATCAGCAGAAGAACCAGGGCCAGGCAAAGCTGCACGGGAAAGTCGGGAATCCGAAGAAGGGTGCTGCCTGCGATTCCTGCTATCAGAGCGATCAGGCTCGGGACGATCGGTCTTGGCATTGCCAAACCGCCACAGGGAAGTTCGGAAAATTTAGGATCAGGGTCGGCTCGCGCTGAACGGCCCCATCATAGGAACGAAACCTTTTCCTGTCAACTTTAATGCCTACAAATTGCGTCTTCGTAGAGTCGACTGCACTTACAAGTCCTTTAGAGCGGATGTTGTCCGAGTCTGGCGGTTATTTACTGGAGTCGAGGTCTTGGAGAAAAGCTTACGTGAAGCTGATTTCAAACCGTAATGTGCGGCCGTAGAGAGTACCACGAACGTCAATGCTGCCTCTTTGGTCACGGATGATCCGACCCAATCGTCCACAAGCGCACGCTGGCGCGTCCACATGATATCTCTGGAGGGCCTTATTTCAGAGCCCTAATGGCCGATGGGTTATGGTGGGTTATGCTTTGCGAATCTACCCTGCAACTCGTTTGCCGATATATGCACCGCCGCGGACATCGGTTCCCGTGTATATTTCCACGACTTTCAGTCCGGCATCGGTCATGGCAGATATATACTCTTCCCGCGAGAAAAGACCGATTTCCATGGATTGCTTATGGTAGGTCACTTCATTGTTTTTCCCCAGAAGATGGTGGAACGTAACTTCAACGATTTTTGGTTCTTTGAGGCGAACCTGTTCCATGCGGGCGATTTTCAAATCCGGCTGGTCGGCGGCATCGACCACGATAAGATTCTGGAAATCCTCCACGGTGCTCCACGGAGTGATCAGGGCCAGCCCATCGGGCCGCAGGTGAGTGGCAATGCGTTTCATGGAGGCGCGCAGATTGTTCACGGTCTTGACGAATCCGATGGACCCGTACAGGCAGATCATGGCGTCAAATTCCGTCGGCAATTCAAAATCAATCAAGTTCCCAAGATGGAATCTGATGTCGGGAAACTTCTCCCTGGCCAGATCAAGCATATCCTCGCTGAGATCCAGCCCGGAAACATTGTAGTCATCCTTGAAGTAAGGGATATGCCCTCCCGTGCCACAGGCCAGAACAAGCAGATCGGCCTGTGACGGAACGCCATGCTTGGTCAGCAGTTCTTTCACCTTGGCGGCTTCCGGCGCGTATTCCCGGCCGTTTACATACAGGGCATCATAATAAGTCGAAATGGTTTTAAAATCAGAATACATGACATTCCACCTCCGTATTCCTGAAGTTATCAACGCATCCGGTTCCGGATGGGGATCCGGTCTTTATAACATTTTCCAATTGCTTTCAAGTTCGCTTTCCGGCCAGTGCCAGGGAACATCGAAACCGCGTATCTACAAGCCTAAAAGAACAGGCCCCTCGTGAATCTACGGATTACCGCATGAAGTAGACATGTTATTAGCCCGACAGCGCTGCTTTCGGGTGTCTATCCCATGGACCTTAAGCCTGTTTTGTGAAGATGCGGCGGTCGATACAGGGGATACCGGCCGTGCTGGAGTATGGTTGCCGCCTGTCTCCTGAAGGGGCTTGAGGATCAGAGCATCTCTCGTCAGGTCCCCGGGGTTTCCTTCCTTCGGGAACCGGCAGCCAACTTCACCCCACCACAACAGGTTGTGCCACATTCATCTTGACACACAAGACGCCTCCCGATATTCTTCGACCTCATCAAACAAGTTCTTATCAATAATTATGCGGAGATATGGTACCTCTTGACTATATATCGGCAAATGGACAACCGGCAGGTTTCAATGTTGCTTTGCTTACAGAAATAGGCAAGCTGCTTAAAATAAATATTGAATTCGTAGCTTAGCACTAAAAATTGATGTAATTTCATTTGGTTGGATACTTCCAAAAAAGGATTAACTACTCTGGAATCGGTTAAAAGTGATAATTGGATTGGTCCCAAGCCATACTATCCGTTTAATACTTATTCCTATTTGGTTCGAAATTAATTTACTAACAGGAAAGTTTAAAAGCGCAGATAGGAAGGAACTGACCATGGATAGTTTTTTACAAGCGATAACTCATTCCGTGCAGAGGAACCTGCTGGCAGGTGATGCCTATTTAACTGTTTTACAAGGTCTTTGGGTTACTGTTTTGATATCGGCTTCAGGATTATTTTTCGGCACCATCTGCGGCGCCCTTTTGTGTTCTATGAGAATGTCCAAAGTAAGTGTATTAAAAAGAGGTTCGCAGCTAATTATCGCAGTGCTGCGCGGCAGTCCAGTTCTGCTTCTGTTGATGATCCTTTACTATGTAGCGTTTGCTGAAAGCCGGATAAATCCGGTGATTATTGCTGTGATTGCCTTTGCGCTTAACAGCGGCGCCCACATCGCCGAATTGATGCGTTCAGCCCTGGAGGCTGTTGATAAAAAGCAGTTGGAAGCTGCGCGGATGTTGGGTTTTTCAAAATTCAAAGCCTTCCTGGCCATAACCCTGCCCCAGGCGGGCAAAATAGCCAAACCCGTCTATCAGGGCACTATAGTCAATACGATCCAGTGGACTTCGGTGGTGGGATACGTAACTATTACCGACCTGACCAGGACAGTTGACAGCATTGGGAATAGAACGGGCGATCCGTTCTTTTCGCTATTCTGTGGCGTTTTGCTTTATCTGGGCTTATCCTACCTTGTCTATGGCCTCTTTTCGATTGGGGATAAGGGCGGTGAAGTCGTATGATCAAGGTTGCCGGTTTAGCAAAACGGTTCGGGGATTTGGTCGTTCTGAAAAACGTTGACGTACATATAAAGCAAGGTGAATGTATTGCCATTATTGGCCCGTCGGGCAGTGGGAAAAGTGTGTTCCTGCGCTCCCTGGCCATGCTGGAAAAACCTGACCGGGGTTGCATTTACATAAACGGAACCGACATTACCAGAAAAAAAACCAACCTGAATCAAATCCGCGAAAAAATGGGTATGGTCTATCAAGGTTTTCATTTATTCTCCCATTTAAATGTTATTGATAATATAACTCTGGCGCCAAGATGGATAAAGAAACAGGATAAAATCGAAGCAGCCCAAAAGGCCATGGAACTTCTGGCCGTGGTAGGTTTAGTCGACAAAACCTGGAGTTACCCCCATCAGCTATCCGGGGGGCAGCAGCAAAGAGTAGCTATCGCCAGATGCCTGGCCATGGAACCTGAAATTATGTTGCTGGATGAACCAACCTCGGCCCTTGATCCCACCATGACCAGCGAGGTTTTAGCCATCATCAGAAAGCTTACCAAAATGGGGCTTACCATGTTGATTGTTACCCACGAAATGGGTTTTGCACGTGATGTTGCCGACCGGGTCTTATACATTGATGAAGGAGGGATTTATGAGGAAGGAACTCCGGAACAAATTTTTGATAACCCGCAAAAAGAAAAAACCAGGGCATTTATCTCCAAACTGAAAACGTTCAATTATGAAATACACTCCACCGGCTTTGATATGGTCACTATGAATGCCCAAATCGAGGTCTTTTGCCAGAAATACGATGTCTCGCCCAAAGAGATATACAATGTACAGTTGGTGCTGGAAGAGCTGATTATGGAAATATTTTTAAAGTGTTATGCAGGTTCACAACCGGACATGGAGTTTACTATAGCGTATTCGGATAAACATAATGATATTTCCATTAACATGACTTATAAGGCGGATGAGTTCAATCCCTTGGCTTATACTCCGGACGATATGGACAGTTTGGGAATGGTTCTGGTTAAGAAGTTTTCCAAGCAACAGGAGTATTCATTTGTAGATGGTAGCAACCAAATAATGATAAAGCTTTAGAGGAGGAGTTTGATGAAAAAGACATTGACATGGGTACTCGTTTTAGTAATGGCGGTGATTATAGCAGGCTGCAACAGCGGGAAGTCAAGCCAAATTGAGAATGTCTCGGAACTGCAAGGCAAAGTCATTGGTACGGTACAACCAACGGTATCTACCAAAAATATGGAGACAACCATATCCAAGGCGCTTGGGGTTCAGCCAAAGGAAGTCCAATATTTCCACAGATACTCGGACTGCGTAACCGGGCTCGTGACAGGGAAAGTAGATGCGGTTTTTGCCCCAAAATTTTGTGCCGAGTATTCTGTAAAAAGGAATAGTAACCTAAAAATAATAGCAAAAGAACCCTATAAAGTGAATGTTGTTATGGCTGTACGCAGTGAAGATCAACAATTAAAAAATGACCTGGATAAAACAATTACCAGCTTACAAGAAAATGGTGTCTTACAACGTCTGGAAGATGAATGGATAACCAATTTACCAGTGGACAACGAGCCAGCAAGTGAAGATATTCCTAAAATTGACGGGGCTAAAACAGTTTACGTTGGCGTATGCGGAGATTACGTGCCGCTTGATTATATAGCCGCTAACGGACGGCCTGCCGGTTATAGTGTGGCCCTTTTGACTGAAATAGGAAAATTACTGAATATTAATTTCGAGTTTGTATCCGTTGAATCCCAGGCGCGGTTTGCTGCTCTCAGCAGTAAAAAAATCGATTTGATATTTTGTAATCTTGAAGCGAATACCAGTGCTCTTCAGTCACTTAAAAACAATAACTGGATAGCTTCCAAGCCGTACTATACATCTGAATCCGGAACCTTTTTGGTGAAAAAGTAGTTGATACCAGCGGGCAAAGGGACATTTCTTTAGTCTGCGTGCTCCCCTGTGCCGAGCTGGGGGAGCACATGGTCCGGTACTATGGCTGGTACAGCAATGTTCTGCTAAACATAATCAGACATGCTATGTCACCGCTACCGAAGCGTGGTGTAACGGTTACTGCTCTTTTGCCATTAAGCGAAAATTGGGGATGGCCTACAAGGATTAAAGAAACCGGCAAATGGATTTATCCATCCAGCGGAAAGATGGAGCCAGATGGCTTGTGGTGCACCGGCATAGTGTAAGTGGCGTGCGATGACGGGAAGAGCTTCTTTCTCGTCAAGGCCGACCCCGTAGGGTGGGGTGGATAAATGGTTCGCAAGCCTGCACCCAGCCCTCCGGCTATCCGATTCTTATCGTCCGCAGACGGAGAGCATTGGCGATCACGGAGACGGAACTGAAGCTCATGGCCGCCGCGGCGATCATCGGGCTCAGCAGGGCACCGAAAAAGGGATAGAGCACCCCTGCCGCCACCGGTACGCCCAGGGTATTGTATGCAAAGGCCCAGAAGAGGTTCTGTTTGATATTGCGTATCGTGGCGCGGGAGAGTCTTCTCGCCCGGACGATGCCGGTCAGGTCTCCCTTGACCAGAGTGACACCGGCACTCTCCATAGCCACATCCGTGCCCGTGCCCATGGCAATCCCGACATGGGCCTGGGCCAAGGCAGGGGCGTCGTTGATGCCGTCGCCGGCCATGGCCACCATCCGGCCCTCGTCCTGGAGCTTCTTTACAGCCGCCGCCTTTTCGTCAGGCAGCACCTCGGCCACCACATCGTCAATTTCCAGCTTCCTGGCTACAGCCTGGGCGGTGGTGCGGTTGTTACCGGTGAGCATGACGATGCGGATTTTCTCGCCGTGCAGTTGCCGGATGGCCTCGGGCGTGCTCGCCTTGATGGGGTCGGAGACGGCGAGCAATCCGGCAAGCCGACCCGCAAGAGCCACGAAGAGGACCGTGTGCCCATCGGTCCGCAGCGTCTCCGCCTGGGGGGCCAGTTCGGCAGAGTCGATGTTAAAATCGGTCAGGAGCTTGCGGCTGCCGAGGAATACTTTTTGACCTTCAACCTGGCCGGAAACCCCTTTACCCGTATGGGAAGCAAAAGCCTCAGCCGCAGTCAGGACCACCCCCCGGGCCAGGGCGGCCTCCACGATTGCCGCGGCCAGGGGATGCTCGCTGGCCTTTTCTAGGATGGCGGCAGCCCGGAGCAGTTTGACTTCGTCGAATCCGGCGGCGCAAATCACGGCAGTCAGTCTCGGCTTTCCCTCGGTCATGGTGCCGGTCTTGTCCACCACCAGGGTGTCGATCTTGCGCAGGATCTCGATCGCCTCGGCATTCTTGAACAGCACCCCCATACTCGCCCCCCGCCCACTCGCTACCATGATGGACATGGGGGTGGCCAGGCCTAGGGCACAGGGGCAGGCGATGATCAACACCGACACCGCGACAATGAGGGCGTAGGCCAGCCGCGGTTCCGGACCGACCCAGTACCAGATGCCAAAAGCAATAACCGCGGAAGCGATGACCGCAGGAACAAAGACCGCGGAGACGCGGTCGGCGAGCTTCTGGATGGGTGCCCGGCTGCGCTGCGCCTCGGCCACCATTTGGACGATCCCTGCCAGTAGGGTCTCCGCCCCAACCTTCTGCGCCTCGATGATCAGGGAACCCGTGCCGTTGACCGTGGCCCCAATCACCTGGTCGCCTGCCTGTTTTTCCACCGGGATGGGCTCTCCGGAGATCATCGACTCGTCCACCGCGCTGGTTCCCTCCAGCACAACCCCATCCACCGGCACCTTTTCCCCGGGCCGCACCCGAAGGCGATCCCCTTTTTTCACATGATCGAGCGGGATATCCTCCTCGATCCCATCGTCATGGAGCTTCCGCGCCGTCTTGGGCGCAAGGCCAAGCAGCGCCCGGATGGCTGCGCCGGTACGGCTGCGGGCACCAAGCTCCATGACCTGGCCCAGGAGGACCAAGACGACAATGACCGCGGCGGCCTCGAAATAGCCCCGAACCTCGCCTCCCGCGCCCTGCATGTCTGTCGGGAACAGGTCCGGGAAGAGCACGGCGATCAAGCTGTATATATAGGCTACCGACACACCCAGGCCGATCAGGGTGAACATGTTGAGGCTCCGGTGGATGACCGACTGGATCGCGCGGACGAAAAAGGGCCATCCGCCCCAGAGCACCACCGGGGTAGCCAGGAGCAGTTCCAGCCAGCCGAGGGTCTTAGGTGAAAAGAATTGTTCCAGGAGGTGACCGCCGGGAAGCATCTCCCGCATGGCGATAAAAACGAGCGGTACACTGAGGACCGCCCCGAACCAGAACCGCCTTTTCATCTCCCGGTACTCCTGCATCTCCTCCGGGGCGGCCGGAGAAACGGTGCGGGGTTCCAGGGCCATGCCGCATTTCGGACAGGTGCCAGGACGGTCCTGCACCACCTCGGGGTGCATGGGGCAGGTGTATTCGATTCCGGAGGCCGGCTCCGGGTGCACATAGTCATGGAGATACTGTTCCGGATGCGCCTTGAACTTTGCCAGACAATGGTCGCTGCAGAAATAATAGGTTTGTCCTGCATGCTCATAGGGGATAAAGGCCTTTTCATCCTTGGTGCTCATGCCACACACCGGATCGCGATAGACCTCGCTATTTGTGTGTTGATGATGATTCATGGCCCCTCCATCCCTATCCTGACTTCCGTCAGGCAGCCATTTCTTTCCCTGCCGCTCTTGGTGGAGCTCCCGTCACCGGGGCGCTATGCCTCCTGTCATGCGCCGGCATAAACCGTGTGCCATCATCCCGCCCAAGATGTCACAACGTCTTTAGAAACGCGAACAAGTCGGCCAGGTCTGCATTGTCTATATTCCAGCGCGGCATGTCCGGCTTCATCATGGTCCCATCGGGGTCTTGACCCTTGACCACCGCCAAACGGAATTTTTCGAAATTGAACTCCTTTTGCAGGGCCGACCACCGAATGTCCTTGGCATCCATCACCTGCATCATGCCCATGCTGTGTACACCGCCCCGCCCATCCGGTGCATGGCAGGAAACGCATGCCAACCGCCCCCCCATCATCATCCAGCTACCATAGGAGGGGCCGCCCGTATAGGTTATTTCCTTGCCCCGATCATCCGTTGACGTGAAATAGATGCGCTCGCCATTGGAGCGAAATGCACCGACCCCCCAGCCGGTCCCGCCCATCATGCCTCCACCCATCTGGGCATTTACGACCGACATATGAAAGGCCATTCCCATCACCACTGCCAAGATCAATGCGAAGGCTATCTTTTTCATCGCAATCTCCTTTCCAATGCTCCTGAGGGGAAATTCCCCAAGCCCGAATCACACGACAGTTTCCACCAAATACGCAAGACCCCGCTCCTTTTAAAGAAACGGGGTCATGTGGACACATCCATGTTTCCCTCCTGTATGTTTATACGGGATGGATCATTTACTGGATTTTCTATTTTATATAGTTTACCGCTATTCCCTTTTTAATCAACTGGTAAAATGCATTTCAACCCTCCATCGCTTTCAGAAAGAAGCCTTGCTGTCACCGATCACATGGCGCTTTGTCGTCAAATACCCTTTCTCTCAACACCGGGCTTTCATTCGGGGGCGTCCGCGGGGCGGCATCCCGGCGAGGTCACGGACCGGAGCACGGACGTCCGGCGCAGTTTCGAGGCGTCCCCCTGCCTCTGAAGGCGCGGATGCTGCAAAGTACGGCAATTTTTTTGATAAATTTGATAAAAAGATATTGACTAACCTATGACCATATATTAATTCACCCCTAGGACTGGTTGATACGGAAAGACGGTTTTGGATAAAAAAAAGCTCTATATTCAGACTTTTGGCTGCCAGATGAATGTCCAGGACTCCCAGAAGATGGCAGCCTTGCTGAAAGAATCGGGATACGGGACGACGGAGGATCCAGGGGAGGCGGATCTGATCCTCGTCAATACATGCAGCATCCGGGAGAAGGCGGCCCAGAAGATCTGCAGCCAGCTCGGGAGGTTCAGGGATCTGAAGGAGGCCAATCCCCATCTGCTGATCGGGGTCGCCGATTGCCTGGCCCAGCAGTGGGGGGCGCGTTTCTTCAAGAGGATCCCCCATCTGGATCTCGTGGTCGGGACGCATCAGATTCACCGTCTTCCCGAGATGGTCGGCGATCTGGAGCAGAAGGGGGGGCGGGCGGTCGAGACCGGCCGGTGCGAGAGTGTCCGTTCCCTCGAAATCGTTGCGCAGCCCCCGGAGGGGGCGGTGAGCACCTTTGTCACGATCATGCAGGGGTGCAACAACCGTTGCGCTTACTGTGTGGTGCCCTTCCTCCGCGGGCCTGAGGAGAGCCGGCCCCTGGACGAGATCCTCCGGGAAGTCCGGATGCTGGTTGCAGAGGGTATCCGGGAGGTCACGCTCCTGGGTCAGAACGTGAACTCTTACGGGCAGGCAAACGGCGCAGGACACGATTTCGCCGACCTGCTGGCCGCCATCGGCAACGTGGAGGGGATCGAGAGGATTCGTTTCACGACCTCCCATCCGAAGGATCTGTCGCCGAGGCTGATCGGCTCGTTCGGGAAGGTGGCCCCGCTGTGCGAGCATATCCACCTCCCGGTTCAGTCAGGGTCCGATCGGGTGCTGGGGTTGATGAACCGGGGATACCGGGCTGAGGACTACCTCGCGAAGGTGGCTGCCCTGCGGGCGGCCTGTCCGGACATCGCCATCACGTCGGACGTGATCGTCGGATTCCCGGGGGAGCGGGAGGAGGATTTTCAGGCCACCCTGGCGCTGATGCGGCAGGTACGGTTTGACAATCTCTTCTCGTTCCAGTATTCAGAAAGGGAGGGAACGGCCGCGGCCGGGATGGCGGACCCCGTCCCCGAAGGGGTGAAACGGAAGCGACTCGTGATCCTTCAGTCCCTCCAGATGGAACATACCGGCGAACGGAACCGTGCCCGCATCGGCCGGGCGGAAGGGGTTCTGGTGGAAGGCCCAAGCAAGAACGGACCGCAGGATATGACGGGACGGACGCGGGGCAACAGGATCGTCAATTTTCCGGGAGCGGCCGGATTGATCGGTCAGGTGGTTCAGGTCAGGATCACGGAGGCCTTCCTCCACTCATTAAGGGGAGAAGTGGAGGGGAGAGGAGAGGGGGATGTTCGTTGAAATGAAAGTGTCGGGCCTGACGATGGACCCGATCACCAATACCCCGATTGTCATCCTGAAGGACCTTGAGGAGAAGAGGGCGATCCCCATCTGGATCGGCATCTTCGAGGCAAGCGCCATCGCGACCGAGATCGAGAAGATCACCTTCTCCCGTCCGATGACCCACGACCTGCTCAACGAGATCCTCAAGGTGCTCAAGGCCGAGGTGATCCGGGTGGAGATCCATGACCTGCGCAACAACACCTTCTTTGCGAACATGCACCTGTTGCGCGACGGCGACACGATCGTCGTCGATGCCCGTCCGAGCGACGCCATCGCCATTGCGCTGCGTGCCGGCGCCCCGATCTTCGTGGAGAACCGGGTCATCGAGAAGTCGCGGAATGTGGACTTCGGGACCAAGATGACCGACCTGGACCGGTTGAAAAAGGAAAAGCTTTCGGAATTCCTTGAAAATTTATCTCCAGAGGACTTCGGGAAATACAAGATGTGACCACGGGCTAAGCGTACCTTCCGCCACGAAAGGCCGCCGAAGGGAGCCCTTTCGTGGCTGTTATTTTTTTTGAGGTTGGAATGGCGGCCCTTGATGAAGCCATTGAGGCGTTCGGCAGGCACATGGCGATCGAGAAGAACCTGTCGGATCGCACGATGAAGAGCTATCTGTCGGACCTGCGCCAATACCAGGTGTTTCTGGAGAAGCAGGCCGCGTCTTCTGCCGGCGGGAATGCCGTCCCGGAGGATCCCATACAGATCCGTTCCTTTCTGGCCTCGCTTCACAGGGCGAAGCTCAAGAAGGTGACCCTTTCCAGGAAGGTGGCCGCGTTGAGGTCCTTCTACCGGTATCTCCTCCGGGAGGGCCGGGTGCCGGCCAATCCGGCGGAACTCGTCCAGACGCCCCGCTGTGAGAAGTATGTCCCCGTGGTCCTGTCGGTGGATGAGATCTTCTCCCTGATGGGCGTCAATTTCCCCCCGACTGCGGAGGGAGCCCGCGACCGGGCCATGATCGAGCTTTTTTACTCTTCGGGAATCCGCCTGAGTGAATTGGCCGGGCTGGACCTGGGGGATGTCGATTTTTCCGGGGGCTGGATCAAGGTCCTCGGGAAGGGGCGAAAGGAAAGGGTGGTGCCGGTCGGCCCCCCTGCGCTCGAGGCCCTCAGGGACTATCTGGACAAAAGGGACGGGCTGATAAAAAAGGGGAGCGCCGGGGAGGCGCAAAAGGCGCTTTTCGTCAGCGGGCGCGGGCTGAGGATGAATCCGAAGGGCATCTCCCGGGTGGTCGAGAAGGTCGTGACCGCCAGCGGCATCGGCCGGAGGATCAGCCCCCATGTCCTGCGGCACAGTTTCGCGACCCATCTGCTCGACGCCGGTGCGGACCTGCGGTCCATACAGGAACTGCTCGGCCACAGCAGCCTGTCGACGACGCAGAAGTACACCTCCGTCAGCGTCAGCCGTCTGATGGAGGTCTACGACAAGGCCCATCCGCGGGCCAGGGGAGGGAAGACATAAGGTGATGAAGATCAAGGGAACGACCATCCTTGCGGTCAAGCATCGGGGGAAGGTTACCGTGGCCGGGGACGGCCAGGTCACGCTGGATACGACGGTCATGAAGCACGGGGCCAGGAAGGTCCGCCGCCTCTACCACAACCAGGTCATTGTCGGCTTCGCCGGGGCGACCGCGGACGCCTTCACCCTTTTCGACCGCTTCGACCAGAAGCTCGAACAGTACAAGGGGAACCTGATCCGGGCGGCGGTCGAGCTGACCAAGGACTGGCGCACCGACCGGGTGCTCAGGCACCTGGAGGCTCTGATGATCGCCGTCAGCAAGGACGCCTTCCTGATCATATCCGGAAACGGCGACGTCATCGAATCGGACGACAACGTGTTGGCGATCGGCTCGGGAGGGCCTTTCGCCCTGGCGGCGGCCCGGGCGATGATCCTGTATTCCGATCTGACGGCCACGGAGATCGCCCGGGAATCCATCCGAATCGCCTCCGAGATCTGCATCTATACCAATGACCGGATCACCGTCGAAGAGATCGATCTCGAAGAGGAAGGGAATGAAGAGACCCCCGGAAAGGAAAAGGGTTGAGCATGTCACCGGATGATTTGACGCCGAGGAAGATCGTCGAAAAGCTCGATCTGTACATCATCGGCCAGCAGGAGGCCAAAAGGGCCGTGGCGATCGCCTTGAGAAACCGCTGGAGACGCCAGAACGTCTCCAAGGAGCTCGGGGAGGAAATCTCGCCCAAGAACATTATCATGATCGGCCCCACCGGCGTCGGCAAGACGGAGATCGCGCGGCGCCTGGCCAAGCTCGACAACGCCCCCTTCATCAAGGTCGAGGCCTCCAAGTTCACGGAGGTGGGCTACGTCGGCCGGGATGTGGAATCCATGGTCCGGGATCTTCTGGAGCTGGCCATCAACATGGTCAAGGCGGAAGAGCAGGACCGCGTCAGGGCCAAGGCCGCGGAACTGGCCGAGGACCGCCTCCTGGATATCCTGCTCCCTCCGAAACCGGTGGAAAAGAAGGTGACGGAGATGATCGTCGACGTCAACGGTTCGACCGTGGAGGCAGACGTTCCCGAGCAGCAGGATACGACCCGGGAAAAACTCCGCCGGCTCCTGCGCGAGGGAAAGCTCGACAGCCGGTCCGTCGAAGTGGAGACCAGCGAGGCCCGCACGGGGCCGATGGTCGAGATCTTCTCCGCGGCCGGCATGGAGGACATGGGGCTCAACGTCAAGGACATGCTCGGCAACATCTTCCCGCAGAAGAAGAAAAAAAGGCGGGTCAAGGTGCCGGAGGCCCGCGAGATCCTCGTCGAGGAGGAGGCCCAGCGGCTGGTGGACATGGAGAAGGTGACCAAGACCGCCATCGAAAGGGTGGAACAGTCGGGGATCGTCTTCCTGGACGAGATCGACAAGATCGTCGGAAGCGACGGAACGCACGGCCCGGACGTCTCCAGGGAGGGGGTGCAGAGGGATCTGCTTCCCATCGTGGAGGGTTCCACGATCAATACCCGTTACGGCATGGTCCGGACCGACCATATCCTCTTCATCGCCGCCGGGGCGTTCAGCGCCACGAAGCCTTCGGACCTGATCCCCGAACTGCAGGGCCGTTTCCCGATCCGCGTGGAGCTCAACTCCCTGGGCAAGGAGGAATTCATCCGGATCCTCACGGAGCCCCACAACGCCCTGGTCAAGCAGTACACGGAGATGATGGCGACCGAGGGGGTTCGGATCACCTTCACCGAGGACGCCATTGCCGCGATTGCGGACACGGCGACCCTGGTCAACGAACGGATGGAGAACATCGGGGCGAGGCGCCTGTACACGATCATGGAGAGCCTCCTCGACGAGATCTCCTTCGAAGCCCCGGAGATGAAGGGACAGGAAGTTACGATCGACGCCGATTATGTCGCAAGCCAGCTCGATGAAATCGTGGAGGACGAAGACCTGAGCCGATATATCCTTTAGGAGAAGAGGGTTCCTGTCCCGGGATGAATCGGGGACGGGGGAAAGGGAAGGTGAGTGGATGGACTTGGATCATGCAGAGGCAGACGTGAAAAAATCCGTGGAGCGGGCCGATATCCTGCTCGAAGCCCTTCCCTATATACGCCGTTTCTTCGGTAAGACCATCGTCATCAAGTACGGCGGCCATGCCATGGTGGATGAAGACCTGAAGGACAGTTTCGCCAGGGACGTGGTGCTGATGAAGTACATCGGCATCAATCCCGTGGTCGTCCACGGCGGGGGACCCCAGATCGGGAGCTTCCTGAAGAAGCTGGGCAAGACGTCGAAGTTCGTCCAGGGGATGCGGGTCACCGATTCCGAGACCATGGACATCGTCGAGATGGTCCTGGTGGGGAAGGTCAACAAGGAGATCGTCGGACTGATCAACCGGCACGGCGGAAAGGCCGTGGGGCTCAGCGGAAAGGACGCGGACCTGATTCAGGCGGAAAAGTACTACCTGAGCGCCGAGAAGGTCAAGGACACCCCGCCGGAGATCATCGATATCGGACTGGTGGGAAAGGTGAAGGCGATCAACGCGGACCTGATCGCCTCGATGACCAGGGACGGGGTCATCCCGGTGATCGCCCCGACCGGGGTCGGCGACGGGGGGGAGACCTACAACATCAACGCCGACCTGGTCGCAGGCGCCGTGGCGGCCTCCCTGAAGGCCGAAAAGCTGATCCTCCTGACGGACGTCCCCGGGGTCCTCAACGCAAAAGGGGAACTGATCCACACCATGGACGATCGCACCACCCGGGGGATGATCGAAGACGGGACGATCGAAGGGGGGATGTTCCCCAAGGTGAAATGCTGCCTCAAGGCGCTCAAGGGAGGGGTCCAGAAGGCCCATATCGTGGACGGACGCCTGAAGCATACGATTCTCCTGGAGATGTTCACCGATCAGGGGATCGGGACGGAGATCGTGCTGTAGCGCCGGGGAGGATGATCCGCCCCGGAACCGGCTGAACGGGACGTTCAGGAACGGCCGCACCGGCCTGTCATAATCAAGAGATTGAGGTGACACTAGAAATGAACACAACTGAATTGCTCGCCCTTTCCGACCACTACCTCATGTCGAACTACAAACGCTTCCCCATTGTCCTGACCCGGGGGCTGGGCGTCCATGTCTGGGACAACGACGGGAAGTCCTATCTCGACCTGGTCGCCGGGATCGCCGTTTGCGCCCTGGGCCATTCGCACCCCCGGGTCGTCGAGGCGCTGAAAAAGCAGGCGGAAACGCTGACCCACGTCTCGAACATCTACCATATCGCACCCCAGATCCATCTGGCCCAACTGCTGGTGGAGAATTCGTGCTGCGACAAGGCCTTTTTCTGCAACAGCGGGGCGGAGGCCAACGAGGCGGCGATCAAGCTCGCCCGGAAGTACGCCTCCGAAAAGATGCCCGGGAGATTCGAGCTGATCACGATGCATGACTCCTTCCACGGCAGGACCCTCGCCGCGGTCACGGCCACGGCGCAGGAAAAGTTCCACAAGGGTTTCGAGCCCCTGCCGGCGGGATTCTGCTATGTCCCCTACAACGACCTGGCGGCGCTCGAGGCCGCCGTCACGGAGAAGACCTGCGCCGTGATGGTCGAGCCGATCCAGGGAGAGTCGGGGGTGATGGTGCCGGATCCCGGCTACCTGAAGGGAATCCGGAAGATCTGCGACGAGAAGGGGATCCTGATGATCGTCGACGAGGTCCAGACCGGGATGGGGCGGACGGGGACGCTCTTTGCCTGCGAGCAGGAGGACGTCGCCCCGGACATGATCACCCTGGCCAAGGCCCTCGCGAACGGCGTCGCCATCGGCGCGCTTCTGGCGACCGATGAGGTTGCCGCGGTCTTCGTGCCGGGGAGCCACGGCTCGACCTTCGGCGGCAATCCCCTGGCCTCGGCCGCGGGGGTCGCCACGATCGAGACGATCTTCGAGGAGGGGGTCCTCGACAACTGCCGGCAGGTGGGTGAATATTTCTTCGGGCGCCTCGTGGACCTGAAGGGTCGGACGGCCAAGATCCGCCAGGTCAGGGGCAAGGGGCTCATCATCGCCGCCGAATTGACCGTGCCTGGGGCCGATTACGTCCTGGCGTGCATGAAGAAGGGGCTTTTGATCAACTGCACGAACGACAACGTCCTGCGTTTCATTCCGCCCCTGATCCTCACCAAGGCCGATGTGGACAAGGCCGTGGGGATCCTTGAAGAGGTCCTGGAGGCGCCATGAAAAAAGACCTGCTGAGCGAATACGATCTGGAGAGGGCCGACTTCGATGCCATTTTCGAGAGGAGCGGCCGCCTGAAGAGCCTGCTCAGGGAGGGGAAGGAGCATGCCTCCCTGAAGGGAAAGACCCTGGGGATGATCTTTGACAAATCCTCCACCCGGACGAGGATTTCCTTTGAGGTGGGGATGTACCAGCTTGGGGGCGTCGCCCTGTTTCTCAGCAGCCGGGACACCCAGCTCGGCCGGGGGGAAAACATCGCCGACACGGCCCGGATCATGTCCCGTTATCTCAACGGCATCATGATCCGGACCTTCTCACAGGAGTCCGTGGAGGAGTTCGCCCGTTACTCGACCATACCGGTCATCAACGGGCTGACCGATCAGCTCCACCCCTGCCAGCTCCTGAGCGACCTTTTCACGATCATCGAAAAGAAGGGCGGATACGAGGGGATGAAAATCGCCTACGTGGGGGACGGGAACAACATGGCCAACTCCTGGCTAAATGCCGCCGCCAGGCTCCCATTTCACCTTGACCTGGCCTGTCCCGACGGGTATGATCCCGAGGAGTCCATCCTGAAACGGGCCATGGCCGAGGCCCCCGCCGGGGTGTCCCTCCACCGGGACCCCGTCGAGGCCGTCAAGGGCGCGGACGTGGTCTATACCGATGTCTGGGTCAGCATGGGGCAGGAGGCCGAGAGGGACGCGAGGATGGAGCGGTTCCAGGGATACCAGGTCAACCAGGCCCTGATCGAAAAGGCCAAGAAGGACGTCATCGTCATGCACTGCCTGCCCGCCCACCGTGGAGAGGAGATTACGGCGGAGGTGATCGACGGCCCCCATTCGGTCGTCATCGACGAGGCTGAAAACCGGCTGCATGTCCAGAAGGCCGTGATGGAAATCTTGATGTAAGGAGGATTGGGTTGTGAGCGAGGTCAAGAAAGTGGTCCTGGCCTATTCGGGGGGACTCGATACGTCCGTGATTGTCAGGTGGCTCATCGAGACTTACCATTGCGAGGTGATCTGCTTCGCCGCCGACGTGGGCCAGAAGGAGGAACTTTCCGGGCTCCGTGAAAAGGCGATCAAGACCGGGGCCTCGAAGATCTATATCGACGACCTCAGGGAGGAGTTCGCCCGGGATTTCGTATTCCCCGCCCTCAGGGCCAATGCGATCTACGAGGGGACCTACCTCCTGGGCACGTCGCTGGCCAGGCCCCTGATCGCCAAGCGCCAGTTGGAAATCGCCAGGATCGAGGGGGCCGACGCGGTGTGCCACGGGGCAACCGGGAAGGGGAACGACCAGGTGCGCTTCGAGGTCACCTACATCGCCCTGGAACCGTCGATCCGGATCATCTCGGCCTGGAAGGACGACCACTGGACGTTCGATTCGCGGGCGTCGATGATCGACTATGCGGAAAAGCACGGGATCCCGCTTCCGCTGACCCGGGAAAAGCCCTACAGCAGCGACCGGAACCTCCTGCACATCTCCCATGAGGGGGGCATCCTGGAGGATCCCTGGGCCGAACCGAAGGAGGACATGTTCGTCCTGACCGTGTCCCCGGAAGCGGCGCCGGACAAGCCCACCTACGTGGAGATCGGTTTCGAAAAGGGGAACCCCGTAAGCGTGGACGGCAAGGCCATGTCGCCCGCCCAGCTTCTGGACCACCTGAACGGGATCGCCGGGGCGAACGGGATCGGCCGCGTGGACATGGTCGAGAACCGCTACGTCGGGATGAAGTCGCGCGGCGTCTACGAGACGCCGGGCGGAACGGTCCTGTGGGCCGCGCACCGGGCCGTCGAGTCCATCACCATGGACCGCGAGGTCATGCAGATGCGCGATTCGCTGATCCCCAAGTATGCGCAGCTCGTCTACAACGGTTTCTGGTACGCCCCAGAGATGGAGGCCCTCCAGCACTTCATCGACGATACGCAGCAGAAGGTGACCGGAACGGCGCGGATCAAGCTCTACAAGGGGAACTGCATCGTGGCCGGCCGGAAATCCCCGAACTCGCTGTACAGCGAAGACTTCGCGACCTTCGAGAAGGATCGGGTCTACAACCAGCAGGACGCCACGGGATTCATCCGCCTCAATGCCCTGAGGCTCCGGATCCAGGCGATGCTGAAGAATCGGTAGGCCGGGGAGGGGGCGGGCATCACGGGGTGCGATGATGGCCCGGGTCAGGGATGGCAGCGCATGAAGAAAAAGGAGAAACCCTGGGGGGGAAGATTCAGCGAACCCACGGACCGGCAGGTGGAGGCCTTCACGGCTTCCATCCATTTCGACCGGAGGCTCTACCGTTACGACATCGAGGGGAGCATCGCCCACGCCAGGATGCTGGCCAGGCAGGGAATCCTGACCAAGGACGAGATGAAGGCGATCGTCACCGGTCTCGAGGCGATACAAAAAGAGATCGAGGTGGGAACCCTCCTGTTCAGCCCTGATGACGAAGACATCCACATGGCGGTGGAAAAGGCCCTGACCGAGCGGATCGGCGAGGCGGGCGGCAAACTCCACACGGGGCGGAGCCGCAACGACCAGATCGCCCTGGACATCCGCCTGTATCTGCGCGACGAGATCGGACAGATCAAGCACCTCGTGAGCGATCTCAAGGCGGGATTCCTGGAGCAGGCCAGGAAGGAGGTCGGCACGATCCTGCCCGGATACACCCATATGCAGAAGGCGCAGCCGGTCCTTCTGGCCCATTACCTGCAGGCCTTCTGGGAGATGCTCGACCGGGACGAGGGACGCCTCTGCGACTGCCTCAAGCGGGTGGAGGTGATGCCGCTCGGGGCGGCGGCCCTGGCCGGAACGGGGCTTCCCATCGACCGCCATTATGTCGCCAGGCTGCTGGGCTTTCGGGAAGTCACCTCCAACAGCATGGACACGGTTTCCGACCGTGATTTCGCGGCCGAGTTTCTCTTTGTCGCCTCGCTGATCATGATGCATCTGAGCCGCTTCTGCGAGGACCTGGTCCTGTGGTCCACCGACGAATTCGGCTACGTGGAGATTGCCGATGCCTTCACGACCGGGAGCAGCATCATGCCGCAGAAGAAGAACCCGGACGTGGCGGAACTGATCCGCGGGAAGACGGGGCGCGTCTACGGCGACCTGGTGGCGATGCTCACGATCCTCAAGGGTCTGCCCATGACCTACAACAGGGACCTCCAGGAGGACAAGGAGCCCCTCTTCGACGCGGTCGACACGGTCAAGGCCTCGCTTGGGATCCTGACCGCCATGATCGGCCGCCTGAGGTTCAACCGGGAGAGGATGGAGGCAGGGGCATCGGGAGGCTTCTCCACGGCCACCGACGTCGCCGAGTACCTGGTGATGAAGGGGGTGCCGTTCCGCGAGGCCCACGGGATCGTCGGGAGGCTGGTCGCCTTCTGCATCAGCCAGAAGAAGGCGCTCACCGACCTGAAACTCACGGAGTTCCGGAAATTCTACCCGGGCTTTCAACGGGACATCTTCAGTTGCCTGACAGTCCGTCAATCCGTCAATGCCCGCAAGGTGATCGGAGGAACGGCGGAGGAGACGGTATCCAGACGGATCAAGGGGATGGGAGGGCGATGAGACTAAGACGTGGTTCGAGCTGGTCTGCAGCGATCGTGTTGACAGTGGCCCTGATCATGGTGGGATGCGGCCTGAGGGGAGACCCGAAGCCGCCGCAGGTAAAGGCCCCTCCGCCCATCGCCGATCTCAAGGCCGTATCCAACCCGGAGGGGATCCTCCTGAGTTGGACGGTGACGGATCTGGTCAAGAATGTGGGATCTTTCAAGATCCTCAGGAGCATGACGCTCGACGGGAGCCTGGCCTGTCCGGAATGCCCGCAGGACTATCAGCCCCTTGCCACGGCGTCCATCAACGATACCAGCC
>Ga0228535_1001933_pt1 | contig 24816 bp, 20 predicted proteins | sample SJ1metagenome_FD_168457 | JGI IMG/M metagenome (GOLD analysis project Ga0228535, IMG submission 168457) | Enriched culture of PCE-dechlorinating microbial communities from Ithaca, New York, USA - SJ1 | ecosystem: Engineered > Modeled > Simulated communities (microbial... > Unclassified | place...
CACGGGATGCTTTTTTTCCTCGAGCCTCCTCGGTTTTCTGGCCGGCGGATTTCCGCTGGAACAATCCTCCCGCCTCGCCGCCGAACTGACCCGAAAAGGCATAAAAGCGTCGCTGCCGCTGGGCAACGGCCAACGGGTCTTCACCTTCCCGCCGCGGAATTCCCCGCGGGGGGGATCCCGCCGGCCGGGGCGGAAAAGCGTTCCGCCGGGACACGGGCCTGGAAATCGGCCTTGATGAGGCGGCCGAGGCGATCTCCTTTCGATTCCTAAGCCTCCTCGGCGGACGGCCTTTCAGCCAAAGCGGAGCCCGGTCGTTATGAAAACGGTCGCTCTCGCCAGGGATTCGCGCCCATCGCCTCTCCGTCCGGCATGATGAACGAAAAAAATGATAACGGGGAATGATATCCAAGCGGCGGATCCCTCCCCGTCCGGGGGGGTTCGAGGAATGGGATTGCGGGCCCGAGTTGAAAATCGCGCCTTGGCTCATCGAGGGTTTTCATTTAAAATGATGGAGAAATGGGGCGCATTCACATCGGGACCGCCGGCTGGAGCTACGGAGACTGGGAGGGCATCGTCTATCCCGTCGGCAAGGGCCGCGGATTCCATCCGATCCCCTTCCTGGCCCGCTATCTGAATATCGTCGAAATCAACAGCACCTTTTACAGGCCGGCACAGGTTTCCATGAGCCTCTCCTGGCTTAAAAGGGCCGAGCCTTTCCCCGATTTCCTTTTCGCCGTCAAGCTGCACCAGGTCTTCACTCATCAGCGAAAGGATTTCAGCCGGAAGGACGTGGACGATTTCAAGAGGGGCATCGAGCCTCTTCTGGCCGGCTCCAGGCTGGCGGCACTCCTGCTCCAGTTTCCCTGGTCCTATATCAACACGCCCGCCCACGTGGATTATCTGACGGGGCTTTTCAAGCTGTTTTCCGGCTGGCCGCTGGCCGTCGAGGTCCGGCATTCATCCTGGGACACCCCCGCCTTCTATGACCTCCTGCGCGCGCGGGGCGTTTGTATCTGCAACATCGACCAGCCTCTGTTCAAGAACTCGATCAAGCCCGCCGCCGTGTGCACAAATCCGGATTTCTCGTATGTCCGTCTTCATGGGAGAAATGACAAGGACTGGTTCCGCGAGGACGCCGGCCGCGACGACCGCTATAATTATTTTTACGGCCGGGATGAACTCGAAGACTGGGTGGAAAGGATCAAGACCCTTGCTCGGAAAAGCGGGAAGGTCTACGTCATCACCAACAACCACTACCGCGGCCAGGCCATGGCCAACGCCCTCCAGATCAAGAACATGATCACCGGCGAAAAACTCGAAATCCCCGAAACGCTCGTCCGTCAATATCCCGTCCTTGAGGAAATCCTCAAGGAGATCAAGAACGGCCAGCACGAGCTTTTCGGAAAGAAGGACAAGGGAGATGGGGAAAAAAGGACATAGCCGGCATTGGTGGGAAAACGATTTCGTGAGCGTCCTCGACAACGAGCTCTTCCTCGGGTCCCATCCCGCCCGGGCGCTGGTTGAGAAGCACGGGACACCGCTTTTTGTCTACGGCCGCGGACAAATCCTGTCCAACTTCAAGAAATTGGAAGACGCCTTTGCGGGCCGGACGGGACCGGAGGTCCGGATTTGTTTCGCCATGAAGGCCAATCCGAACCCGTCGATATTGAAGCTCCTCCGGGCCAGGGGCGCCTGGATCGACGCCGTTTCCCCGGCCGAGGTCCAGGCGGCGTTGGCGGCGGGGTTCCCGGCCGATAAAATCCTTTTCACGGGGACGAGCGTCGGATGGAAGGACATCCTCCAGGCTTTCCGGACCAGGGGATTGACCGTCAACATCGACGCCCTCGAACAGCTGGAGCTGATGAAGGAGGCGCGGGAACAGGGATTTCAAAAAAACGAAATCCGTGTCTCCGTACGCTGGAACCCGGGCATCGGGAGGGGGTTCAATCCCAAGGCTGTCACCGCCGGCGCTAAGTCCACCGACGGGACGCCCATCAAGTTCGGCGTGGAGGAAAGCAGGGTTCTGGAGGCGTTCGAAAGGGCGCGGCGCTACGGATTCATCCCCGTCGGCATCCATCAGCATCTCGGCTCGGGCTGGGTGAGGGAGGATTTCGAGGCCGTCAAGAAGGCCGTGGACCGCATGGTCGAAAAGGCCTCGGAGCTTGAAAGAAAGGGCTTCTCCCTGGAATTCTTGGATTTCGGCGGAGGCTTCGGCCCCAAGTACACGCGAGGCCAGCGGCTTTTCCCGCTCAACGAATACGCGGGATATATCGGCAAACGCGTTCTCGAAGCCGGGCTCAAGATCAGGGCGATCGCCGTCGAACCGGGGAAATTCCTCGTCGGCGACGCGGGAGCCGTCCTGCTCAGCGTCGAATACATGAAAGAAAGCTTCGGCAACCTGTTCGCCTGCGTCAACGGCGGAACGTTCAACATGGTGCCGCGGCCGGCGATCTACACGCAGGCCCATCACGAGATCATCAACGCTTCCCGGGTCGCGGCCCGGAAGAAGCCCCCCGTCACGGTCGCAGGCCATCTCTGCGAGACGGGGGACGTGTTCGGCAAAGAGCGGCCCATGCCCCTCCCCCAACGGGGCGATATCCTGGCCGTTTTGTGCGCGGGCGCCTACTGCCGCAGCATGTCGTCGGAATTCAACATGAGAAAAATCCCGCCGGAAATCCTGGTTTAAGACGACGGCGGAAAAGGACGAAAGAAATGACTGAGAACCTTCCTGTGCGGCATCCGAGGCCTGATTCGGAAGCTTTCATCAAGATCTTGACGGGGAAGGGCAGAAGCGGACGCGTGCCTCTCGTGGAATACATCGTCGACGACCTGGTCCTCGAACCCATAATCCGCGGTCTCTTGGGACGCCCCTGGGCGGAGGAGGCCGGCGGCCGAGAGAGCGAAAAGGCCTATCTCGACAATTTTATCGAGTTCTGGTACCGTCTCGGCTACGACTGCGTCCGTTTTGAGCGCGGACTCCCTTTTCCTGAGAAGCAGCTCCGGGCCCGGGAAGCCGAGCCCGCCGGCGGAAAAATCCGGGCATGGGCCGAGGAGCACCGCGGCAGCATCCGGTCATGGAAGGACTTCGAGAATTATCCCTGGCCGAAAATCGAGGACATGGATTTTTTCCCCTTCGAATACATCAACGGCCGTCTGCCCGAGGGCATGGGATTCCTGTCCTGCCATGCCGGCGGAATTTTCGAACACCTGTCGTGGATCATGTCCTATGAAGGCCTGTGCTTCGCCTTAATCGAGAATCCGGGGCTGGTCCAGGCCGTCGCCGACCGGATCGGGCGGTTGATGAAGGACTTTTACGGACACCTCCTGGATCTGGATCGCCTGACGGCCGTCTTCTGCGGGGATGACATGGGATTCAGGTCGAGCACCCTCATCTCGCCGGACGACCTGCGCCGCTATTGCCTTCCCTGGCATAAGAGTTTCGCGGCCATGGCCCGAGAGCGGGGCCTTCCCTATTTTATCCACTCCTGCGGAAACATCACGGCCGTCATGGAAGACCTGATCGAGGATGTCCGGATCGACGGTAAGCATTCTTTCGAGGACGCCATCCTGCCGGCCCCGCAATTCCAAAGCCGCTACGGGGACCGGATCGCCGTTCTGGGCGGCGTCGACGTCAACATCCTCTCCTCGGGAACTCCCGGAGATGTCCGGCGGCGGACAAGGGAACTCGTCGAAACCTGCGGCCGAAACGGCCGGTACGCCGTCGGCTCGGGCAATTCCATTCCGAGCTACGTCCCCCCGGAAAATTATCTGGCCATGGTCGACGAAGCCCTGGCCTGCCGGGAAGCCGCCCGCTGATTCAGAAAGAGACATCCAGACGCGTGAAGCTGACCGGCTCGGGCTGCGGGATCTCCTCGTCATCGCTCATCCGGTCCTCCAGGTGAACCTTGATCGCCTCGCGGATGGAGCGAAGCGCCTCTTCCAGGGTCTTCCCCCGGGAATAGCAGCCCGGGAGAGCGGGACAGGCGGCGTAGAACCCCATCCTCTCTTTTTCCACGACCACGGAAAACTTGTAATTTTTCACAACTCACCTCCGCCTATGAACAGGCCGTTTTCCTTGCGCGGCCGCATCGTTTCCCCCGAATGCCGGGACCGAAGCAGGGGCGGCGGCCGCGGAGCCCCTCAAAACGACCTCAGGAACGAGCAGTTGACGATCCGGATCCGGTCCGGGCCGCTGGCGCGCACTTCGCCCCGCAGGCAGCAGGCCGGCGGCGAACCGGAGGCCAGGCATTTCGTCTCGCCCACGCCCTCCAACAGCCCGGTTTCGTCCTCAAACATATAAAAAAATTTCCGGCCGCCGTTGACGGGGATCTGCCGCGCATCCACGACCCTCACCACGAGCTCCGCGACCCCGCCGATGCGGTCCTTCAGGTCGCGGATCCGGAGCGGCGGCCGCTTCCCCTCAAAAAGATCGAGAGTGTCCCCGCCGGGGCTGAAACCGAGCGCGCTGACCAGCATCCGCTCCTTCTCCCCGGGACTGATGTCCGCCACCTCCGCCATGTCCTCGATCCCTTGGAAATAACGCAGGACCTGGCGCGCCCGGCGCGGCTCGAGCGAATCGAAAACGCCCGCCCGTATGAGCGACAGCAGATCGCTTTTGGAAAGACCGATGCGGATCAGAAAATCCTCGACGGACAAGAACTCCCCTCCCGCCGTCCTCTCCCCAAGGATCCTGTCGATGACTTTCACCGCCAACCCCTTGATCGCCGAGAAACCGACGCGGATGGAGCCGCCTTCCACCTCGAACCCGCGGCCGCTGCGGTTCACATCCGGCGGAAGAATGCGGATCCCAAGCCGCTTGGATTCCTCGATGTATTCCTCCGGTCCGTAGTAGCCGCCGCCCGCATTGAGCACGGCCGCCATGTACGGCACGGTGTGATGCGCCTTGAGATAGACGGCCTGGCAGGCCATGTGCGCGTAGGAGGCGCTATGTGCCTTGTTGAAGGAGTAGGAGGAGAATTTCTCCATCGTCTTCCAGAGTTTCTCGACCTCGCCGGCCGCGTAGCCTCGCCGCCCCGCCCCATGGAGAAACCGCATCCGGAGCTCCGGGCTGCCGCCCTTCCTCTTGAGGCTCCGGCGCAGGAGATCGCCCTCCTCCGGCGGCATGCCGGCCACCCGCTCGGCGATCTGCATCACCTGCTCTTCGTAGAGAAGAATTCCATCCGTTTCCGGCAGGATTCCTTGGAGGGACGCGTCCCGCCGCCGCTCTTTCCCCTCGCGGCCCCGGAGAAGCGCCTCCTTCATCCCGCTTTCCGTCGGTCCCGGCCGCACCAGGGCCAGCGCCTGCGTGAGCTCATGAACGTTCCCCGGCTTCATGCGCCGCAGCAGGTTCATCATCGCCGGGCTTTCCACCTGGAAACAGCCGATGGTCTTCCCGCCGCCCAGCATCCGGTAGATCTTCGGATCGGCGGCCGGAAGAGTTTGAAGGCCGAGCGCCTCCTTCGCTCCCGAGATCGCGGCGAGCCCGCGCACCGAGAGCAAATCCAGCTTGATGAGGCGCAAATCCTCGACGGCGTCTTTGTCGAAGTGGCACATCCGGAAGCCCTTGGCCGACACATCGAGCGGCAGATAGCGCTCGGCCGGCGCGGGCGTGAGGATGACACCGCCGACATGGAGCGAAATCTCGGCGTGGACGCCGTCGAGTTCGGAAGCCAGTTTCCAGATATCGAGGCAGCCGGAGGCCGGGGCGTCCTTTCTCAAGAATTCCGGCTCGGCGAAGTAGGGAACGCGCTGGCTCATGCTCCGCGCCTCTTGGGGAGGGATCCCGAAGGCCCGCGCCGTTTCGTAGAGAGCGGAACGGGCACGGAAGTTCTTGAGGCTGCAGACGAAAGCCGCCCCCGTCTGCCCGCGGCCGTATCTGTCGAGGACATAAGTCAGGACCTCGTCCCTCCGCCGCGAGTCGAAGTCGATGTCGATATCGGGAGGGTCGGGCCGGCCCCTGTTCAGGAACCGCTCGAAATAGAGGTCGAATTCGAGCGGGTTGATATGGGCGATGCCCAGGAGGTAGGTGAGAAAGGACGAGGCGCCCGAACCGCGCAGGTTATGAAGGATTCCCCGGCGGCGGGCGAACTCGACGACGTCGTGAACGATTAGAAAATAAGGCGCGAAACCGGACGCCTCGACCGCGTCAAGTTCATGCCGGGCGCGCTGACGCTCTTTCCAGGAGAGGTCCTTCACGGCCGCCAGGCGGGCCATGACGACCTCGCGCAGGGTCTTCGGGAAAAGGCCGGCGGGGAGGGGCGGCACGATGTCCTCGAAGCGGAATTCGCATTTTTCAGCGACCTCGAACGTCCGAGAGAAGGCTTCCCCGGCCAAAGCCCCGAACTCCCGAAGGGCAAGGGCCGCCTGGTCCGGGCCGTAGAGCTTCACGCCGCCGGCGAGCTTCGCCCGTTCGGGCGGATAGGGAGTCTTCTTCTCGATGGCGCGGAGGAGGATAAGCCGTTCCGGGCTTCCGACGTACTTGAGCGGATTCGCCCAGACGAGCGGCAGGCCGGAGCGCCGCGCGACGTCCGCCGCACGCCTAAAATTCGAAAAATCACAGCCGATGTACAGATCGCCGCCCCCCTCGCCGCCGCTCATTTCGGTCCCGTCCTTCTCCCCGGCGCCGTCCCTTTCCGGAAGGCGGATCGTGATCAGGCCTTCGCTGCGCCGGATTTCCCTGCGGTTGAAGATCTCCATGAGATTCCAGTAGCCTTCCCGGCTCTTCACCAAGAAAAGAAACCGCCGGCCGCCGGTCCCCAGTTCCATTTCGCAGCCGAACAGCGGCTTGAATCCGTGTCCGTCGGCGGCGCGCCTCCATTTACCCCACCCATAAAGATTGGCGAAGTCGGCAAGCGCCGCGGCGGGAGCCCTCCTTCGCCCTGCGGCCGCCTCCTTCCGCCCCCCCGCCGGATTCCCGGCCTCCGCCGCCCGCTGCCTTGCGCTCCCGCCGACCCACGCCGCCGCCTCCCCGACGGTCACTCCGCCCTTCCCCTTGCTGTAGACGGAGTGGATGCGAAGAGGTATGTGCCTGTCCCCTTTCGACATATCTTCTGTTCCTACTTCGTCAGCGACGCTGTCTTGAGGACAAAACCGCGGCGCGGCTCGAAGTCGTAGACCGTGTCGAGCATTCTCTCCCGCGCCGTGAGCAGCGAACCGAATCCGTATTTTTCCCTTACCCGGTCGACGGCCCGTCCAAGCCGTTCCGGCCGCTCCGAGTACGGCTCAAAGAGGGAAAGCGGCCGGGCATGCACCAGTTCCGCCGCCTTCACTCCGACGAGCCGCAGAGCCAGCCGTGACGAGGCGAAAAGCTGGAGAAACAAGTCCTCGGCGATCTTGTAGATCTTGCCCATTTCCTGGAGCGGCATGAGCACCATCTTCCTCTTGATCTCGGTCTTGAAATCCGCATAGCGCGCCTTGACCTCGATGACATGGGCATAGAGATCGTCCCGCCGCAGCGCCAGCGTCAGCCGGTCGCAGAGATAGGCGAGGTGCGCGAGCAGAAGCCGCTTGTCCCAGAGGTCTTCGAGAAACGTCGTCTCGCGGGAAACGCTCTTGGGCGCGGATGGGGTGACGAGGGGCCGGCTGTCGATCCCCCGCGACTGGAGGTAGATCTCCTCGCCGGCCCGGCCGAAAAGCGAATGCAGGGTCGGCCGCGGCAGAGCCCACAGGTCGCCGATCTTGTGGATGTTGAGCATGCGCAGGATGACCTGCGCCTTGGGCCCGATGCCCGGCAGGCACTCGATCCCGAGCGAACGCAGGAAGGCTTCCTCCTGGCCCGCCTCGAGCTCGAAAAAGCCGGCGGGCTTGGCTTTCCCGGTGGCGAGCTTGGCCAGGATCTTATTCGGCGCCGCGCCCACCGAAATCTTGAGCCCGGTCCCGCGCTCAACGCGGCGCTTCATATCCCTCGCCGCATCGGTGAAGGAGGCGTAGAGCGGCCGGCACCGGGAGAAATCGAGATAGGCCTCGTCGAGCGACGCCTCCTCGACATCGGGCGTGTATTCCCGGAGGATGCGGAAGAATTTCCGGGAGAATGCCTGGTAAATCTGATAATTGCCGCGGACAAAAATCCCCTCCGGGCAAAGCTGGGAGCATTTGCGGAGAGGCATCCCCGAATGGACGCCGAACTTGCGCGCCTCGTAAGAACAGGTTGAGGCCACGCCCCTCTCATGCGGCAGTCCGCCGACGATGACCGGCTTTCCCTTGAGAGAGGGGTTGAGCAGGACTTCGACGGCCGCAAAGAAAGCGTCAATATCGGCATGAACGACGTACCTGCGATCCATGTCCGCACCTCGCAATAACAAAGACTTCTCCTCCATTTTTTTCTTATCTTTTATTTTTCAGGAAACGGGAGAGCGCTGACCGGACTAGTATTTCCTCAACACCCCAATGACTCTCCCCAAAATCTTCGCTTCCCTCACCTCGATCGGCTGATAGGCGGGGTTCTCGGGCATGAGGAAGACCTTGCCGTTGTCCCTGCGCAGCCGCTTCAAGGTCACCGATCCGTCCTCCAACCGCGCCACGACCATCTCGCCCGAGTTCGCCGTGTTCGTCCGTTCAAGGAGAACATGGTCCCCGTCGTCAATGTAGGCGTCGATCATGCTCTTGCCGTCGGCCCGGATACAGAAGATATTGCCGCGCCTCCGCCCCACCATCCAGGTCGGGACGTCCATGGCCTCTCCCGAAACGTCAAAAGACTCGCGCGGCGATCCCGCCGCGACCAGCCCGGCAAGCGGCACCCTGACCTGGCTCTCGCCGAACGTCGGCAGAGGGATTCCCGGCAAGGACAGCTCACCCCTCTCCCTCCGGAGATAGCCCTTCCTTTCCAGGCTGATGATGTGTTTAAAGACGGCCGATGGATTGGCGATCCCCAGGAGGCCGCCGAGCTGCCTGATCGTGGGCGCGTACCCGTGCTCAAAAACAAAGTTCTCGATCGCCTTCAACGCCTTGGTTTGCTTGTCCGTCAATTCCCTCTTCAGTTTGTTTACCATTTTGTTCACCATTTATAAAATAGTGCGGCCCCCGTCGTTTGTCAAGAGGGAAAATGAAAAATTTTCGCCGCCGGGGAAAACCGGGGGATCCGGGTTACGGCAGCGAGCGGACCTTCGAAGGCCGGAGGCCCAAAACCGATCCGATCCTGGAACCCTCCATCGGTCTATGGAAATAGAACCCCTGGGCGTACTGCCCGTTCAGTTGCCTCAGCATCTCCATCTGCTCGGCCGTCTCCACGCCCTCGGCGATGACGTCCAGTCCGAGATTACGGGCCAGCGTCAGGATCGTCCTGACGATCTCCAGCCCCTCTTCGGAAGAATCTATGCCTTTGATGAAACTCCGGTCGATTTTCAACCCATCCACCGGAAGCCGGCCGAGATAATTCATCGAAGAATAGCCCGTCCCGAAATCGTCGATGAAGACACGGACGTTCATGCCTCTCAACTCTTTGAACAGGCGGGCGGCCCAGTCCGTGTTGTCGATGATCATGCTTTCCGTGATTTCGAAATCCAGCGAGGAAGGATCCAGCCCGGTTTCGCGGAGGATATCCCTCACCTGGCGGGCGAACCCCGGCATAAGCTGCTTGTTGGAAAGGTTGACGCTTATGGCCAAAGGCGGGCTCTGAGGAAATCTCTTCTGCCACTCCCTCGCCTGCCGGCAGGCTTCCTGGAGAGACCACTGGCCAATGGGAATGATCAGTCCGGTATCTTCCGCCAGGGGGATGAACTGACAGGGATTGATAATGCCGCGGACGGGATGTTTCCAGCGAAGGAGCGCCTCGAACCCGATCACTTCGCCCGTCGAGAGCTTGACGATGGGCTGATAATGCAGCAGGAACTCGCTCCTCTCCACCGCCCGCCTCAGGTCCGAGTCCAGTTCCAGCAGCGTCACGGCCTGGTCCCTCATGCTTTCATCGAACACGGCGTGGCGGGCCCTCCCCGACGCCTTGGCCCTGTACATCGCCGTGTCGGCATCCCGGAGGAGATGCTCCGGTTTCTGGTAGCGTGGATTGGCAAGGGCGATTCCGATGCTGGCGGTGGTGAAAACCTCCTTCCCTCCCAGATTGTAGGGTTGGGAAATCTCGTGCTGGATTCTTTGGGCGGTCTTTTCCGCGTCGGATTCGTTTTCGAGATCCTCGAGAATCATGGCGAATTCGTCGCCGCCCAGGCGCGCGACCGTATCCCCGAATCTCACGAATCGCAAAAGCCTTTTCGCCACGCAGCCGAGCAGGTGATCGCCCTTCATGTGACCCAGGGAATCGTTGACGTTCTTGAAGCGGTCGAGATCTATGAACAGCACGGCGAATAAGTATTTCTTGCGCCTCTGGATGCGCGCCAGGGATATGCCCAGCCGGTCCATGAAAAGCGCCCGGTTGGGAAGGTTCGACAGCTTATCGTGGAAGGCATCATGGAGGAGCTGATCTTCCAACGACTTGTGGTCCGTGATATCCATCCAGTAGCCGATGATTTCCTTGGGCCTTCCCTCGCGGTCCCGGGAGATCCGCATCTCATCGCGCAACCACCTGTAGGTCCCATCCTCTCGCTTCATCCGGAATTCGTGGATCAGATGCCCCACGTCGAACACGTATTTCAGCATGGCCAGGATTTCGTCCCGGTCGTCGGGATGCACTTTTTCCAGCCAAACCCCGGGATCTTCGAGGAAATCCCGCGGATCGTAGCCGAGGAGAAGCCTGATGCCGGAGCTGACGTAAGTCGCCATATAGCCGTTGGCGGGGTTGCAGCAGAAAACGACGCCCGAGCTGGAAGAGAGAAAGTGTTCCAAGCGCGCCTTGGCGGCCAACGCTTCGGCTTCGTTTTCATCCGCGCGTTTTCTCAACGCCCGGATTTCCTCCTCCGGGGGCAGTTTGAACTCCGCGGGAAAGCCCGGCTTTCCGTTCCCAGCCTGTCCAAAAGCCGTCTTTTGTCCGGGGGGAGCCTCATCGGGCGGACGGCGCTGTTCCCGCCTTCCTCCCGGGCAGGGATTGGCCTCCTTGGCGGTGAATTCGCGTTGCCGGGATTGGTGATTGGACATTTTTCTTTAGAACCGCATGGTGTCAGATTGCGGGCGTCATAACAATCACTCCGCGCGATGATTGGGGGGGTGATTTTCCCGGGCCGCGGCTACTCTCTCATGATGAGCCGGGGCCCGGAGCCGGCGACGGGCGGGCGGCCATTCCCTCTTTTCCCCCCGCCCGGCGGCGAGTTCCGGTTTTCCGGCCCAGGCTGAATCCAGACGCCCCGGATGATTCAAAAACGCGTAAACGGCTGGCGGCCGCGCTTCCTCAGGACATAAAACACATAACCATATGCCGTCGAATACTTGCGGAAGAGGGCGATCTCACGCCTTGTTGCGGATATCAGGGCGAGGGCATCAGGATCATCCGGGTGCTTGGAGCCGAACGTCTTCAGGCGCCGGGCGAGAGGCCTATAATAGTTTTTCTCCCAGGCATCATCGGGAAGCGCGAAGTGGCCGATGATGTTGTAGCCGTACTTCCGGCAGGCGGCGAGGTTTTCGGAGACGGTCCTCATGCCCGGATACACGTCGCTGAAGAACGTCGAAGGTTCGCTGGGAGGATCTTTCGTCAGCCAGGAGAGCTCGCTGACCGCGCATACTCCTCCCTCCTTCAAAAAGCTCCTCCAAGTCCGGAGCCCCTCATCAAAGCCGTGGATGTATATGGCTCCCTCGGACCAGATGATGTCAAAGACCCCGGGCTTGAACCCCAGCGCGCTCATCGAGCCCTGGATGAGCGAAATCCGGCCGGAAAGCGCTTCTTCCCGCCGGCGCGACATCAGGTGCGCGAGGAAAGGCAGATGGATATCCAGACCGATGACGCGGCCGCCGCTCAGCCTGGCCAGCTCGAGCGTTTGGGCGCCCGGGCCGCAACCGATGTCGAGGATGACGGGGGACCTTGAAAGGCGGGGGATCATCCGGAAGGCGCGCCGTGTCGCCTCGTCGCTCCCCGGTCCGGCTCTGGACAATCCTTCATGAAGCTCGAAAAGAAGTTTTATTACACCAGCGCTAGTCTGTCTCATTTTCTATAGCCGTACGCTTTCCGGCCGGCACTGAATTCACATACCTCGATGACGGCCGGCGAAACCTCGTGTCGTGCGCCGAATGCGACGGCGCCGGCTTCCCGGTCAAGGCTTTGTTTGCCCCGACGCCTCTCTGAGCATTTTCAGATAACCCTCGATTTTTCCCTTCAGCGCCGGGTCCTTGATGAGAGGAAGGGTTTTTTCAAATATCGCACAGGCCTTGTCCGTTTGTTTGTCGTTCGCATAGGCGATACCCAGGTTGATGCTCATCTGAGCGTCCGCCGGGTTGAGGCTGCTCGCCTTCTCGAAGGTTGATACGGCTTCGGGATACCTTGCCATCTCGTTAAGGATGACTCCCTTGACGTTATAGGCCGCCGCCGTCGCCTGTTTTCCCGAGTTTTGTATCGATTTTTCGATGAAGTCCAGGGCCGGCTCCAGCTGCTTTTGTTCGAACTTCAGCTTGGCCAGATAGAAGGCGGAATAGGCATTGCCGTCGGCGGAAAATGACTTGAGATATTCCGTCTCGGCTCTCCTTTTGTCTCCCATCTCCTGGAAAGCCGTGCCCAGATAGGCCCGCGCCTCGGCGAAATCCGGTTTGACTTCCAGGCATTTTTCGAAAGCGCCGACCGCCTCGGTGAAATTGCGTTTTTCGAGTTTGATCATGCCCAGCAGGTGAAGAGCCTGATAGTGGCGAGGATTCAGGGAGAGGGCTTCGTTCACGTAAACGAGCGCTTGGTCGGCCAAACCGTATTTCATGGCTATGACCGCCTTGTCGTACTGATTCTGGGCGCCCTTGTCGCTTTTTTGATTGATCCGCTTCTGCGAGGATGCGCAGAACGCCGCGCTCAGAATCATAACGGACGCGAGAATGGGGTGTATCTTCCTCATGTTTAACCTCAGGAACGCCGACGGCGGTTGTTGTTATTATAGTCCAGGTCGCCGCCGGCGACAAGCGGAACTTGCGCCGTCGTTCCGCCGGGCTTTGTCGCCGGCCGCGCTTCGTTTATAATAGGAGGGCCGGCCGGCGATCGTTCGCGCCGGCAAAAAGCCGGGAGTGAACACCGCAGAACCCGGCGGGAGTAAGGCCATGAGCAATAACTTGTCCAGGGTTTTCGCCGTGATCTCCATTCTAAGCCTCTGTGCCGCCGGCGCCTTGATTCCGCCGGGCTTGTCCGGCCAGGCCTTGGGCCAACTCAGCGAAGACGAGCTCAACACGGTCGACATCATCAAGCGCACCAAGAACTCCGTCGTGTTCATCACCAATATCCAGCTCGTGCGCGACTTCTTCTTCTCTTCCGAGCAGGAAGTGCCGCGCGGCAGCGGGTCGGGGTTCGTCTGGGACGAACAAGGCCGCATCGTCACCAATTATCATGTCATCGAAGACGGAGACATTTTTAATGTGACCCTGCCGAACCAGAAGGAAAGGAAAGCCCGGCTCGTCGGCAAGGAACCGAACAAGGACATCGCCGTCCTCCAGATCGAGGGCGAGCGCGCTGGCCTTTTCCCGGTCCGAGCGGGATCATCCAAGGACCTCCAGGTCGGGCAGAAGGTCATCGCCATCGGAAACCCCTTCGGATTCGACCACACGGTCACGACCGGGATCGTCAGCGCGGTCGGGAGAAGCATCCTCGGGGCGGGCGGGGTCACCATCCGCGATATGATCCAGACCGACGCCTCGATCAATCCCGGCAATTCCGGGGGACCGCTCCTCAACTCGGCGGGGGAGCTCATCGGCATGAACACGATGATCATATCCCCCTCCGGAGCTTCGAGCGGAATCGGATTCGCGGTGCCCGTGGATATCATCAAGAAGATCGTGCCCGAGATCATCCGCTTCGGCAAGGTCATCCGGCCGGGCATAGGGGCGACGCTGCTCGGCGACCAGTACGCGCGAAGGCTCGACGTCAAAGGCGCCATCCTTCTCGAGGTCCCGCGCGACAGCGCGGCATATGAGACGGGCCTTCGCGGGCTCGGCCGCGACAGGGCCGGACGGCTCTATATCCGGGACATCATCACCGCCCTCGACGGCATCAGGATCGCGTCCTATGACGACTTTTACAACGCCCTCGACAACTATAAGATCGGAGACACTGTGACGCTGACCGTCCAGAGAGAGGGCCGGACGCGCAAGGTCCGGATCCAGCTGGTCAGGATCGATTGACGCGCGGCGCCGGAAATCCTTGACGGCGGAGGCGAAAACAGCCGCCGGCCTCGCGAAACGGAATCCGAAACACCGGAGAATCTTCCCCGGATGCCTACCTGACCTGTGTATAAATCCAATAAATGAAGTATCCCAGGTAGACGGCCAGCAGGATCCAGGCCACGAGGCGAAGAGTCCTGTCGATGCTTTTCAGGACCGGGCCTCCGCGGCGGGGCTTACCCTTTTTCATCGCGGCCAGCGCATATAAAACGGCCAAGGCCAGAAGCAGATAGAGGAATTTTCTCAACATGACAGCGTCCGGAAACGCGGCCGCGCCGCAAGGCGGAGCCGCAGGTCGTCCAGTATAATCCGGTCCCCCGGCGTTGGCAAGCCCGGGGGCCGCGCCCGGGATCATGAACCTTTTGGCTTCCGATTTCGTCTTAAGTAAAGATATGATCAAACCGAGGTATATCATGAAAAAGTGGATCCCGCGGCTGTTCGCCGCCCTGTTCATTCTCATGTTCTTCTATTTTCTGATGGCCTGTGGAAAGAAAAAGGCCGAGCTTAAGCTGGTCGCCGTCGCCCGCGGAGACATCCAGGAAAAGGCTCTGGCCGTCGGAACCCTCGAACCCGACAAGGAGACCAAGGTCAAATCGACCATCCCGGGCATCGTTTCCGAGGTCCTCTTCAAAGTCGGAGATTCGGTCAAGGCCGACGCCCCCCTCTTTAAAATCTCCCCGAACCCCACGCCCCTTGAATACGTGGAGGCCCGCCGCAGCATGGAGGTCGCCGAAGTGAACCTGAAAAAGCTCAAGGTCGACTGGGAACGCCGGATGGAGCTTTTCAAAACGTCCCTGGTCTCCAAATCCGAGCTGGATGCCACCGAGAGCGCTTTCCAGGAGGCCAATCTCCTCTATAAAATCGCCGCAGAACGTCTCCAGCTCCTCGAAAAAGGGCGGATATCGATGGCCAACAGGGAGATCGACTCGATCATCAAATCCCCCGCCGGCGGCGTCATCCTCTCCCAGGATGTCTTCCTGGGCGATCCGGTCGTGCCGCTGACCAACTATCAGCCGGGGACGGAGCTCTGCTCCCTCGCCGACATGGACAGCATCCGCTTCAAGGGGACGGTGGACGAGATCGACGTGGGCAAGATCGTCACCGGCATGCCCGCCGAGATCACGATCGGGGCCCTCCCGGACGCGAAGATTTCCGGCGAGGTCATCCGCATCTACCCGAAAGCCAAGAAAGAAGGGAACGCCACGCTTTTCGACATCGAAATCTCCCTGACCAAGGATCCCGGAATTCTTCTCCGGGCGGGCTTTTCGGCCACGGCCAGCATCCGCATCCGGGAACGTCAGCAGGTCCCGATTCTTCCCGAGCGCCTGGTCATTTTCGAGAAAGGCAAGCGCTTCGTCGAAGTCCCTGAAAGCCAAGAGAAAGGCGAGCAGAAGACCCGCAGGGTCGAAATCCAGACCGGGCTGTCGGACGGCTTGAACATTGAAATCCTCTCCGGCCTGAAAGAGGGCGAAAAGGTCGTCGAAAAACCTCCCCGGGAAATCAAGTGACCGGACAGGAGTCGAGCCCGTGATCGGCATATTCCTCCGCAATCTCTTCCGGGATCTCGTCCGTCAGCCGTTGCGGACCGCGCTGACGCTTTCGGGCGTCATCTGGGGAACGTTTTCCGTAGTCCTGCTGATCGCTTTCGGGGACTCCCTGTCCAAAGCCCAAATCAAAAGGGCCCACGGCATGGGACAGGGCATTGTTCTGGTCTTTCCCGGACGGACAACCCTCCCCTGGCAGGGATTCATAAAGGGCAGGGCCGTGCGGATCACCCCCGAGATCGTCGAGGAGATCCCGGAAAAAGTCCCCGGCATAGAACTCATCAGCCCCGAATTCGTCAGCAGCCGCCCCATCCGGTACGGCAGCAAGGAATTCCGGAACAGCGTCCGCGGCATCAATCCCCAGTTCGAACTGATGCGGAACACGATCGCCGAGAAGGGCCGGTTCCTGGATCCCGAGGACATGGCCGGCCGAAAGCGCATCTGCTTCATAGGAAATGTCCTGGCGGAGGATCTTTTTGGAAACGAAGAATCCGTGGGCAAGGCCCTGTTCATCGACGGCGTTCCTTTCACGATAGTCGGAGTGATGCGCGAGAAAACCCAAAACTCGAATTACAACGGCAACCGCGACGAACGATGCGCATTCATCCCCTGGACGACGTATGCCTCGCTTTACGGCGTGAAGTACGTCTCGAATCTCATTTTCCGGCCGCTGGATCTCGAGCGGAGCAAGGAAACCATGCAGCGCGTCAAGGATCATCTGTCAAAGCTCTCCGGCTTCTCTCCGGCCGATCCGGACGCCCTGGGTGTTTGGGACACCCTGGAGCTCGAAAAGCAGCTCAAAATGTTTTTCGTGGCCTTCTCGATCTTCCTCGGAGCCATCGGTTCCTTAACGTTGCTGGTGGGGGGCGTGGGCGTCGCGTCCATCATGAGGGTCGTCGTCGAAGAGAGGACCCGCGAAATCGGCGTCAAGCTGGCCGTCGGAGCCCGCCGCCGGACGATCCTCTGGCAGTTCTTCTGCGAGTCCATCGTTATCATGCTCCTCGGCGGGCTCATCGGCTTCGGCCTTTCCGTGGCGGTCCTCAAGGCGATCGGAACCCTCGCCCACGGAGGATTCACCGAGTTCATCGGCGTTCCCATCCTCAATCCGCTGGTCATTGTCTCGACGATCCTAATCCTGCTCGTCATCGGCGTTATGGCTGGGATGATCCCGGCCCGCACGGCGGCATCGACCGACCCGATCGAAGCTTTGAGGAAATGACATGAACCTGACACTGCCCCGTTTTTTCTGGAGCGAATACCGGAAGCGCCGCAAGAAGACCTCCCTCATCACCTTCGCGCTTTTCTGGGGGACCCTGTCCACCCTCCTGCTCATGGCTTTCGGCCGGGGTTTGACGATCCAATTCGGTAAAGCGTTCAACGGTTTGGGAGATACCCTGATCATGGTTTACGGCGGCCAGACGTCGCTCGAATTCGAAGGCTTGCCGAAGGGACGGCAGATCTCCCTCTACCCCGAGGATATCAGCTACCTCAGGGAGCGCATCCCGGAAATCCTGCGCATCGTCCCCGAATCCTACGGCTACCTTCAGGTGTCGGCCAACGGCAAGGAAATCAATAGAACCGTTCACGGAACCACCGCGGAATTCGCCTTCCTTCGAGCCCAGATCCCGCAGCCGGGAGGACGTTTTCTCAACGCCGATGATGAGGCGGGGGGCCGGAAGGTGGCTTTCATCGGATGGACGGTGGCCAACGACCTCTTCGGGCGGGCGGATCCCGTCGGGAAGTCCATCATCATCAACCGCGTCCCCTTCACGGTCATCGGGGTCCTCCAGAAGAAAATGCAGGATTCCATGTATAACGGCCCCGACGCCGAGCAGATCTATATCCCTTTCCATGCTTACAGCCAGATCGACAGCCGGCGACGGCTCAACCAGATCCACATCCAGCCTCTGGAAGCCTCCCATTCCAAGCTGATCGAATCGCGGATCCGGACGCTCATGGGGCGGAAAACCCGTTTCAATCCCGAAGACCGCTACGCTCTGTTTTTTTGGAACACCATTGAAAACAACAACACGGTCTCGGCCATATTCACGGGGATAGAGATCTTCCTGGGCATCATGGGCGCCCTGACCCTCATCATCGGGGCCGTGGGCGTGACCAACCTGATGTACGCCGTGGTCAAGGAACGGACGAAAGAAATCGGGATCAAGCTGGCCATCGGCGCGCGACGGAGGACCATCGTCGGCCAATTTTTCCTCGAAACGCTGTTTCTCTTTGCCAAGGGAACGTTCTGGGGCTTCATCACGGCCTTCAACATCGTCAGCCTCGTGCGGCTGATCCCCCTTGATTACGGATCGTTCAATACCGGGGCTTACCTGCTGCGCCCTCAGTTCTCTTTGAGCATTTTCTTCATCTACCTGGCCATCGTAGGGGTCCTCGTCTTCCTGTCGGGGCTTTTCCCGGCGCTCAAGGCATCGCAAGCCAATCCCATCGAGTCCCTCCGCTATGAATAGAGGATTATCATGATCAAACTGCAGGACATCACCAAAGTCTATCAAACGGGAAGCCAAAGGCTGGAAGCGCTCCGGAGCATTTCCCTGAGCATCCGCAAGGGCGAATTCATCTCGATCATGGGGCCTTCCGGATCGGGGAAATCGACGCTGATGAACATCCTCGGCTGCCTGGATACGCCGACGTCGGGCGAGTATGTGCTCGACGACGACAAGGTCGCCGGCCTGACCTTCGACGAACTCGCCGCCGTGCGCAACCGCAAGATCGGATTCGTCTTTCAGAATTTCAACCTGCTGCCGTATGCGACCGCCTGGGAAAACATCGAACTGCCGATGCTCTTTAACGGGAAAAGCGGGAAAAAGCGGAAGGCGCGGACAACCGAGCTTCTGAAAGCCGTCGGCCTCTACGACTGGCGCGGCCACCGGCCGTCTGAGCTCTCGGGAGGCCAGCAGCAGAGGATCGCGCTGGCCAGGGCCTTGGCCAACGACCCGCCCATTCTTCTCGCCGACGAACCGACGGGCAACCTCGATTCGAAAAGCGGCGAGGAAATCATGGCCATCCTGACCGGCCTTTGGAAAAGCGGCCGGACGATCATCATGGTCACCCATAACGACGGCATCGCCGCGCGGTGCGAGCGGATCATCCGCATTTTCGACGGCCGGGTCCTCTCCTGACGCGAACCAGCGGCTTCCATTTAATTCTCTCCAGCCCCCCGGGATGTTCCCCCCCGGCGGAAGACTCCCGGGGTTCGCATCCCGCGGCTTTTCGCCGCCGGACGGAGACGGGCGCGAGGCGCCATCGGCGCGCGGCTCCCGTTTGACTTTCACCCGGACCTGGCATATGAATGGTTATCATCGATCCAGGAACGCCGTCTTCTTCCGTTCGCCGGATTCGAGTTGATTGACAAGGAGGCCATATGAAATCCCGGATGATCCGCCTGGCGGCCGGCTTCTTGATCGCTTTCTCGTTCGGCGCCGCCTACTCCGCGGCTCAATCAAAAGCCCTCGAGGCCATCTCCGCCTCGGACATGAAGCATGATCTGGAATTTTTGGCGGCGCGCGAGTTCAGGGGCAGGAGCGCGCCTTCCGTGGAGCTCGACATCGCCTCGAAATATATCGCGCTCGAAGCCGAGCGGATCGGCCTGAAGCCGCTGCTGCCGGGCGGTTCCTATTTTCAAGACGTCCCCGTGGAGGTGACGTCGATCTCGCCGGCCAAGTCTCGTCTCAGGCTGATCACGGCTTCCGGCGAACAGCGTTTCTATTTTCCCCGTTCTTTCACTTCGAACATGCGGACGGGGCGCGAATGGGCGGCCGCGGGAGGCCTCGTCTTCGTCGGCTCGGCTCTCGACGGGAGCGATCCCAAAGCTTCCCTTTTGTCCGGAGTGGATCTCAGGGGCAAATTCGCCGTCATGCTGGAAGAACCGTCTCCTTCCGGCAGCCTCCAGCGTTCCGGCGCGGCCGTCCGCGATCTCGGACGGGCGCGCCTGCTCAGGGAAAAAGGGGCCGTCGGCCTCATCACGATCATCAACCGCGAGCGGGAAGACGCCCTTGCGGGGAAAAACCTTTCATTCGAGCCCGGACAACGGTTGAAGTTCCCGGACATCGACGCCGCCGACCCGACGCCGCCGTCGGCCGCGTCCCAAGCCGAGCCGCCGTTCATCAACTCCATTGAGGTCCGTCACGAAGAAGGCCGGGCACTTCTGGGCGTCACGGAAACGGAGCTCGCCGGGCTTTTTGAAGCCCTGGAGAAAAAGCGGACGGTGGGCCCGAAAGACCTGCCCGGCAGGACATGCGACATCGCGGTGCTTTTCGATGTCCGGGAGACGTCGACGCCGAACGTCGTCGCCGTCCTGCCCGGCCGCGACGCCAAGCTCAGGAACGAGTATGTCGCCATCGGATCGCACCATGATCACAACCCGCCGCGCGACGGCCGCGTTTTTCCGGGCGCCGACGACAACGGCTCGGGCGCCGTGGCCATGCTGGCCATCGCCAAGGCCCTGATGGTCGAACGCCCGAAGCGGTCGGTCATCTTCGTCTGGCACACGGCCGAGGAGCGCGGGCTCGTCGGCGCCTATTATTTCGTCCAGCACTGCCCGGTCCCGGTTGAAAAAATCAGCGCCAACCTGAACCTGGACATGATCACCCGGAACGACCCGGACGGCATCTACCTCATCGGCTCGAACAAGCTGAGCACAGAGCTCGACCGGAGCATCCGGTCCATGAACGCAAAGCACATCGGCCTCAAGCTGGATTACGAATACGAAGATCCGCGGCACGCCGACCGGTTCTTTTTCCGGAGCGACCAGTATCCCTATATCCGCTACGGCATCCCGGGCGTGTGGTTTTTCTGCGGGACAACCGAAGATTATCACCGGGAAACCGACGTCGAGGAAAAAGCCGATTACCGGAAAATGACCCGGGTGACGAAACTGGTCTATCTGGTCGCGATGGATATCGGGAACGGGCCTGGACTGCTGAAGCTGGATATCCACCCCGAGGTCACCGCGCGCGGGGCGCATAACATGAAAGTCGCCTGGCTGACTTCCCCGGCGGCGCCGAAGCCGAATAAATAGCCCGGCAGGCCGCGAAACCGCGGGTTACGCCCGGAAGGAAGCGCGCCCATCGAACCTCCTTCAGGCGGCTCAGGTGACGGGCTCGCCCCGGGTCGCCGCGTCCGACCAGCGGCGCTTGCCTTCGTAATGGCCCTTGAAGTCATAATCGACGAGCTCGAGCGAGGCCAGCCACTTGCACCATTTATAGGCGTATTTTCCGTCGGCGACGACGCGGAGGGGAAATCCGTGGTCGGCCGAAAGGGGCGCGCCGTTCATCTCATAGGCCAGCAGGAACCTCTCCGGCTCCCGCCGGACCTCGTCGACGAACAGGTCCGTCTCGAATCCCTCGCCGCCTCGGATCGCGATTTTTTTCGCGCCGGCCTTCATCCCGGCTTTTTCGATGACGTCAAGAAGCCTGGGGCCGCGGATTTCCACCCTTCCCCAGTGGACGCGGGTCATGCACTGGAGAATGACGGTCGCCGAAACGGGCGGGAACAGATCGCGGATTTCGCCGAGCGAGAACGCCCGCGGGGAATCGACCATCCCTTTGACCTCCAGGGAATAACCGCCGGGATCCGCAAGCCAGGACCCGAGCCGCCGCGGACGGCCGAAAATGTGATAGACGAACAAGTCCTCGACGGGCGTGATGGCATCGGAATCCTCGGGTTTGATTGATCTCATGGCTCGCTCCTATTTGGGTATCCGAATCTCCGGGCTTTGTCAAGGCCGGCCCGAACCCATGATCCGAGGGATTTCCCGTCGCGGCGGGATAAGGGGCCGGGACGGATTCTTATCCACAACCCTTTCCATTTCTTATATAATCATCGTCCGCGATCGGCGGGAAAGCCGCCCGTGGACCGGCGAAGCGGCGGGCGCAGGCTTTCGAGCCGGCGGCCGTTCCGCTTCTTGCAGAACGCCATGAGAGGGGAATGCCATGAACGAAAAATTGAGCTTGAAGCGTCTCAAGGAAATGGCCGGCTCGGAAGTCGGTCTCTCCGATTGGCTGACCATCACCCAGGAACGGATCGACGCTTTTGCCGAATGCACGGAAGACCGGCAATGGATTCATGTCGATCCGGAGAAAGCTTCGCGGAGCCCCCTCGGCGGCACCGTGGCCCATGGGTTCCTTCTTCTCGCGCTTCTCCCCTATTTCGGCCGCGGCAACCCCCTTTTCAACATGGAATTCAAGATGGCTGTGAACTACGGGCTCAACCGGGTCCGTTTCATACATCCCGTCCATCCGGGCGACCGCGTCCGGAACCGGGCCGTCCTCAAGGATTTCAGAAAAAAGGGGTTCCGGCGGATTCTGCTGACGATCGAAAACACGCTGGAGATCGAGGGCCGGACGAAACCGGCCATGACCGCAGAGCTTTTAGCGATGTTCGTCATCTAGCCCGCCGCCGCGCCCGGAATCACCGGTCCGGCTCCGCTCCAGGATGCGACCCCCGCCGGAAAAGATCCGCGAATCGCGGCCGAAAGCCGGACGGCGGCGGTTCACCTGGATTCCGGTTCGACGTGAACGAGGACCCGGTTCAATTCCGGGATGGCGGCCTTCACGCGTTCCTCGATCGAGGTGGACAGCTCATGCGCCTTGATAATCGATATCCCGTCGTCCAAGGTGCAGTGCATCGAGGCCGAAAGCTTGTCCCCGTGGCAGCGGACCCGGATATCATGGCACCGGGACGCCGGAGCGATCTGCCTCGTCACTTCCTGGATTCTTTTCACGAGGGAAGCCTTATCGGCGGTCACATCCTGCCCGTCGCCGATCCCGGTGCCCCGCGACTCGATATGGGTGTTGATCCGCTTGATATTCGGCATGTCATCCTTGAGATCCTGCTCGATATGGCTGGCCATCTCATGCGCCTGGTAAAGCGAAAGGTGATCATCGACCTCAAGATGCAGGTCGACATACATCCGGCCTCTATCCTCATGGACGCTGACGTTATGGACGGCCATCTGATTCCGGTTGGCTACCGCCCGGATGCGCTTGGCGATGTTTTCGCGGTCGGCCTCTCTCGGGTCGGTATGGATGACCACGTCGGCGCCCGGGGAAATCCTGCGCACTTCCTTTTCGACCGCGTCGGCGATGGCATGGGCGCGTTCGAAGGACAGGTTGCGGTCCATGACGATATTCATATCCACGAAGAGCCGGGGACCTGAGCGGCGGACCCGGATTTGGCCGACGTCCAACACTCCGTCCACGGCTCCGGCCGCGTCCTTGAATTGCTGGGCCATCCCGTCCGGAGCGCCGTCCAGGAGAACTTCGACCGTCCTCTTTCCCAGCCTATAGCTGACGAAAACGACGATGCAGGCGACTCCCAGCGCGGCCACGGCGTCGGCACGCGATAAAACCGCGCGGAACCGCGGAAAAACGTGCTGGCCCAACCAGACGAAGACGAGGCCGGCGATGACCACCGCCGAACTCCAGATATCCGTCGAAAAATGCAGCGCGTCGGCTTCCAGCGCCTGGCTGTGATATTTTCGGGCCGTCCGGTAAAGGATCTTGGAACGGCCGGCATCCACGACGATGGAGACGGCCATGACGAGAAACGCCCAAAAGGAGGGATCGACTTCGACGGCGCGGAAAAACAGCCTTTGCCCGGCTTCGTAGATGATCCAGGCGCAGGTGATGAACAGCAGCACAGTTTCGATCAGCGCGGAAAAATTTTCGATTTTCCCGTGGCCGTAGGGATGCATGCGGTCGGCGGGCTTGCCGGAAAAACGCACGGCAAGAAAGGTTATGACGGCGGCTACGAGGTCCAGCGCCGAGTGCGCCGCCTCGGCCAGAATCCCCAGGCTTCCCGTCATGAGCCCGACAACCAGCTTCATGCCCGTGAGGAAAACGGCCGCGACCACGGAACTCGAGGCCGCCGCCCTCTTTTCGTTTTCCGCCCGCGAAGAATCGACGTCTTCTTCAATACGCATATGCCGATTGCCCTTTCGTTTGTTAAATTAATGTAGCATGCCTCTCCGGCGATTACAACAGGCTCACGGCCGTGTTGACAGCCGCCGGAGGTATTGGTATAAACGGCCTGGAGAAGCGGGAGATGAGAATGAACGCGCGGCGCGCGGTTTTTCTCGCGGCGGCGGCACTGGCCCTGGCGGACGTCTCCGGCTGCGGGAAGGACGCCGGCCGCGGGGTTTTCAAGCTGGAAGAAATCCCCCTGACGATCGAGCAGGTCGACTATGAACCCGCGATCCATTTCGAGCAGGGCGACCCCTATCCCCACCTGGACCTGGACAAAGTCGCCAAGGACCGGGTGGTTAAAAAAGAGCACCGGGCCGTCGTCCTGGAGAATCCCTTCATCCGTCTCATTCTGCTCCCGGAGATGGGGCGCGTCTATTCGCTCGTCAACAAGACGACCGGGCACGAGGTTTTCTGGCGCAACGATATCGTCACGGTGGGCTCCGGCAGCAATCCTTGCGGCTGGTGGCTCTGGATCGGCGGCGCGGAATACACGCTCCCGGGGGACGAACACGGGACCACCTGGGCGGAGCGGTGGGATTACGACATCCTCGCGGACGACGCCGGACGGAAGACGGTCGGCCTCGGAGTGACGGAGAGAGGAACGGGGCTTAGGGAAAACATCGAGATCTCGATATTCCCCGGCCGCTCGTATTATCAGGCGGATATCCGGATTCATAATCCGACGCCGGACGACGTGATGTTCGCCCATTGGGTCAATCCGCAGTGGGCGCCGGGCGGCCGGAACGAGCTCACGGACAACACGGAATTCATCATACCGACCCGGCGCATCCTCATTCCGGAAAGATTCCGACGGGCGCTGGGGCCGAGCCCCCAGGACTGGGAAACATCGCCCCTGCGCTTCATCAAGGGCTGGACCACGGGATGGGGGGACCTGATGGCCGAGAACCTGGAAGCCGGATTCTTCGGCGCGTATTCTCACGATGAAGAAGAGGGCGTCGTCAGGATTTTCGACCCGGCCGCGAATCCCGGCATGGATATGTGGACCTACGGCTTCCGGCCGCGCGGCCCGGCCGCCATCCCCATGGGTTCAGGGGCTGCCAACA
>Ga0228535_1001934_pt1 | contig 24813 bp, 18 predicted proteins | sample SJ1metagenome_FD_168457 | JGI IMG/M metagenome (GOLD analysis project Ga0228535, IMG submission 168457) | Enriched culture of PCE-dechlorinating microbial communities from Ithaca, New York, USA - SJ1 | ecosystem: Engineered > Modeled > Simulated communities (microbial... > Unclassified | place...
TTCACCATCAAGGGCAAGACACAGTGGTGTGAGATATCAGAGAAGCAGGCAATGATCTTGAGATGCCTGGGTGTTCCCTTACCGGTGAAATCGCAGGATGTTCAGGCTCAACTGGTGAAAAAGCGCGACCCGAAACCCAAAGCAAGATAATCTTTTCGCACTACAGTAAAGAACATGGGGTATACTACTCTGCATCCCCTACAATCTGATTCGGATCCAGGGAAAAAACAAAAACTCTGAACTGACTAATTACCTAGGATTATCAGTACCAGGAACAAAATCCACATCCTCCACAGGAATGATAAAAGGGCTCCTCTAGTGCATGAATTCCTGAAACAGGGTACCTGGAAGCTAATCCAAAAATTCCTCTTCTTTGTTTGCAACCATAGGTACCAACCTTTGCTATGTGTACGTTTTGGTAGACACTTTTCCAGTGACTGTGACCATATTGGTTTATAACTCTTCAGATTTATAGTCCGCTTCATTCAGCTTGTTTTGCATAAGTAGAAAACCAGGTGCAACCCCCACCATAAAAAGAGGTGGTTTGTGGCAACAGTGGGGGGTTGCACCTGGATAATTGTCTTACTCTTAGAACAAATTACCTTCCAGCATGGAAAGAAAGCCCTCCTCCCCGAAGATCAAGTGGTCCAATATCTTGATGCCCAGGATGTCACCTGCCTGCCTGAGCCTTCTGGTTACATCCTTGTCCTCCATGCTTGGCTCAAGATTGCCGCTGGGGTGGTTGTGGGCAACCACGATTGCAGTGGCTCGTTGTCTCACTGCTTCGGTAAAGACTTCTCTTGGATGTACTAACGTACGATTAACCAACCCAACCGAACATACATTCACCGAAAGAACCTCATGAGCACCATTGAGGCAGATACTTAAAAAGTGCTCCTGCATCCTGGAGGCGTAGTGCTGAACAAGTGGGTAGATTTCAGACGGTGTGGAAATCTGACGCCGCTTGGGAGGAAGGCGTCTTCTTCCCAACTCCAAGGCAGCCCCTATCAACGTGGCTTTCGCAGTACCGAGACCGGGAATGTTCATCAGCTCGTCATTGGTGACTACCGCTTTTTTATCGAGCAACTCCATCAGGTCCTTGGCGATGGCGTTCACCGACCGTTCCTTGTTACCGCTTCCAATAAGAATAGCCAACAGTTCCTGGTCGCTGAGGGCTTCCGCTCCGCGCAGGATCATCCGCTCCCTAGGCCTGTCACACACCGCCATTTCCTTGATTCTCTGTTCAGTAGGTTGAGTAATAAAGTATTTCATACACACCTAAGGCAAAGAAGGTGTCGTTTTGCTTGAGTCCTTTCCGAAGATTGTGGTACAAATGCATATATGCAACAAACGTATCGCATCGGAGAACTGGCAAGAAAGTGCAACGTGACCGTTCGTACCATCAGGTACTACGAGTCACTCGGCCTCTTGAAGACCAACCATCGCAGTGATGGGGGGCAGCGTTACTATACCGATGCCGATGTTGTGTACCTGAATCGAATCGCCGAGCTCAAGGAACTCGACTTCTCCCTCAGCGAAATCAGGACCATCATCCTGATGGGTGGTGAAGACACAACCGGACAGAAGCGAAGAAACGAATTGCTTCGCCAGTATCGCAGCAAGCTCAGCGAAGCAATGGAGCGACAGGCGGCCATCGAGCGACGTGTGGCAGACCTGTCCTGGCACATCCAGCAACTGGAAACCAACGACGACTTCCAGCAGTGCCCCGGCTTGATGTGCAAAAATTGTACCTTCAAGGACCGTTGCCGGTTCAGGGAGCTCTAGACAGCAAGTACTCTCCTACAATCCGGGCCTGCCTGATGGCTTGGCGTTTCAATTCCAAGGGAAGGCGCTGGTTGAAGAACATGCACTCATAGGTCAGATCACCGGTGTACTTGATCTCATGCAATGCCTTGATCACAGCATCCCAATCGATGGTTCCATAGAAGGGCAGCAAATGCTCGTCCTCCTTGCCCTTATTATCGGCAATATGGGTGGCCACCAAGTACCTTCCCATTTGACGGATGTCGTCGGCAAGGTCATGACCCCGCTGGTGGGCATGCCCTGTGTCGTAGCAGATGCCGACAGAGCGGGAGTTGAAAGATTCCACCAGCTGTACAAGCTGTTGGACTTGGGTCATCTCATCATCGGCGTTCAAGTTCTCGAACGCAAGGATGACGTTCTTTTGCTCGGCTTCATCTACGTATTTCTTATATGCTCTTACATTTTCTTCGACTCCCCCTTTGGTGGGGTGAACTACCAGAATGGGAATACCCAAATACTGGCAGATGTCCAGCGAACGAGTGAGCAACTCATCAAGGATATGTCCGTCGGGGGCATAGGGTGCATGCGCTTGATTGAAAACCAGGGCATGCTGGCCCTTCAGGTCCTTCAACCTTCCTGCATACTGTTTCCACTCTTTGCCGGCCAGGCTTGCCTGGGGATTGAGCATTTCGCATAGGTTCAAGTCCAGCACCTTGAAGTCCTCCTTGGCATAGAGGCCAAGGAGGTGGACCATCTCAATTTTGCTTCCATCGCGATTGAAGCTGATAAGGTTGGTACTGGTGGCTATTCTCACTACTTCTGCATCCTAAGAAATTCGGTGAAGTAGCTGTTGATCTCAGCTTCCAATTCCCTGCTGGTCTGCTCGGGACTCTTGTTTTCGGTAAGCATCTTGAGAATGCCGCTCTGGAAGGCGTAGTAGATCTGATACGCACTGGGTACCCAAATACCCTGCAGCTTCGGATTGCTGTCCAATAACTGCTTGATTGCAACCCCATAGTGGGGATTTACCTTCAAGTGCGCTTCAAATTCTGGTAGGGAGTAGGTGTCACGGTTCACAGGGAAGTACCCGGTTGCGATGTGCCACGTATACTGCTGCTGTGCACTGGTAGCAAACTTGACGAACTCCCAGGCCGCATTTTCATTGCCCGAATCGTTGTTCAAGGCGTAAATGGCTCCGCCGCCTACATTGACGCCGCCGGTTGCCTTTTCATCGACCATCGGAAAGGGAGCGACACCGACCTCGAAACGGTCACCAACCATGGAGTGGATGGTGGTCAGGTTGCTGGTGGAGGCTACGATCATGGCAACCCTCCCGCTGGCAAATGCTCCATTGAGGTCGCTGGTCAGGTTCTCCAAGGCCCCTGTTGCATATAAAGCCTTCCATTTTGTCAGGAAGTTGACCATCGTCCCGTTCTCATGGAACAGGACCTTGGTGGGATTGCCAGTATGACCGTTCTCAAAGTCGGTCAGATAGGAGAGTCCGTTCTGCTGGCCCAGCCATACCATCAACTCATAGGTGGTCGGCACATTGGCAAAACCATAACGCGTTACCTTTCCCTTCTCATCAGTTACCTTGAGCTTGCTGGCAACACTGGCAAGGTCGTCGAGGGTACGGGGAGCTGTAGTGATTCCCGCTTCATCGAAGGCGGTCTTGTTGTAGTAGAGCAGGATGGTTGAGCTGTTGAAGGGCATGGCGATCATCTTTTGCTTGTACGTGATCGAGAGTCGTGCCGCTTCCATGATCTGAGAAAGGTCAAAGCCGTCCGCCTTTGCCAAATCCTCCATGGCGATAAGGTTGGGAGTATCACGGATATCAAGGACGGCAGCACCATCGAGCTGGACCAGATCGGGCAGGTCCCTGGGCGAGGAAGACTGCCAGATTGCTTTTGCCTTGGTCAGTACATCATTGGCCTTTCCTTGGTAGACAGCCTGGACTTGGATATTCTTCTCTTTACCCACCGTGTTGTTGAATTCAGCTACGAGTGCTTCTGCGGCTTTGCCGGCAAGGCCGCTGTTTGGATGCCACCAGGTGATGGTGGTTATTGCATCAGGTTGGTTCTCTACCTGACCGAGGGCAACGAGGCTTTGGGTGGCCAAGAGGACTAGTAGCGCATAGATGAACATTCGTTTCATGGTTATCTCCCTGCAAAGCGTGTACTCACGCTGGATTGAATTGGTTTGTGCATCGCAACAAAGGCGATGAGAATCGGGGTGATTAACAAGGTGATGGCGGCAAACTGCGGACCATAGTCGAGGTTTTCGGAGAACCCGAGCATCGTAAGTCCCACCTGGACGGTTCTCATGCTCTCCTTGTTGGTGACCAACAAAGGCCACAGGTAGTCATTGAAAATGGTGCTGAAGCTGTGGATCGCCAAGGTGATCACTACAGCCTTGCTGATGGGAATCAGGAGGGTGGTCAGAAACCGCAGGTCGCCGCAACCTTCGATGACAGCCGCCTCGCGGTATTCGCTGCTTACCGTTTTAAAGTACTGGCGCAACATGAAAATATGAGTCGGAGCAAGCAGGGTGGTGCTGATGATTCCCAGGTATGTGTCGGTAAGCCTGAGCGATCGTATGGTCGAATAATTGGCTAAAAGGAGGGCATCGGAGGGCAGGAGCATGGTTGCTACTATGAGGACGAACAAGGCATCCCTTCCTTTGAAGGTGAAGAAGGAGAACGTATAGGCGGCAAGGATGCTCACTGCCATTCGTAGGACGGTGCCAAGTGAAGCTGTGACCAACGAATTGGCTAAAAACTGCTCCAGATTGGACTCGCTGAAGGCCCGCTGATAGTTCTCCAGGTTCGGTACTGAAGGCAGGAGCCTTGCAGGAATGCTGGTAAAATCGGCATAGGTGAAGAATGAGGCGCTGATGGAGTAGAAAATGGGGAATACGACTATCAGCGAAAGCAAGGTGGCCACGAGGGCTGTAAGTTTTTTCATTGGTAGTAGACCCTCCTTCGTTCCATATGAAGCAACAACAACAGGGCCGAGAGGGTAAGAAGAAATACCACCGTAGCGATTGCCGATCCCATTGCGTAGTTGCCGCTCTTGAACCCTTCCAAATACATTTGGTAGACCAACGTCTGGGTCGAGCGGAAGGGACCACCTTCGGTGAGAATGAGAACCGGGGAGGAAATGAGCATGGCATCCTTGATGTTTGTCATCAACACAAAGACAAACGTCGGGGCGATGAGGGGGGCTTGGAGATAGCGAAAGACTTGGAAGCTGTTGGCTCCCTCGATTTTGGCTACTTCATGCAGCTCGGAGGGAACATTACGAAGTGCTGCATGCAGCAAGAGAAAATTAAGCCCGATATCCAGATACACCCCGGCCATCACCAGCAGGGCCATGGCTGCATGTTTGTCATTGAACCACTGAATGTCTGTTCCAAACAATTGGTTGATGATGCCGATGGAAGGGTTGAACATCATTTTGAGAATCATCATGGAACTGGAAAGCCCGACGGCCATGGGGAGGAAGAAGAATACCTGATTGAGCGAAGCCAGTTTTCCATTTCTATTGGAGAGCAGTGCAGCCCCCAGGCAAACGATTAAATTGGTGGGAACAAAATAGAGAGTGAAGCGCAGGGTATTGGAAAGACTTGCCTGAAAGCTTTGACTTGCAAACAGCCTCTGATAGTTCTCAAGTCCGACGAAGGTGAGTCTTTGCCCCTGCAGGGAGACGGTATGAAGGCTGTTGAGCAAGGTAAGGATGAAGGGACGATACGCAAAGACCACCGCAAGGGCGAGCGCAGGCAGAATAAGGGCATAGGGTTTGATCAGCGAGGCGTTTCTCTTCTTCATTACTTGTTTGTTCCCGTGCTGATACTACTGCCTTTGTAGACAAAAACGCAAGCAGAACAAGGACCTAATTATCGTATTTGGAAAGAAATACCTTACGTAAAGAATGAGTGCGTCAGCTTTTTGGTCTCTAAAGCTGACGTCTCGTAATGGAAGGTTAGCTTTAGAAATGCAGCTTCAGACCGAAGACGAGTTGAAGGTCGCTTGCATATGAATTATAGCTGTTGGTGATTTTGTTTAGGATGCGTCTCCCGATCCAATCGGCATGAGCATAGAGTTCAAGATTCCTCCACCCGGTATAGTAGGTTCCTTTCAGTCCGACAATGAGGCGTTCGGACACGGATTCTCCTGAAGGTGAGGGCCCGGATATATTAGGAGCTTTTCCATTACTTATATCGGAGGCATCATCTGGATTGACGTAGTGTGCAGATGTGTAGGTCAGCTCTCCCTGGCGGTGGATGGTGACCGAACCTTCCGCTGAGAACAGGTTGGGTCTGAAATAGGTCAGCTTGGTCTGCAAGACTTGGCTGTCGGAGCCGTACGAATAGCCCAAGTAGTCGATGATCATCGGCTGAAGATGCGCTTGGTGTTTCATCAAATCTCTGGCTACCAAGAAATCGACGTTCTCTCTTCGGTAGAAAGCTGGATCTATAGAGGCAAATTCAGTTTGGGCGGTCCAGTATCCTGTAGATTGATTCCATGTGTAGGCAACGCCTCCAAGATAGGCAAGGGCATTTGCCGTCTTTGCTTTCTCACTAGAGAGCTGGAATTGGTCGAGGGCAAACTGTCCATGAAGCGACAAGCCCTTTGCAGGAGCTATGTCAGCTTCAATACTGGCAATGGCATTCACGTTATCAGCGTCGAAGATGTTATGATAAATGTATGTCGGATCGAGGTACTGAGGCGACATAGTGTCGGCATTCGCCATGATGTTCTCAGAGATGGAAAAGCGCGCCCAAGAAAGTGGACGGAACTCGATGCGGTGACCTAAGAATACTCGGTTGCCTGCATTGTTTGTACTCAGGTCGGGAAAGAACAGATAGAGCAGCTGCAGCTTGGTGTTCTGGCTGAAGAAGGAGGCCGAAAGGCTGGTGTGGTTGGAGATGTGGTCTCCAATTACCAAGTTTCCGCTGCTTCCCTGTCCCCAGGAAACGGGCCCCCTGCCCAGGCTTATTGCATACCAAGGTCCTGCATAGGTGAGCTGGCTGCGTCTGGGAAAGTCGGCCTCCAGTGCCTTGTCAGCATTTGGGATGTTGGTATTGAAGATGCGTCGATAGAGATATGCTGAAGTAACCAGTTCCGCTGAATTTGGATCGAGAATAGCACCAATACCAGGAGCGGCAATATCTTCTGAATCATCTTTGTCAGTATATCCACCCACGCCTGCCTGCAACGAGGTTTCAAAGAGAAAGGACTTGCTGAATTGCAGGGTTATGGTGAGGTCGAAGAGGGGCTGTCTCTCATCGTAGCTGTAGATCCAGTCTTCAAAGGTCTTGAAGTCGGTGCTGTTGGTGTGGGTGTAGGCTTCCAGGGCTATGGTAGGAGTGACTCTGGATGAGAAGCCGTCGGTCTTGTTTGTTTGGATTCTCTGCCATGCCTGCTCTTTCAGTTCTTCATAAGGGCTTTGTTCGGGGAGTATGTTCAATATTTGAACAGCCTCGTTGGTATTCCAAGGACGGGAGGCGGAGGGCAGGGGAAATCCATGAAGGCGGTAGAGAAGGTCTATTTCCTGATAGATCGGAGAGTCGAGGGGGATTTGGGATGGAGAGTATGAGCCGAAGAGCAGGCTTGCTGATATCAGAAAAAGTGCTATGAAACACGTACGAACCTTCATGGTATAGTCCTCTGTTCAAGTGTGCTTGTGTGTACTGTAGAACATGAAGGGCAAAATGAAAAGCTTTCCTGCTTTTCAGAGCAGGGAGAGTATGAAATACTGCGGGTATGAATATACCACAAGACTTGGAAAACCGATGCAATCTGTTCAGTACGCAATTTGACTTGGTAGTCTCAATGTTTGACGATTATGCATCAGATGATCATGCACTCAATGAGAGCACAGATGCATTGGAGTCGTTCCTTACTCAGGAGGAACCTCACAATGATGAGTACAGGTATTCCATACTTAACCAATATATGTTGAGCCAAACGCTTGGGAAAGCTAATCAGCATGGGGACCTATTGTGGAACTATGGTGCTGTGCTGCCTCCACAGACCCGGCAGGTTTTTGAACATTGGGTGGCCCATCCTGCGTTCTATCTTACCTTCAAGATTGTCGAAAGGAAGAAAAAGGACTTGTTTGAGATTGTGGATTTGCTGACAGATGCCCGCTACTTGTTCTCCTCTCCTGGTTTGGAATCCATGCAGGACAAGCGTGAAACTCGCAATGCAACCTATGTTGCCTTGATGTTGGATAATGGCCTCTGTCTACAGAGTGCAGGAATGATACATTATGGTTCATTACTGGCTGATGACATTGTCTTTACCTGCCGATTGTTCGATGCCGACTTGTATGCAAAGGCTGGCTTGGATGGGGTTTTGAAGGAGTATCCACAGGTCTTCTATTATTGGGATAACATCTCTATCATTCCTTCGATTACCTTGAAAGATGCAGAGATGCTTATCCACATGGCATATGTGGACGAGGTCGACTATGACTTCCAAAGGCCGTTCTGGTCGATTGAATCGAAGGAAGGTGCAACTCAATACATGCTGCAAGAAGCCGATGAAGCTATGGTTGAGCAGTATGGACATTCTTTTTTGCTTGAGCAACCGGGGTTATATAATTTTCGCATATTCAAACTGAAGCAGCGTTGGCTGATATTCGCCTTTGCAGCGGACGCGTTTTCCTTGCTCTGCCGGATTGTCGGCCATCCTGGCACAGAGCCTCTGGTCCGGCTTTCGATCCCCTTGGCACTACAGTTGGAAAAGGATCATCCAATGCCCTGGCAGCCCTTCAAGCTGGTTGGAGAAGAGGATGATGAAGATCTAGATGAGGATGAAGCGGTAATATCCGCAGACGAAAGGGAAATTGCCGCCTTGGACAAGGTGATGGGCAGATACATCGAAGCCTTGAATAACGGAAAAGATTTCAATGTTGAAAAAGAAGCACGCAAAGCAGGTCTTGAGGTTAAGATTGTAGAAGAGTTCATCACTCAGATGCACAAGACAATTGCAAAATACTCCTATAATGTGCCTAGGGAAGAGAAAAAGTTCGAGCTTGATGGGTGGCCGGTACCGCCGGCCTCTCAGCGAAGGGATTTTGCCGATGACTTGTATGATTCCTCCCTATTCCTGCTTGATGAAGCTGATGAGCTAATCGAGAGATTCCACGGCTACACCCAGGACCGCTATCGGCAAGAGGTAGAGTCGGAAGGTCTCATCGGCTGCATCGAGGACCTGTTTGTGGATGAGTTTGAGGATGAGAATCTTGGATATACAAGCCTGAATACCTTGCTGTGGATTATCTTGAACCTGGGGGAGAAACCTCTCTTGGTTCGCTCCCTTGCCTTGGAAGCGTTCAAACTCTTCCCCCTGCTTCACCGAGCATATGAGTTCAATGTGTATGTGGAGTTGGTAAGCAAGGTGGTATTCAAATGCTTTATCCAGACGTCGTTGTGTAGTGTTGCCGAGCGACCGCAGGGGGAGAAACGAACGAGTGGCCTGTATACCATACAAGCCTCCCCGATGTTGAGGACCCTGATTTCGCCGATTGCCTACTCGGTATAGAAAAGGAGCTTCCCTTTGGCAAATGACCTCTTTTTGGCGATCAAGAGGTAGGCGACAAAGGATGCAAGCATATAGAACGCACTGATGCCGATGGCCAGGGCAAAGAGCGCTGGATTGTTCTTGGTGACACTGAAGGCCGGCAGGTTGATGCTCAGGATAATGGGAATGGCCAGGATGAAGACGATGCCCACCGAGTAGAGATAGTCGGTGGCCACCGGAGTTTCGAACTCCTGGTCGACTACACGCAGCAGTGCCAGACCGGTGGGGAGTGTTCCTGTTCCCGTTCCATAGATGACCAACATCCTGAAGAACTGATGGTCGTCGTAGATTCGGGAGCAGTACCAAGGCAGGATGACGAGGGTGATGAACATGCCTGTAAGGGTGAGGATGAGAATGGGAAGCCAGTAGCCTTGGACGGTGACCAAGGAGATGGCGCCCAGACTCGCGGCAACGGTCATATCGACCGACAGCCCGCTGATACGATTGCACGTTGCGTTGTCGATGGTGGTTTCCACCTTGAAAAAACGCATGATCATCTTCACACCCAAGGCACAGAATGCACTGAAAATGAAGTTGATGCCCCAAAGACTCTCTGCAAGATCGGCTCCCAAAGGCCCTATGAGGTTGAGCAGAACCGTCAAGCCGGTGAGAAAACCCCAGCTTATCAAGTAGGTGGCCATGACCAGGGCGATGTGGTAGGTCAGCGAGTCAAGCGATTCACCGTCGGTAGAGAGATAGGACCCTATTGGTCGTTCATGGTCGAGGCGACTGAAGAATCCGGTGCGTACGCTCTTGGTGTTGATGCGCTGTGCATGTTCCTTGCCGATCCAGCCGTGTTTCAGGCCTTGGTTGATCAGAACAACACCGCCGAAACTGCCGATTAAGAAGCCGATCGCCGCCATGGTCAATCCTACCGATGAGGCCCCCCTGAATCCCATTTTCTCCCAGCCGATTCCAATGGAGTAGGCTTGTCCGGGTCCCAGCTCGAAGCCGAGGGGGAGGGTGAAGCCGAAAGCAGGGTTGAGGTCCGGTTTGAAGGTGGCGATGATCAGGGCTGTCATCACTAATCCAAAGAAGCATTGCAGGCCGTACTGGCCCATGACTGCAGTGACGTTGGCTGCCAAAGTCCGTTTTGCCTTCCCGTCCTTCTTCTGCTTGCCTGTTACACGAAGCAGCATGGAGATGAAGGAGATGTTCAAGAGGTGATAGACGATCTCGCCAAGGAAATCATTCCTGAGCCCCCAAACCGGTGCCACGAAGTTGTAGAAGACCAATAACAAGATTCCGGAGATGATGGGAGCCGGGATTAGGAACCGTTGAAAGAAACGTATTCTCGATCGCAGCAGAGCTGCCAGCAACAGCGAGAATGAGATGATGCCGATGTGGTAGAAAAAGTTCCAGTTCATGCTTGGTCTCCCTCAATACTCTTTCGTTTTGCTTGATACATCTCCACGTACTTGAGAATGCATCCCCGTTTGAAGATTCTGATTCTGTAGAGTGTGTTGTCGTGGTAGAGCTCAACCGTATTCTTTGCGTTGATGATCATCGATTGGATGTTCTCGAATGCCAGGAACAAGTCTTTGCCTGCATTCGATTTGATTCGCATCCCTGTCCGCTCCATCTGCAGGGTGAAACGCCTCTCAAGGGTGATGAGCTTTTTCTCGTCGCCTGTCTGCAGCAATACTCCCCTGTCAGGAGGGAAGCCGAGCGAAGATGCGTCAGGTGTTGCAATGTACTGCCTCTCCCATGCATGCCAGTACGCAATGTCATCGAAGTGATGAGTGCCTTGGGTGGTATGCAGCTTGTCATAGGGGTCGAGTGAGGCACTGTAGTGGCAATGTGTGCAGGTTATGGTAATGCCTTTACTGACAATCGTGCTGGCTTGCTTGCACTGTGGGCAGAGATAGAGAACCTGTTCAACGCCTTCGGCCGCTTTTTTGGAGACATAGGGAAGCTGGTTTTTCTCCTGCCAGGTACGGTAAGAGAATCCAATATCGGCCAGCAGTCGTTCATGCAGTTCCTGTACCGACATCTCTCTGATGGAATCGGGCATGATCGGCGGGAAAACCCGCAAGTACACCTTGCCTTTTCGTTTCTTGTCCGCCCAGCGGGGTTTGAGGCCATAGAAGCCTTCGAGATGGAAGACAACGACCGGCACTTTGAATATGCGAACCAATTTGGCAATTGCCTGGTCGAATCCGACAGGCTCCCCATCCCATGTCCGGGTTCCTTCGGGGAACAAGCCCACTATGTCACCTTGCTTGAGGGCATCACCGATTGCACGAATGGTAAACAGGTCACTGCGCCCTTGTTGTTTGGATATGGCACCGATCCAACGCTCCAGCATGGGCCTGAGCCCGAAGAGCTTGAAGAGGTAGGCACCCGCAACCCAGCGGATATGCACCGGGCTGGCCGAGCTGACGATAAAGGAGTCCATGGTATGGGCGTGGTTGCCGATCACCAAGAATGGTGGCTGCAAAGCCAGTAATTGCTCCATACCAACCGGTTCGACATGATTACGTTTGAGAAGGTAAGCGCCGTATGTTGGTTGGGCAAGCCGGATGAATAAAGGTTTTTTGGACACTATTCCCATTGATGTATAAATTCTATACGCTCTGAGAGTGGTTGTCTACAAACACATGTTCAAATGGTGTGAATTATTTATAAAGAGGATATGTCCTACCGCACTATCACCAGTTCGCACCCTTGGGCTGGGATGGTGAACGTGAGACTTTCTTCCTCTTTGTCGGTCCAGAAATTGGTGATGTTACGGTAGTGTCGATGTGGTACATAGGTGATGGTTTGGCTGTTGTCACTGAAAGCACCCGGCAGGAAACAAAGCATTCTCTGTAAGCTCATCCTCAGTTACTGAAGAGCCGTAACTGTTCCAGCTGTTGAAGCCCCTCAGTTTATGCTGCATGGCGTACCTCGATCAGATAAAGCAAAGCGAGAGCCGTGCCATAAGGCATCTTTACCAAGGGAATGCGTTTATAGAATTCCTTGTCGGTACGCCCCATAGGAGTTCCGTAGGAGACTTGGGAGACTCCTCCGTCGCTATCGATGAGTGGAAGAATTGCATGCAATGCCCGCATGGCCACCTGCTGATAGCTCTCGTCGAGCAAACCAAGCTTCCTGCTTCGTAGCAGCCCGTAGGCGAAACCGCAGGTCGCACTAGCTTCCATGTAAGAGGATGGGTCGTCAAGCAGGGTGTGCCACATACCATTGGCAGCCTGAACGACTTGCAACGCTTTTGCTTGATCTCGGAGGAGCGTAGTGAAGAACTTCTGCTGATTTGTGTCCAAAGGGAGAATTTCCATCAAGAATGGAAGTGCGATTGTCACCCAACAGTTGCCTCTCCCCCAGAGCGCTCTGGAGAAATTCGAATGCTCCACGAATGAATAACCGTGAAACCAGAGACCTGTCTTTGGGTCCTTAAGGTATTTTGCATGAACTTCAACCTGACGAATCGCCTCTTGAATATAGGATGGTTCATCGAGCAATACACCGATGCTGGCCAAAGGGGAGACCGCCATCATCAGGGTGTCGTCCCACAACTCTCCCTCATTGACGGTATCGCTGGTGATGTGTTGAAATCCTCCTTCCGGTGTACGGGGAAGCTCATGCATGGCCCACTCGGCCCACTCTCTGCAAGTCTGCAGATAGCTGGGCTTGGGAACTTCCCTGGCAATGAGTGATAGAGCCAGCATCGGCGCCATGGTATTGATGTTTTTTGCAGGCAGTCCCTCTGCAATCCGTTGGTCGTAAAAAGAAGTGAGAAGTTCCAATTGCTTGGCGTCTCGTCTTTCCTGCCACAAACGGGCGAGCGCGAACAAGCCCACTCCCTGGGGCCACTCCCAAAACTGGTATCGGGCGATATCATCGCCTGCCAGGTTGCGCGATTGCATATTCTTGAGAAAGATCTCATCTTTTTCGTGAAGTACACTGAAAAACCCAGCACTCAGGGCCTGCAGGGCTTTGTCTAGGTCATGCATGCTCGAACTCTCCTGTCTGAATGGCTGCCGTTCTCGGGTAGTCGCATGGTATCGTTTGTCGATTCACCATCAAGTAATCACTTCCAGCCTCCACCAAACCCCAACGGGAGTCGGAGAAGGTAATGGCCATATTCTGTCTGTCAAATACATAGGCTTGTGATGTTTGGTCGCTGATGAACCGGTTGAAACATCCAAATTCAGCTTTGCTGGCACACCGAACAACAACGGCATGGACCAACCCCGTGCTGAAAACCTCTCTTCTGCTATTAGCCCCGGACTGCGTGATGGAAAAAGGTTCGGAGAAGTAGGTACTTACATACGCATCATCACAGGAAAACAGCAGATGATGCTCAGACTGTTGGAAGGCATCGAAATGCTGGAGTGGAAGGTAGGCATGGATGGCATGCACAAGCTCCTCCTCGTCGATCTTGAAGAGAAGAACCGCTAGATTCTTGTACTGATGAATTGCAGGTATGGTCCCGTTTCCAGCCCAGTAGGAGGGCCGGTTCTGTCCACTGAAAGCCGGCTCTCCGGGATGGTTGATGAAATACTGCAGCTGTGCATGCCTGCCTGCAGCAACATTGAAGAGATGTTGTTGGTGGCCATGCTCGAAGGGCCTGTACCGCTGGACACAACCCATCTGGTAGAAAGGAGTACGGAAAAGGTAGGTGTTCACCCCCCTGATCCCCTGCTTCAAGCCGATTTCCATCCACTGCTTCTCCGTAAGCCGGGGTTCGCCGGCATCACAGGGAGGGGTGTAGGAGCAAAGGGCGAAAAGACTCACCGCACGATGACTTTGCGTGACCACTCCCTTGCCGAAAGCGATCAGGTTGAGGAAGGTCAGCTCGGTATTATCACGGAATTTCACCGTATCTTCGTAACACCTGCCGAAGGAACAGCTCATGACTCCCTCGCGGCTGTTGTGAGCGATGAGGCGGAAGGTGAAATCGAGGGCTTTGGTGGCAAGCTCCTTGATATCGTCATCAGGGGCGAGTTCGTGCAGGACAAATAAACCGATGAGGTCGATGGGGAGGTATGTTGCACTGTTCCACTCGGCGTATCCGTAGGCAAAGAAGGTCTCGAACCAGGTGAACAACCGCTGCTTACCCAGCTCGTACTGCTCGATGCCCAATCTGTTGGAAGCACTGAACCGCTCGTTTTGATGGCGATACCCCCCAAGGTATTGGCCGATATGAAACAAGAAGGCGTGGTTCTCGCTGAACCACCACATCACATCATTGCCCGGTTCATCCATCCAGTAGCGATAGTTGATGATGGCTTGTTCTACCCGCATCAAGAGCGCTTGGTCCAGCAATTCTGCATAACGGGATGCAAGCAGAAGGAGTGGTACGAGATGGAAGTCCGAGCAATCCTCGCGCCGCTCGATTTTCTCCAAGCTTGAAAGCACCATCCTTCTTGCTTCTTTGGTAAGCCTTTGTTCTGTTTCACAGATCACCAATGCGGTTGTTATCGCATGTTCACCCATCTTCTTGATCGCCTGCAGGGCTTGCTCTTTCCGCCCTTCAAGGGTTGGTTTGGGATAGCGTATGCGTTGCTTGCGAGGTGAAAACTGGACCAACAGGTCGCGTTCGAGGCGATAGGGGCCTACGGATAGCTGATAGGTGTGGCGATGCACTCCCCCTTGGAAGTCTTCGACTTTTCCAAGGATGATCCTATCGGAATCGGAACTGAGATGCAGTACAGCTTTGCTGTTCTTCAGTCGTAAAGTAGTCGGCTGTGTTACATATTCGGGATTGTAGCAAACGATTACCTCGCCCTCTTCAAACCGATCCTGTGAATAACAGAGTGAGGTCAATACCTGCATCGCTTGCTGAAGTTCTCTTGCATGGGAGGGAATCTGAACAACATTGTGTATGGTATGGAAGCCCTTGTAACGAAGCTCGATGTAGAAGAATACATCACGTTCGGCCAGTTCCTCGGCAAAGACAACCACTTCATGGCGTCCCTTGTTTAAATCCAATTCGATATGCTGCTTTTGTGCGATATTGCGGGTGAAGGGTGCAAAGCTCATCTGCTCCTGCCCATCGACCCAGAGTTTGAGTGCTCCGCAGGTATAGAGGTCGAATGGGTATATAGCGTCTTGCTCGACTTCAATCCAAGTCTTCGCATAGACACGCAGGTGATGGGGGGTGTGGATGAAGGTTGAGAAATCGAGGCGGTTGTTTTCAAAAGGAAAGCGAAGGTTGGGGAACTCCTCAGTGGGGTAAGCCACTGAGGCGAGGCTGTGGTCCTTGAGAAACGCCTTCCTCACCGGGTATATGATTTGCACATAGCCTTCGGTGAGATTAACCTCCTCGCTGAAAGCCTCGCATTGGGTGACGACTGCTTCTTTGCACACCTCGGTCGTCCACCAAAGATTGACACTCCCGTTTTGGGTGATAGGGTATCTCAGTAGTTCCACAGTTTTCTCTCCAGATGCTAGTATAGAACACAGAAAAAAACAAAAGCCACTTGCATTTTGCTCACATAGAAAAAAGTTCTTGCGTTTTTTGCGATTCGGGTGTCCACTAGAACCATGAATTACCAACAACCTCTGTTATACGAGCAAGGGATGGCGATAACCATCAATCGTCCCCAGGATCCTCTGTACTACTATTTCGATTATGATGAACGACCGTTCAGTGCCAATATGGAGTTCCAGCACTTTCATGAGTTCTATGAAATTTTCATCCTTCTGGAGGAGAGCGCCGCTCACCTCATCGAAGGCCGTTTTTACGACCTGCAGAAGTACGACATGGTGCTGCTCAAGCCATCGCTGCTGCACAAATCGAAATACAGGCAGGGCCCTCCATCCAAACGGTTGGTTATAAATTTCACCTTTCCACTCACCTTGTTTGGTTTGAATCGCAATCTGGAGGGGATTCTCTCCCCCTTCGATGAGCAGGTTCCCGTGTATCGGTTCCCTCAGGAGGCGCAGAATCAATTATTCGGATATTTGAACGAGATATTCACCATGGCCTCGAGCAAACGCCCGAATTTCTCGGTTTTTGTGCATGCCAAGTTCTTGGAGTTCCTTTTCACCCTCAACGACAAGAAAAAGCTGAATTGCTATGAAGGCCAGCAATTCTCCGACTCAATCACCCAGAAGGTGTATGCCATTACCAGTTATATACACGCCAACTACCAGCAAAAACTTTCCTTGGACCAATTGAGCAGTCAGTTTTTCATTAGCCCCTGCTATCTTTCCCACCAGTTCAAGGAAGTCACGGGTTTTACGTTGGTCAACTACATACAGATGACACGGGTGAAGAATGCCCAGCAGTTGCTGCTCTATACCGACTTGAAAATCAAGGAGATCAACCAACGCTGCGGCTTCTCCTCCTTCAGCCAATTCAACCGTGTTTTCAACACCTTCTGCGGTTGTTCCCCTTCCCGGTTCAGGCTTAACGGGCCGTCTCAATCCCAACGCCTGCTCAATCATACGGAGGTTTCATGATTTACTACCCCAAGGCAACCACAAACATTGACGAGGATACAAAGAACATCCAGGATGCCATCGACATAGCGGCAAGAAATGGAGGTGGGACCGTTTGGTTGTCGGCAGGCAAACCCTACTACTGCAAGACCTTGGTGCTAAGAAACCATATCACCCTGCATTTGGAGAATGGTTCCAAGCTTCTTGCCGGCGCCAATCTTCAGGATTATCGAAAAGGTGGAGAAACCGATACCGAAGAGACGAAAGGCATCGGCACCCCAGTATTGCGCAAGCCGGCCTTTGCCTTCCTCTACGCTTACGATGCCGACTCGGTGGTTGTCAGCGGGGAAGGGACAATCGACGGCAACTGCTTTCAGTTTGTCAAACGCATCAATCCCTACTACCAGAACGGTGATTTCTATCCCCGTCCGACACTGATATATTTTGAGAAGTGCAACAACTTGGTTGTCAAAGGGGTCAAGCTCACCAACAGCCCATTCTGGTCGCTGCACACCGCAGGCTGCGACAATGTCTTGATCGAAGGCATCACCATCAAGAATCCGCTGGATGTTGCCAACAGTGACGGAATCGACCCGGACCACTGCACCAATGTCCGTATCCTTGGATGCCATATCACCTGCGCCGATGACTGCATCTGCCTGAAGAACACCAAGGCCAATGACAACTACCCCCCGACCAGGGCTGTGGTGATTGCCGACTGCACTCTCGTATCCACCTCGGCAGCCTTGAAGATTGGTACGGAAGGGGTGGATGATTTCTCCGATATCCTTGTGCACGACTGCATAGTCAGCTCATCCAACCGGGGAATCTCGTTGCAGGTTCGCGATCGCGGATCGGTGCGCAATGTGCATTTTTCTAACATACTCATTCGAACGCGACTGTTCAGTCCCAACTACTGGGGAAAGGCCGAGGCAATCGCCATTACCAGCTTCAACCGTGATGAAAACACCGTCAGCGGGACCATTGAGAATGTCCGTTTCTCCCATATCCATTGTGAAGGCGAGGGAGGGGTGCTGGTAGCCGGTGATGGCGATAAAGTACGGGATATCAGATTCGACCATGTGCAGGTGAACCTGAAGAAAACCAGCAAGTGGCCGCTTGAAGGCTATGATTTGAGGCCGCGATATCTTCAGCCGTTTCTCAAGCGCAGCGTCAGCGCATTCTTCCTCTTTTCGGTGAAAGGCATTCACTTCTCATCGGTGGAGGCCCGTGTCGAGAAATCGGTTGGGTTCGGGGCATGCTTGGAAACGGAGAGTGCAGAGTATACAGGGGAGGTGTGTGATGCTCCATGATCTATCATATCTGCCACGGCAGACTAAACGTCGTATTGAAGTGTGGAAGGATGAGCTTGCAAAGCAAATGTATGTACCGCTCCAACCATTGGAGTGGGAAGGATTTCTCACTTATGAGCATCTGAGTCCCCGAACGGCTTGCGACCAACAATTCTCCTCATTTCCCTCAGGAACCACATGGGGGGCAAAGGCCCAGTACGGCTGGTTTCGAAGTACTTTCACAGTCTCTGAGGAGCATGCAGGGCTCATCCTCTGCTCCCCTATTGGAGTGGGAGGAGAGATGCTGGTCTATTGTGACGGCAGAGCTGCAGGCTCGATCGACCGGCACCACGCTCTTGTTTTTCTCTCTTTCGATGCGAAAGCAGGAGAGCATTCGTTGCTTGTAGAGTCCTATGCAGGAAGCGGAGTGCTGCTTGAAGGAGGAGGCCCGATTCCACCGTCAAGGTCGGTCTATCCCCCTGTTCCCCGGGTTCAACAACAGATACAGAACGCCACAGTCGGATACATCGAGGAAGCTGTGTATCAGCTGTACATGGATGTGTGTACCTTGCTCAGTCTGCTTTCGGTGCTCGAGCCTACGAGCCTGCAGGCGGAGAAAATCGTTGGGGCTTTGGTGGAGTTCACGAAAATTGTCGAATTTGAGGGGACGGAAGAGGCCTTGGTTGCTACCTGCAGGCAGGCTCGTGCGATGCTTGCCCCAATTCTATCCTACACCAACGGAAGTTGCGTTCCTACATTCTCGACTTTTGGGCAATCACACATCGACCTTGCCTGGAAATGGACGGTCGAGGAGACCAAGCGCAAGTGCGGACGTACCTATGCCAATCAGGTTACCCTGCTCAAGCAGTATCCCCGGTACACGTTTCTTCTGTGTGAACCTTCGCTGGTTGAGTTGCTGAAAACCTGCCACCCGGCTGTCTATGGTGAAGTCATGGACCTGGTGCGCCGCAAGCGCATTCTTGCAGAGGGGGCTTTCTGGGTGGAGTGCGATACAAACCTACCCAATGCAGAGAGCCTTGCCAAGCAGTTGGTGAAGGGGCAGCGTTGGTTTGAGAGCAAAACCGGCAATCGAGCCACCTTCGGCTGGCTTCCGGACACCTTCGGATTTTCTGCAAGTCTTCCTCAGCTGCTCCTGCAAGCCGGGGTGGAAAGCTTCGGCACCCAGAAGCTGCTTCGTGCCGATCCGGAGAGTGATACCTTCCCCTTCACCGATTTCTGGTGGGAGGGTGAGGATGGAGCACGCATTCTTTCGAACATGTGTTATAGAAACAACTGTGAGATTAATCCCCAACAACTGTATCAACGCTGGCATGTAGATCGAAAGCAACACGGGGATATTGAGGCTTTGCTCTATCCCTTTGGATATGGAGATGGAGGCGGAGGCCCAGATCGTGACTTGGTCGAGTCGATGTTGAGACTGGAGGACCTGCAGGGGCTTCCACGTCTCACGTTCGAGGGACCAAAGCAGTATTTCGACAGGATCCGTGAGCATGTTACCAATGTTCATCGGGGAGAGCTGTACCTGGCCTGGCATCGGGGAACCTATTCCTCACAACAAACGTTGAAACAACTGAATGCAGCGTGTGAGGATGCGCTTCGCGAGTACGCGTACTGGGCGGCTGCCTTGGATGCATTTGACCAAGCTTCCTATGAGAAATGGTGGGAGACGGTGTTGTTCAACCAGTTTCATGACATCCTGGCAGGTGTTTCCATCAAGGAAGTAAATGAGCAGGCGGAAGGCGAGCTGGCTTCAGTGCTTTCAGATTGCCAAGCAGCACTAAGAGACATCCTGCAGGCCCATTCGGATGGTGTAGAGCCATCCTTTACTGTTATGAACAGCATCGGCGGCCCTGCCATGCAATGGGTGGGGCTTCCTCGGGATGTGGATGTGTATTATAAAGGCGGCAGGCTCCCATCCTACCAGTTGGACGGGGCTACCTGGGCACTGGTTTATTTGAACGCAGGAGCGACGGTGCTTGAGTGCCGAAAGACGGATCAGCAGGATTGCGACACACAAGAGAGCTTGGTCGAAGAGACTGAGAAAGGATTCTCCTTCTCCGACGACCAGCTTCGGTTCTTGGTGAATCGAAAGGGGGAGATTGTCGATGTACACTGCAAGGATCATCTGCTGTGCACTCACTTCCATGCGTTGAGGCTCTATCAGGATATCAATCCCGATTACGATGCGTGGGAGTTGTCCAAAATCTCGCTGACGATGGAACCTCAGTTGCCGCAGGTCAAACGGATGCACCTTGCAGTCAATACCGCTTACCATGCCGCCTTGGTTGTCGAGCTGCAAATCGGCAGTAGCACGATAAGGCAGGTCATTCATTTCACCAAGAACTCACGGCACATTGATATAGAGATGGAGGTCGATTGGAAGGAGCGTCACAAGGTATTGAAAAGTACGCTCAGCCACAGTCTGCAGACGGATTATTTCCTTTGCGATACGCAGCTTGGGTACAAGAGGATACACCTGCATCAGAACACGAGAGCCGACCGTGACCGATACGAGGTCTGCGCCCAACGGTATGCAGCCCTCGGTGATGAACAGTACACGCTTTCACTGGTAAACAGTTATCCTTTCGGAATCTCGGCCCATCAAAACGAGATGGGCATGACGTTGCTCCGTTCAGCGCTCATTCCCGATGACAGGGCTGAAGCGGGAGTGCACACCCTTCGCTTCGCACTATCCGTATCGGATGATTCTTTCTCAGGCATGGCTGTAAAACAAGAAGCCCTTTCCTACTCCCATCTTTACCCGGTGGTTCAAGGGAGTGTGAATGCTGCAGTTCCCATCGAAGTGAAAAAGGGGAAAATCCTTCTTACCGTGTTGGAGCGGGAGAGTGACGGGATGCCTCTGATCCGGCTCTCCAATCCGGGTCGGAAAGAGGAAACTGTTTGGTTCTCTGACAGGTTGGGTTCCGAACAGGCATGGCAGTGCAATCTGTTGTTGGAAAAGGAGGTTAAACTGGAAAAAGTAGATGGCGACTATGTCATCGTACTCCCCCCATTTGCTCTGCGGACGGTTGGTTTCTCCTTGGAAAAAGCAAAAAATGCTAAGGTTTAAACAATTTTTGACAATTCATGCACAACACTTTTGATAAGGCGATGGTACAATTTTCATAAAGGATTTTCGAAATGGGTGCGTATGCGCCCACAACGATAAGGAGGATTTCATGAAAAACATGTATAAGGTAGCATGTGCTGTTCTGTGCATGGGCCTTTCCTTGACCGGCCTGTTCGCAGCAGGTTCCAAGGAAGCAGCGTCCAGTACACCGAGTGCTGCAGCCCCCGTCGCCAAGACTATTGTAAAAGAAGCCCCGATTCTGGCTGCTCAGGTCGCAAGCGGTGCCCTTGTGAAATTGGAAGACCGACTTCCTGTCCAAAAGGATGTCATGATTGCCGATATGGAAAGTCTGGGAGCCTATGGCGATGCCATCACCTTCACCTTCCGTGGCAAGGACGACCAATGGACTACGGGAAAAATTACCGAGGAGGGCTTGTTCCGTTTCACCAGCGAGGGCTTGCTTGAGCCCAACGTAGCGAAAGGTTTCTCGGTTAATGAAAACTCCACCGAGTTCATCATTTACCTACGCGAGGGTATGAAGTGGAGCGACGGCATGCCCTTTACGAGTGAGGATGTCCACTTTTTCTATCATCATATGTTGAAGAAGAAGTCTTTCGGGAAATCCCTGTGGGACTGCTTCTACAGCACCAACCCGGTAACCAAGGTCAGGACCGAGGCCAACCTTGAAAAGATTGACGACTACTCCTTCAAGGTGACGTTTACCGATCCCTCTCCTTCCTTCTTGGAGAACCTTGCCATCAACGGCAAATGGCTTTTCGCTCCCAAGCATTACTATGTCAACATTCTTCCCGAATTCATCGGTGAGGAAGCCGCCGCCCAAAAGGCAAAGGAGATGGGCTACAAGGATGCAACCGCAATGGGCAAGGAAACCGGATACTACTATTGGAACGTGGTAGGTCGTCCGACCCTCAGACCCTGGGTCGCCAGCAACAGCGTCGACAGCGACCTGCATGTGTGGAAGCGCAATCCGTACTTCTGGAAGACCGACAGCGAAGGCAGACAGCTGCCCTATGTTGATGAGCTTCGATACGTGCGCATCAGTGATCCCAGCCAGACCACGTTGAAGGCTATGGCCGGTGAGACCGACATTGCTTTCGGTCTTGATTGGGGCAATATCGTCGCCCTGAAGCAGAATGAGGCTCGCAGCAACTACAAGCTCCTGACTTGGCCGACTACAAAGTGGGCTCACACGGCAGCAGCGCTTCAGCTTAATCAGACCGTTGAGAATCCCAAAGTACGTGCTCTGTTCCAGAGCAAGGACTTCAGACAGGCTCTTTCCATCGCCGCCGATCGTGAGGAAATGGCTGTCCTGGTAGCTGATGGGTTCTCCGTTCCCGCCCAGTCCTCTCCTGCCAAGGGAGCCATGGGGTATGATCCTGATTGGACTGCAAAATGGACCGAATACAATCCTGCAAAGGCAAAGCAGTTGCTTGAGGGCCTTGGCATGGTCATGGGCAGTGACGGCTACTACAACTTTGCAGATGGAACCGACTTCATCCTCGAGATCCTGACGCACAACGATACTTCCGCCACTGCTCGTGCAGCTGAGTTGCTGACCGAAAAGTACTTCAAGAATATCGGCATCAAGGCAACCTTCGGCGTCCGCGACCGCTCCCTGATTGATGACATGCTGATCTCCAACAAGATCCAGGCCATCATCAGCCCGGTCTCTCCCGCTGAAACATTCAATATCGCCCTCAGGCCCGATACGTTGGTGCCTGTACGCAACTACAGTGCTTGGTATGGAACGTATGGCGACTGGTATGCCAACAATGGACAGAAGGGCTTGGAGCCGACCGGCGATATGCTCAAGCTCATCGATCTCTATCGTGAAATGCTTTCCAGCACCAACAAGCAGGCCATTGACAAAATCGCCCTGCAGATGCTCGAACTGCATAAGGAGAACATCTGGGAAATCGGGTATTTGTCCGACGTTCCGTTGTTGCTCTCGGTCAGCAACGAACTTGCCAACTTCAGCGAGAACGAAGTCTATTGCGATGAGTTCCGTGGATTGGGCGTGGCACATATCTATGAGTGCTACTTCAAGGCTGACAAGAAATAACATTTGTTTGTGAAGGTCGGGGCTTTCTGCCCCGGCCGTTCATACAAGGAAATGCAACAATGCACATGCTCAACTATATTGGAAAGCGGTTATTGTTGATGATACCGACGATTTTCTTGATTTCCTTCGTCGTGTTTTTCATCATCCAGCTACCGCCTGGCGATTACGTCTCTTCGTATGTTGCTCGAATGTCGGCCGAAGGAGAGTATTTCACCCAGCAGATGATCGATGACATGCGTGCCGAGTACGGTTTGGATCGGCCTTGGTACATCCAATACTTCCATTGGATCTGGGGCATCCTCACCAGAGGTGACTTCGGGTACAGCTTCTCCTATCTCAGACCGGTCTGGCCGGTCATCATGGACCGCTTGGGCATTACCATTGCTATTTCCTTAATCATCATGGCTTTCACCTATCTTGTTTCACTTCCTATAGGCATCTACAGTGCCAACCACCAGTATAAGGCGGGGGATTATCTTTTCACCTTCCTGGGGTTTATCGGGATGGCCACCCCGAACTTTCTGTTGGCCATCATCCTGATGTACTTCTCCTATGTTCGTACCGGGACTCCCTATATCGGTCTGTTCAGCGACGAGATGCTTATGTACGGACTGACGTTTGCCAACTTCGGGGAGTTTCTCAAGCGACTGTCGATTCCCATCATCGTCATCGGGACGGGCAACACCTGCTCGATCATCCGCACCGTACGCAGCCAGATGCTTGATGAGCAGGGCAAGCAGTATACGCTTACCGCCCGCAGCAAAGGTGTGAGCGAAAAACGCATCACCTACAAGTACTGCTTGCGCTCGGCGCTCAATCCTGTGGTCAGTGGGCTTTCCGGTGCTCTTTCCGCGATTTTCACCGGCTCCACAATCTCCGCCATTGTCATGAACCTGCCTATCCAGGGACCGGTTCTCTATACCGCCCTCAGAAACCAGGATATGTACCTTGCCGGCACCATTCTGTTGGTACAGGCTGTGTTGGTTGTGTTTGGGACCTTGCTTGCCGACATTACGCTTGCTTGGCTGGACCCGCGCATCCGTTTTGAAAAGGTGAAGGAGTAGGGTATGGCACGCAAACTGAAAAACGACGAATCCTACTACCTGGCAGGTCAATGGACCCTGATGGCCCGCAAGCTCAGAAAGCACAAGCTCGCACGCTTTTCGATGTTCCTGCTGCTTGCACTGTATCTGGTCGCCCTTTTCGGCAACTTCCTGGCCCCAAGCGATCTGCTGGCCTATAATGCAAGGACCAAGAACAGCCCCCCGACAAAAATCCATCTCTTTCACGAGGGAGAGTTCGTAGGGCCGTTTGTCTACGGTCTTGAATCAAAACGGGACATGGAGACCTTTGAGATGGTCTTTACGGAGAAGACCGATGAGATCTACAAGATCAGGTGGTTTACCAAAGGTCCTGCCTACAAGCTCTTCGGACTGATTCCCGCCGACATCCACCTCTTCGGGGTCGAGGAGGGTGGCTTCATGTATGACGGGCATGTCATCATTCTTGGGTGAAATTCCCAAGGGACGTAGTTGCCGACGAACCCGATAGCGACTTGCAAGTTTCACGCTGCGAGGTGTGGGAGGGAAGAAGCAATAGCGAAATC
>Ga0228535_1001936_pt1 | contig 24785 bp, 21 predicted proteins | sample SJ1metagenome_FD_168457 | JGI IMG/M metagenome (GOLD analysis project Ga0228535, IMG submission 168457) | Enriched culture of PCE-dechlorinating microbial communities from Ithaca, New York, USA - SJ1 | ecosystem: Engineered > Modeled > Simulated communities (microbial... > Unclassified | place...
GACAACCATTCACTATAGGGGGAAATACAAAGACCGTCTGACCGAGGCGACGAAGTCCCAGAGGGAAATACTGGAGGCTTTCGGTGTCGGGGTACAGCCCTAGTTACAATTTGGCCGGGAATTTAGGGTATAATGTTTAATGGAGCCATGGCACGGCGGAGGGATGAAAGAATGCCGGTTTATGATCCGGCGCGAGTTTTTCAAGGAGGGATCGTTTCATGCACATCGGCACGCTTTGCTGGTTTTTCTTCTGGTGTACTGTCATCAACTACCTGATTCTCGGGGGGATGACCGCTGCATTTGTTTTACTCGGGGATAAAATTTTCGCCCTTCATCGCAGATGGTTCGACCTCGACAAGGGAACGTTCGAAGTTGCCATGTATTTCTTCCTGGGAATTTACAAGATACTGGTCCTGGTATTCTGCTTCGTTCCCTGGATCGCGCTTCTTATTGCGGGTTAGCTGAACTGCGCTGCGCCTCCGCCTTCTCTTCCTCGAGGCGGAGGCGTTTTTTAAATGCCCTGTTTGCCGTTCTGGACGCTGTGATGGCTGCTGAGGCAGTTGCGCCAAGCCCGAGGATCGAAAAGACCCAATGCAGCGCCGACCCCTGTCCCATTTCGGGGTGAAGACCTGCAATATCCGCCGCAAGGGATCCTGTGTAGACATACATGAGCGTCCACGGAATGCTTCCTGCCCATGACGATGTGACATAAGCAGAAAAAGGTATTGCCGTGAGACCGAACGCATAGTTCAGTATGTTGAAGGGGAAAGCGGGGGAAAGCCTGCCGAGGAATACGATTTTCCACCCGTCCTCTGATACTGCCTCGTCCAGGGCGATGAATGCGGAATTCTTCCCCCAGATCTCAAGTATTCGCCTGCGGACCCTGTACCGCGCGAAGAGAAAGGCCGCCGATGCCCCTGAGATCACTGACACCGTGGCGACAAGAAAGCCCTCCCCGAGGCCGAAAAGGAATCCTGCGCCGATGGTGAGATAGAACGTTGGAAGCAGGAATATGCAGGCGCCGACAAAAATTGTCAGGAAGACGAGGGGACCGAAAGGTCCCGAGTGCTTCACGGCATAGAGAAATTTCGAAAACAGCCCGCGAATTCCTTCCCCGTTCAAATAAAGCGCAAACACCAAAGCGCCTGCCGTAAGCAGAATGACCGCTGCAGCATAGACATATTTTCTCTTCGGCGACGCGGACAGTCCCATAATGCACCACCCTTCCCCCGAGGTGGGCTTTCCCCGCGGTCCCGCTATCAGCCGTTCAGCGGAAGACCGGAAAACGCGGGCCGGAACACAAGGTTTTTAGTATGTTTCGATAAACACCTCGAAGTGGGCTTTCGGGTGCGCGCAGGCGGGGCATACCTCGGGTGCTTCCTTTCCCGTGTGTACGTACCCGCAGTTGTTGCACTTCCATTCCACTTCGGTGTCCTTTTTGAACACGGTGCCTGTGAGCAGATTGGCATGAAGCCTCCGGTACCTGACCTCGTGCCGCTCCTCCACCTCCGCCACCTCGCGGAATACCCTGGCGACTTCTTTGAACCCCTCTTCCTCCGCAACTTTCGCGAATTCGGGATACAGTTTTCCCCATTCCTCGTGCTCGCCCTCGGCAGCCGCGAGAAGATTCGCCCCGGTGTCCCCGAGAGCCACGGGATAATCGGCGTGAATGGTGACCATACTGCCGTTGACGTCCTTCACCAGGAACTTGAAGAAGAGCTTGGCGTGCTCTTTTTCATTTTCAGCCGTCTCTGCAAATATATTGGATATCTGGACATATCCTTCTTTCTTTGCCGTGGAAGAGTAGTAGGTGTACCTGTTCCGTGCCTGTGATTCTCCGGCGAAAGCCTTCATGAGGTTTTCTTCGGTTTTTGTTCCCTTGAGCGATTTCACTGAGCATACCTCCCGAATAAATGAAAAATAACTGGCAGAAATCATTATACCATCCTGATTCCGGTTATATCCCCGGGTTCCAGGGAAAAGAGCGAATATGTATTGGGGCTATTCTCTTTTGGATACTGATTTTGTGAAAATAATAACTTTATGCTATTGTGAGGCGGCATTGAATTGAAGGAGGCGTCATGAAACGTGAATACAAAGAAAAAGGAAATCACTCTCTGCATGGGAAGCTCCTGTTTTGCCCGCGGAAACAACAGGACTCTCGGCCTGGTGAAATCCTTTCTGGAGAACAACGGCCTGGAGGCCGAAGTTTTTCTCAAGGGAAGCCGCTGTGTCGGACAATGCTCCCGGGGGCCTGTGATGCAGGTGGAAGACAGGGTGTTCACGGGGCTTTCCCCCGAGGATGCCATGAAGATCCTGAAGGCGGAGTTTTTCGGGGAGGGAAAGGGCAATGATTGATTCCACAGTTCAGTCGAACGTCATTTCTTTCGGAGAGGAATGCCAGGGGTGCTACCGGTGCATCCGGGAGTGCCCCGTGAAGGCTATACGAGTGGATCGGGGGCAGGCCGCCGTGATCCCCGAGATGTGCGTCGCCTGCGGCCTCTGTGTGGAGGCATGTCCGTACCAGGCCGTGAAGCCTCGCCTTGATCTGCCGGTGGTGAAGGAAATGATCGCCTCGGGGAGGAAGGTGTATGCTTCCATGGCACCGACATGGGCCTGCGAATTTCCGGGCCTTGACTCCTCCTGTCTCGTTTCGGCACTGAAAAAACTTGGATTCGCCGGTGTGGGAGAGACCGCCCTCGGCGCCCAGGCGGTGTGCGAATCCCTCGCGCGGACCCTTTCGGAAGCCGAAGCGGGATTGTTTGTCTCCACTACCTGCCCGAGCGTGGTCTCTTACGTGGAGAAGTACCTGCCCGAACTCTCGGGAAGCCTCTCCAAGGTGCCGTCTCCGGTGGAGGCACACTGCCGCATTTTCAAGGAGACGGTGGACAGGGAGGGTGCGGTGGTGTTCATCGGGCCTTGCATCGCACGGAAAGACGAGGCGGATAAATCGGTGAAGGCTATTGATGCCGCCTTGACGTTCCGTGAGCTGCGGCGCTGGTTCCTGGAGGAGGGGATCGCACCCGAAAAATGTGTCCCTGAGGCCGGTGACCGGTTTTTCCCTGAACCGTCGGGCGACGGGTTCCTGTACCCCGTGGAGGGCGGAATGTGCGACATGATCCGGGCCAACGGAGTGGACAGGAAGGTCCGGTTTGTCACTGTTTCAGGCCTGCAGAACCTTCGCAGGTACCTCAGGGGACTTTCACCCGAGAGCCTCGGGGCCCCCGTATTTCTTGAATGTTTCGCCTGCCTCGGCGGATGCATCAACGGCCCCGGAGGGACATGGGAGGAGCCCGGCCTGCTGCGGCGGAACCGGGTGGAGGCGTACGCGAATCTTTCCGATGTGCCGGGGCACTCCCTCGCCCAGAGAGCAGATGCATCGGAAGTGGGGGATGAAGAGCTGAAAAACGCCCTCCGCCGGGTCGGGAAGTATCGCCCGGAGGACGAGGTGAACTGCGGAGGATGCGGCTACGGGACATGCCGCGAACTGGCCGGGGCTCTTGCCCTGGGCAGGGCGGAACCGGAGATGTGCGTCATCCACATGAGGAACCAGGCGCAGAAGAAGGCCAACGCCCTTTTGCGGACCATGCCCTCAGGTGTTGTGATTGCCGACAGGAACATGCGTATCGTGGAGTGCAACGAGCGGTTTGCCCGGCTCTTCGGAGAGCAGGCCATGCTGGTCTACCGGGCGGAGCCCGGGCTCAAGGGGTGCATTCTCAGCCGGATAGTGCCGTTCTCCCATCTTTTCGAGCTTGTGCTCGAGAAGGGACAGGACATCCATCTGGACCACTACAGGGTAGGCGATGTGCTGCTCGACATCACACTGTTCCCCATCGAACCGGGGGAGACGGTAGGGGCGGTGATGCTCGACGTGACCAGGAAGGAGCTCAAGAGGGACAAGATCGCCCAGAAGGCTTCCGAGGTCATAGAGAAGAACATTCTCACTGTCCAGGAGATCGCCTGCCGGCTCGGGGAACACATGGCCGACACGGAGATGCTGCTGCGCTCCATAGCGGAGGGGTATTCCGAACCCGAATGCGACGAGGGAGGCGATGAGCGGTGAAGGCCCAGGAGCCACTTTTTCTCGACGTGGACTACTGCGGAAAGCGCAAAACCGGACAATTCGTATGCGGCGACAGCTTCTTCTCGAGGAAGGTGCCCGACAAAAGCAGGGTGGTATCGGTGCTCTCCGACGGTCTCGGGAGCGGTGTGAAGGCGAATATCCTGTCGTCCATGACCGCCTCCATGGCTCTCAGGTTCATGGAGGGCGACATGGAGATCCTCAGATCGGCGGAAGTGATAATGGATGCATTGCCCGTGTGCAGGGAGCGGGGTATCAGCTATGCCACCTTCACCATAGTGGACGCGGTCCTTCACGGATGGACCCGGGTGATCGAAATGGACAATCCTCCCTTTCTCCTTGTCCGCGGCGGATCCATCGTTACACCGGGAAAAAGGGAGATGGCCTCCTCGCGGTGGAAGGACCGGAAGATCACTGTAAACGAGTTTTTCGCCCGGCCGGAGGACCGGATCATATTGTTCTCGGACGGGGTGACCCAGGCAGGAATGGGGTCATGGGCGAACCCCACCGGGTGGGGCGGGGAGAAATGCGCCGACTTCATCCTTCGTCTGCTTCGGGACAGGCCAGGCATGTCTTCAAGGGAACTGTCGAAGCGAATCGTTTCCGAAGCGCTGATCCGTGAGCCTCACGAACGTGCCGGGGACGACGTGACCTGTGCGGTGATGTATTTCCGGTCGCCCCGGAAGCTGATCGTGCTCTCGGGGCCTCCATTCGACGGCGGGAGGGACGGCGAGTATGCGCGTATGCTCGAAACTTTTCCGGGGAAAAAGGCTGTCTGCGGCGGTACCACGGCTGAGATCGTGGCCAGGGAACTCGGGCGGGAACTCGTCACCGACCTCGCCACGGCCCGGGGAGGGATGCCCCCGGTCTCTTCAATGGATGGGGTCGACCTGGTTACCGAGGGCATCCTGACTCTCACGCTCGCGTCGAAAATTCTCGACGGAAAGGATATTCCCCGGCAGAAAACATCGGCGTCGAGACTGGCTTCCCTCCTCGTCGAGAGCGACCGGATACGGTTCGTGGTGGGGACGCGGGTAAACGAGGCCCACCAGGACCCGACGCTCCCCGTGGAGCTGGAGATGCGCCGGAATATCATCCGGACCATCGTCCGCATCCTGGAGGAGAAATATTTGAAGGAGGTCTGCCTGTCGTTTATCTAGGCCGGAAAGAATTCGGAGGACAAAAGGGGAGGGCCCGCGGGCTCTCCCCTTTTGTGACACCGTCTATCCCCTCTGGCCTCTAGCCTTTTTCCTCCCGTCGATAGGGTTTGAGGAGCCCTGCCGGCGCCGAGGCGTTTCGTGACATGGTCACCAGGGCTATGAGGGTCATAAGGTAGGGGATGATAAGGAAAAGGTGGAAGGGGACGTTGAATCCCAGCCCCTGGAGCCGGAGCTGCAGGGCGTCCAGAAAGCCGAAGATCAGTGCTCCGGCAGCACCCCGCACGGGATCCCAGTTGCCGAAGATCACCATGGCGACGCTTATCCATCCCCTGCCTCCCACCACGTCGATAAGGAACATGTTCTGATGGGCCAGGGTGAGGAATGCCCCGCCTATGCCCATGAGCGCCCCTCCTGCCGCGAGGCAGAGTGTCCGCACGAGGTTCACGTTTATGCCCACTGTATCGGCCGCGAAAGGGTTTTCTCCGACTGTCCGGATGGAAAGCCCCCAGCTGGTGCGGTACAGAAGGATCCACACCGCCGGTATGAGCAGGAAGGCGATATAGACAAGGGAGTACTGGGTGAAGAACGCCTCGCCGACCACGGGGATTGACGAAAGCCGGGGGATCGCCGCCCTGGTGAACGGCTGCACGGTGGGAGGATTGGTGGGCGAGCCTACCGCCAGACGGTATATGAACATGGCAAGTCCCGTGGAAAAGAGGGTGATCCCGATCCCCGACACGTGCTGGGAAAGGCCGAGCCACACGGCGAGAAGGGCCATGAGAAGCGACAGGATGACGCCCGTGAGTGCTGCCGCGGCGACTCCCAGCCACAGCGAGCCGGTGGACAGTGTGGTGAGGAAGCCGGTCATGGCGCCCATGAGCATGATGCCCTCTATCCCCAGGTTGAGCACCCCGGACCGTTCGGCGAGGATTTCCCCCAGGGTGCCGAAAATGATGGGAGTCGCCATGCGCATCATGGCCGCAAGAAGTCCCGTGAGAAAGGATAGTGTGAAGACCTGCTCCATCAGTTCCTCACCGCCTTTATCCTGTACTCTGTGAGGAGCAGGGCCACGAGCATGACAAGAAGGGACATTCCCTGGATAACTTCCGCTATGTAGGTGGGAACCCCCGTTATACGACTCATGGACTGGGCCCCCACGAGGATCACGCTGAAGAAAAACGCCGACAGGGCTGTTCCCAGGGGATGGAGGCGGCCGAGCATGGCGACTGCGATCCCCGAGTATCCGAAACCCGGCGAAATATCCATGAGAAGATGAAAGTGAATGGCCGCGGCTTCCCCGACCCCCGCCATTCCCGCGAGCCCTCCCGATATGAGGGCGGTCTTCAGTATCACAGAATTGACATTGATCCCGCCGAAGGCCGCCGCCCGGGGATTGACCCCTACAGCCTTCGCCCGGTAGCCGAAGACCGTCTTCGAGTTGATGAACCACACGATGAGCACTGCCGCGGCTGCGAGGACGATCCCGAGATGGAACCTGGACCGGACGAGGAGTACAGGAAAGCGTGCCGCCTCGGCGATGGCCGGAGAGCGGGGCCAGCTGGATCCCGGCATCTGGAGGGGCCCGAAGAGCAGGTACCCCATGATGTGCCACATGACGTAGTTCAGCAGGAGGCTTGTCACCACGTCGTCCACTTTATATTTCGTCTTGAGGATTGCCGGAATGGCAGCCCAGGCGCCGCCTGCGAGAAAGCCCGCGATACAGACAAGGGAAATGGCTGCCGCCGGAGGAAGGGATCCGATATGGATGCCTGTCCATGCCGCGGCTATGGCTCCGGCCAGCAGCTGTCCTTCCCCACCGATGTTCCAGAACTTTGCCCGAAAGGCAAACGCTGCGGCAAGGCCTGTAAACGTGAGGGGAGCGGCCTTCACGCATGTCTCCAGAAAGTTGTACCTGGTGCCCAGTGCCCCCCTGAAGAGTGACGCATAGGAGAGCCGGATGTCCCCCCCTGCCGCCAGGATGGGAATGGCCGAGAGGGCCAGGGTGACGAGGATGGCCCCGACGGGAACGAGTACCTGGATCCACCCCGGAAGGGGGGCGCGTTTCGCAAGGGTCAGGCGCATGTGCTTTCCACCCCGCTCATCCACAGCCCTACCTCTTCCCTCGAGGTCTCGTCCCGGCCGGCGATGCCCATGATTTTTCCCTCGTACATTACCGCCACCCGGTCGCTGAGCTGGAAAATTTCGTCGAGGTCCTCGGAAATCAGGAGAATGGCGGCGCCATTGTTCCGGGCCTCGAGGATCCGACCGTGGACGTATTCTATGGCTCCTACGTCGAGACCCCGTGTGGGCTGGGCGGCCACAACCGCCCTCGGGGCCCCCGAGAGTTCCCTGGCGATGATGATCTTCTGGAGGTTTCCTCCCGAGAGGGTCCTGGCCTCGGCGCACCTCCCGTCAGTCTTTATCCCGAACTCATTGATGAGGCAGTCTGCGTATTTTCCTACAGACGGCCGGTGGAGCATTCCTGTTTTTCTGAACCTGCAGTGGTTTTCGAGGATCATGTTGTCCTCCACAGAGAGCTCCAAAAGCAGCCCCGTGGTCATCCTGTCCTCGGGAATACGGCCCATGCAGCTTGCGATGGCTGCCCGGGGACTTCCCGGAGGAAGCTGGTTTTCGTCCAGCGATACGGAACCGGATACGGGACTTCGAAGTCCGAAGAGAGCCTCCGCGAGCTCACGCTGCCCGTTGCCCGATACGCCTGCCAGGCCGAGGATCTCGCCGGAAGCGATTTTCAGGGAGACATCCCGCACGGCGAGAAGGTTCCTGTCGTTTTTCACGGTGAGCCCCGTAATTTCCAGAATCGTGGTTCCGGTCCGTTTCACGGATTGATACCGCCGCTCCGGAAGCTCTCTTCCTACCATGAGGTTCGCCAGTTCCCTCTCGCTGGTTTCGGATATGTTTCGTTCGGCAGCCACAGTACCCTTTGCAAGGACCACCACCCGGTCCGCTATCTCCATCACCTCGCGGAGCTTGTGGGAGATGAAAATGACGGAGCATCCCTCTGCGGCAAGGATTTTGAGGGTAGAGAAGAGGCCCTTCGTCTCTAGCGGCGCGAGAACGGCAGTAGGCTCGTCGAGGATGAGGATCCTGGCGTTCCTGTAAAGGGACTTGAGGATTTCCACCTTCTGCTGCCCTCCTATGGGGAGCGTCCAGACAGGGGCGTCCGGGTCCACGGAGAGGCCGAATCGTTCCTGGAGGGCGAGAAGCTTCTTTCGTGCTGATGCGAGGTCGAGAAAGAACCGTCTGCCGGTGCTTCCCACCACCACGTTTTCCAGTACTGTCTGGGAGGGGACAAGGGTGAAGTGCTGGTGCACCATGCCGATTCCACGGGCGATGGCGTCCCCCGGAGACGAAAAGGAGACCTTTTCGCCCCGTATCCGGATCTCGCCTCCGTCCGCGGTGTAATACCCGAAGAGGATGTTCATGAGAGTCGTTTTGCCGGCGCCGTTTTCGCCGAGGAGCGCGCAGATTTCTCCCTCCCTCAGGGTGAAATTCACGTCGCTGCTGGCTGTCACATCGAGGAATGTCTTCCGTATGGAGCGCATTTCAACGACAAAGGGCGAATTCGGCCCGTCAGAAGAGGAGCCGGTCCGGGGAGTTATTTTTTCACAGAGTTCCGCTGCCTGCATTGTTTCCACACCTTTCAGGCTGCACTGCGCCAGTACAGGTATTTTTAGCCGGAAAAAAGGGCCGGAAAACCGGCCCTTTCATGTCAATCTGTTGTGAGCTCAGTCTCGATGACCGGTACCTCGAACTGCCCGGCCAAAATCTTTGCCTCTATCTCCCGGACCTCGGCGATCACTTCCGGGGGGAGTTTCTTCCCGAATTCGTGGAACGGGGCGAGGGAGGCTCCTCCTTTTGCCATCATGGACCACTCCTTCAGGTTATCCCCTTTCCATGCTCCTTCCCTGACGGCGTCGATGCTGTGGCGCACGGTGGGGTACATGTTCCACACCGGGCCGGTGATCACTGTTTCGGGCGCCAGGCTGTTCTGGTCCATCATGTTGCCGAAGGCCCGGACGCCTTTCTCTTTTGCCGCTTCGAACACGCCGAACCGCTCGGCGAAGATGAGGTCTGCCCCCGCTTCTATCTGGGCCAGGGAGGCCTCCTTTGCCTTCGGAGGATCGAACCAGCTGCCGATGTAGGCGACCTTTACTTTTACTGAAGGATTGACCGAAAGGGCTCCCTGACGGAAGGCATGGACAAGACGGTTCACTTCCGCTATAGGTATGGCGGCCACGATCCCGAGGGTTCCGGTTTTCGTCATCCGGCCGGCGATGATCCCGCAGAGGTAGGAGGGTTCATGAATCCAGTTGTCGAACACGGAATAGTTCGGCTCCTGAGGAGCGAATTCCGACCCGAAGGCGAAAGCTGTCTCCGGGTAGTCCTTCGCCACGCGGCGTGATGGTTCTTCACCCGCGAGAAACGCGTCGCCGACGATGAGGTCGAAGCCCCGTTCAGCGTACTCCCTGAGCACCCGCTCGAAGTCTGCGGCCCCTACTTTCTCGGCGAATTCGTAGGTAATGCCGAGTTCCTTCTGTGCCTGAAGGCAGGCCTGGTGAATAGCCCCGTCCCAGGGTTCCTCGATAGCCGTCTGGAAGACTGCGGCGAGTTTGAATTCCTTATATTCCTTCGCTTCCCCCGTACCGGACAGGAAAAACGCTGCCAGGAGAATCAGCGCCGCGAAACGGTATTTCATTCTGAACACCTCCACGTAATGTTCGGTTCCTAATGCTGCCTGGGGCATTGTAGCAGAACCATAAAATTATGCAACCGGTTACGCAAAATTTTGGAATAGTATTTCCCTGCGGAGCCATGCACGGAAAACAGCCGAGTTGGACGGACGCCGGTGCCGATGCTACAATTTCCGAAGGTGAAGCTGTCTGGACCGAAGTGCGGCTTCTTCAGAATACCGAAGGGAGTATGGAAAATGGACTTGATCGTTCGAAACGCACGGCTGGCTGGAGGCGGGGAAGTTCGTGACATCGCTGTAAACGGAAGCGTTATCGCTGCCGTGGAAGAGCGCATAGAGGAGAGAGGAGCCGCGGAGATCGACGCCTCCGGAAGCCTTGTATGCCCTCCCTTTGCCGATCCACACGTCCATCTCGACGCGGTGCTGACAATGGGAGACCCGAGGTACAATGATTCGGGAACCCTTCTCGAGGGTATTGCCGTATGGGGTGAGCGGCGCCCCTTCGTCACGAAGAAAGGGCTGATGGAGAACGCCCGGGAGGCAGTACTCTGGGAGGCGGCCAACGGCGTGCAGTTCATCCGGACCCACGCCGATACGACAGACGGTTCACTGGTGACAGTGGAAGCCCTCCTTGAGCTTAAGGAAGAGATGAAGGACGTGGCGGATATCCAGGTGGTGGCTTTTCCCCAGGACGGAATATACAGCTTTCCGGAGGGTGAGCGGAACCTCAGGCGGGCAGTGGAGATGGGGTGCGACTGCGTAGGCGCCATTCCTCACAACGAGCTGACGCGGGAGGACGGGGTCCGGTCGGTGGAGCTGGCCTTCAATCTCGCGGAGAAGTTCGGGAGGATGGTGGACATCCATTGCGACGAAACCGGGGACGAGCAGTCCCGGTTCGTGGAGGTAATGGCCGGGTGCGCCATCACCATGGGTATGGGGGACAGAACGGCCGCGAGTCACACCACGGCAATGCACAACTACGGCAACGATTACGCCCTGAAGCTCATGGGCATCTTTCAGAGGGCGAAGATGAGCTTCATCACCCTTCCCTTCGACAATTCGGTGCTCCAGAACAGGACGGACGGCTATCCCCGGCGGAGGGGGCACACCCGGGTGGACGAGCTGGACAGGGCGGGAGTGAATGTGTGCATCGGTCACGACTCCATAATGGACCCGTGGTATCCCATGGGGAGGGGATCCATGCTCGCAGCGGCGAACCTCCTTCTGCACACGGCCCACATGAGCGGCTACAGTCAGGTCTTTCGCCTTTTCCGCATGATCACAGGCAATTCGGCGGAAACCCTTGGGCTCTCCGGCAGCTACGGAATCGCCCCCGGAAAGGATGCCAGCTTTCTCGTGCTCGATGCTGAAGATGAATTTGACGCCATCCGTCTGCAGAGCGAGTGCCTCTGGTCGGTGCGTCGGGGCAGGGTCGTTTCGCAGTCAATGCCGGCAAAGCGTACGGTGACGAGGGAGAACGGGCAGAGGACCGTGGACTTTAAATGGAAGAGGGTGTCCGGAAAGGTGTGATGCCGCCAGCCGGCGGGTCTGACCCCGAACACGGTGAAAGGAAGGTAGAGGAATGGCGAAGATAACAGCTCTCTGCGTGAGCTCGAATCGGCAGGAGCCGAAAAGGGAGCTTCCTGAAGCGGTCTTTGTCCCCGGGGGAATAGAAGGGGACTCTCACAGGGGAGTGACGGAGCGCGAGGTGAGCCTTCTCAGGGCGGAGGATATCCGGAAGGCCGAACGGGAGGCCGGGTTTCCGTTTCCTCCGGGAGCCCTTGCGGAAAACATCATTGCCGAGGGGCTGCCGGAGGAGCTTGAAATCGGGACGGTCCTCGTTCTCGGAGAAAACGTGAGGCTCGAGGTGATCGAGAAGGGCAAAAAGCCCGGTGAACCCCATTCCTACGACTACCGGGGATGGTGTCTCCTTCCGGCGGAGGGGTATTTCCTGAAGGTTCTGAAGGGCGGGACGGTGCGGAGGGGAGATCCCGTATCAGTCTCAAATCCGTAATCGAGCTGAATAAATAAGCGGAGGGGCGAGTCGTGCCCCTCCGCTTTTACCACCGGATGATGGTTGCCCCCCATGAATAGCCTACTCCGAAGCCTGCCACCATGACATAGCTTCCCGGGTGAAGAAGGCCTGCGTCGGACGCATCCTTCAGGGCCATGGGAATTGTAGAGCTCACGGTGTTTCCCTTGTTCTCCATGTTCATGAAGAATTTTTCCTCGGGGATGCCGATCACCTCCCTGAGGTGATCAAGCATGAGTTTCGTCGCCTGGTGGAAAACAAAAAGATCCACGTCCCCCAGGCTTATGGAATGGGTCTCGAGGGCCTGGTATACTGCGTCCGGAACGGTGGTGAGGGTGAAGTCGAGCACTTCGGGCCCGTTCATGTAGAGATTCTCCGGTGTCCTGGTGTTCCCCCACTTGTTTGTCCTTTCGACGGCGGTTTCGGCTGATCTCGGGGCTGCCCAGGCGCCGGCGGGAATGATGAGCTTGTCTCTGCCGCTTCCGTCGGTCCCCAGGATGAAATCTCCGATCCTGCCCGTCTCCGAACGTTCAACGAGGGTGGCGGCTGCCGCGTCGCCGAATATGGTCCTCGTGCTCTTGTCCATGGGGTGGATGGTCCTGGTGAGGGTATCTGCGGTAATAAGCAGGATCTTCGAAGCGATCCCCGCTGCGATGAGCCCCTTGGCGAGGGCGAGCCCATATACGAAACCCGAGCATCCAAGGTTGAAATCAAGGGCTCCCGTGCTCTTTTTAAGCCCCACCATATCCTGCACGATACACGCCGTGGCGGGAAGATAGTGATCGGGACTCTCGGTGCACAGGAGCAGGAAATCGATGGTCTCCCTGTCCACGCCGTGTTCTTCAAAGAGCTTTTCCGCCGCCCTTGCTGCAAGGTCCGAGACCAGTTCACCGTTTACAACATGCCGCTCCCTGATGCCCGTCTTCTGATAGATTTTATCCTCGGTCCAGGTTCCGAATTCCTGCACGAGCGATTTGTTGTCCACCACCTTTTCAGGAAGGTAATATGAAATCGCCGTTATGGCTGCTCCAAATCCTTTCATCTCTCTGCAATCCTCCACAATAGGTTTTCAAGTTACGGGAGCATTATCCCATTGTCACTGGATGGTGACAAGTCCTTCTCATGTGCGTTCACCTCTCCTCTCTTGCAAAGAGCCGTTTCGTGGAATAAAGTAGTTCCGTATATTGCGAAGGGAGTGGTACCCGTGAACCGCACGATATTTTCTTTCCCCTTCCGCCTGAGGGAGATATGATGAGCGGCCGGAAGCTGCGGATCCTGCACTGCGCCGACCTTCATCTTGACAGTCCCTTTTACGGGATCTCCGACATCTCCCCTTCCCTGGGATCATTTCTGCGCAAGGCCTCTTTCCGGGCATTTGAAAACGCGGTGTCACATGCCATTGCCTCGAAAACAGATTTTTTTCTGGTCTCGGGTGACATCTACGACGGCGAGGACAGAAGCGTACGCGCCCAGGTGTTTTTCCTCGAACAGCTGAAGAGGCTCTCCGGTGCGGGCATTCCTTCGTTTATAGCTGCAGGAAACCATGATTCCCTTTCGGGGTGGGAGGCGGACAGGGATTTCCCTCCTCTTGCGGTAAGGTTCGGTCCCGACGTGGAATCTTTTCCTCTTGTCACCGCCGGCGGGGAAAGGGTCGGGACAATACACGGCTACAGCTTTCCCGTCCGGAACGTGGAGGAAAATATTGCACTCCGATTCGCGCAGAGGCACGGCGAAGGGGTGAATATCGCAATGCTCCACTGCAATACAGGAGGCCGGAAAGGGCACGAAAATTTTGCCCCCTGCTCCCTTGACGACCTGAAGTCTGCCGGTATGGACTATTGGGCTCTCGGGCACGTCCACACGGCGGAAATTCTCTGCCGGACGCCTCTCATCGCCTATCCCGGGATCATCCAGGGCAGGCATGCCAGGGAATCGGGGGAAAAAGGCGTGTACGAGATCGTTCTCACGACGCCCTCCGGGAGCCTTCCTGCATCTGCTGCGGCGGAGTTTGTTCCCTGCGATGCCGTTCGCTGGAGGAGCGAACATCTTTCCATATCGGGAATGGACCGGGATGAGGATTTTTTTCAGGCCCTTGCCGGTCTGAAGGAAGAAGCGCGGAACGGCGCAGGAGGAAGGCCCGTCATTCTCAGGGTGGCCCTCTCAGGCCGGGGAAGGGTCCATGAAATGCTCCGCCGCCCGGGATTTCTCCGGGGATCCGGCGGACTTATGGATACCCTGAATGCCCAGGAGGCGGAACGCCCGGATTTTGTCCACACGGTCGGCATTTCCGATACTACCGCACCCGAGCTTGACCTGGAGTTCCTATCGGCAGGGGAGCATTTCGTCGGGGATTTCCTGAAGGAAGTCCGGTCTTTTACAAAGAGGGGGGACCTCCGGGAAGGAATGATGGATATCCTCCGGGAGAGGGGACTGTTGGATAAAATACGCCAGTCGGGAGATGTCCTGGAAAGGATAGAATCCCTTTCTGAAGACGAAGTCGGAGAGCTGCTCGACCGGTGTGTGTTCTCGACCCTCTCCGGCCTGCTTGAAGGAGAGCCCGGGCTATGAGGATAACCGGATTCTTTGTGAACAATTTCGGGGTTTTTTCAGGCGGGGGAGCGGATCTTTCGAAAGGGCTCACGGTCATCCACGGAGAGAATGAAAGCGGAAAGACGACGCTCATGAATTTTTTCCGCAGGATACTGTTTCCCCGTGAGAAGGGGGCCCGTTTCAGGGGAAACGGCTATGATCCGGTACAGGGAGGAAACCACGGCGGTACCGCGAGGATCCGCATGAAGGACGGCCGGCAGTATGTGCTGACGCTGGACGGTACGAGAAATACTATCGCCCCCGTCGAGGGAGGGATTTCAGACGACCTTCCCCCCGACTTTTTCTCCATCAGCCGCGAGGTGTACGAGAACGTCTTTGCCATGGGCCTGGTGGAGATGCAGTCCCTCCAGCCCATCAATTCCTCAGGAGTGACGTCGCGTTTCTTCTCTGCGGGAGCCGGTCTGGGTTCTGCGTCACTCCCGAAGCTGTTTTCATCGCTGGAGACCGCTGCGAACGAACTCTACCGGCCCGGAGGAAACGCCAGAAGCGCGTCGGCGGTGAACAGGCTGCTTGCCGCCCTTGAGGAGACCGATTCCGGCATTCGGAGTCTCAGGGAACTAAGCGGCGAATGGAGGCAGAAAAAGAAGGACCTTCTCGCCCTGGAGCGTTCCATGGAGGAAAAGAAAAAGGCGCTCGCGGCGGTCAATGCAAGACTTTCGGAGCTTGAACTGCTGGAAAAAGGACGTGCCGCCTGGAAAGCGATCCGGGAGGCCGAAGCACGCCTGGGTGAGCTGGAAGGGCTGCACCCGTTTCCCGGGAACGGGATCGCCCGCATGGAAAGGCTCAAAGAGGAAAAAGAGCGCCTGCAGCGAGCCATTGAGAGTACACGGGAGGATATCCGGCAAAAAGAAGAGGAAAAATCAGGGCTCGAATCGGATCCCCTCCTGAGATGCCTGGAATGTCAGGAAGAAATAAAGGCCCTGGACCACGAAAGCGAGCGGTTCCGTTCTGCCCTTTCGCGGCGGGCTCTTCTTGAGAAGGAGACTGGTGCTGCCGAAAGAATATTCCTCCAAAACCTCGAAAACCTCTGTCCGTGGTGGACCGGGGATGACCTTGACTCCGCTGATGTTTCCTCTGAAGCCATCGCCTTCTCCAGGGAAACGGCGGCGAGAAAGGCGCAGCTTGAGAAGAGGAAGGGGGAGGAGGAAAAGTCTCTTGCCCAGTGGAACCGTCTCCTTGAGGACAGGAGGAGCGAAGCTTCCTCTCTCGACAGGGAATTGTCGAAGGTAGAAGTGAGAGCATGGCGGGCTCTCGATCGCTGGAAACTGATAACCCACGTCAGGGACGTATTCGGTGAGCTCGGGGACGAGGAGTCGGAACTTGAAAAGCTTGAGGATGCGAGGAAGAACCTTGCCAGGGAGAGGGACGCGGCGACGGAACAGGAGCCGGATGCGCCTGGACGCCTGGTGGCCGGAGTTTCGGCTGTCCTGCTGGCAGTATCGGGAGGAGCGCTCTACCAGTGGCACCTGACCTCCGACAGTGTCTGGAGCATCGGGGGCGCAGCGCTCCTGTGTGCGTCTGCACTCGCCTTTATTGCCCACAGGGACCAGGAGAGACGTCATAAACAGAACTGGTCGTGGTGGAAGCTGCGCGTGGAGGAAATGGATGTGCGCATGGCGGAAACCGAGGTACTGCTCGATGACCAGAATGAAAGGATCCTGAAACTTCAGGCACGGATGGAGGATCTCGCCGCGAAGCTCGGAATAAAGGTTCCCGGCTCCGACAGTGAGGTGGACGCCCTTCTTGAAGAGGGAGAGAAGGACAACGCGGCAAACGAACGATTTGCCCTGCTCACCGAGAGGAGCAGGCAGCTGGGTGCCGTCTTGAGCCGCATGGATACGGAGGCGGCTTCCATGGAATGGGAGATGGAGCGGATAGACGGGGAACTGCGGGAACTCCTGTCTGACTGGGAACAGTGGCTTTCCTGCCATGGCTTTGACCGGAGCCTTGCTCCCGGTGATATGGAGGGCATGGTTCCGAGGATCCTTCAGCTGAGGTCGGAGAAAAATGGCCTTGATGCACGAAAAGGCGAGATGAATGACCTCGGGGAATATATAGAGTCTGTACGGAAGAGAATTGGAGATCTCTCGCCTGTTTTTGCGGATGGCGGGATGATACCGCCTGGATCTCCCGATGAATCGGCCATACGGTTCCTGGCGGGAATCCTTGGGAGGGCCTCGGCAATAAAAGGAGAAATATCCGCCCTCGAACGGGAAATGCAGTCCCTCTGCACGATCCTGGAAAGGCAGAGAAGCGACTCAGACGAGGCCGGCAGGCGTACGGCGGAACTGTTCTCCTCCGCCGGAGCCGACGGAGAGGAATCATTCAGGGAACTCGCCGTGCTGTGGGAGGAAAGGGAACGGCTGCAATCGGCGAAACTTCAGGAGCAGAAGGTGCTGGGCAGCCTTTTCGGGCAGGATGACGGGATGCTCCGGGCACAGGAAGTCCTGGCAGGGCTTTCTGTTGAGGAGTGCAGGAAAGATATGGACTCCCTGAAAGCGTCCTCCCTTCTTCTTGAAAAAGAGATAGAGGCACTCGCCGTCTCCCGGGGCAGGACTGCGCTCCAGGCGGAGCAGATAGCCTCTGACGAACGGCTGGGAGACCTCCTGTTCACCAGGAAGGGCATGGAGACAAAACTGGACGGTTATATCGGGGAATGGCTGTCAGCTGTGCTTGCCAGGCATTTCCTCGAAGCGGCCAGGGAAAGGCATGAAAGGGAGCGGCAGCCCGAGGTGATATGCCTGGCAGGAAAATATCTCGCACTTATGACTGAAGGCAGGTATACTCTTTTATCAAGAGGGGGGGAAAAGGGCTTTTCGGTGCTCCTCGAGAGCAGCGGCCCCTCGAGAGAGCGGAAGGAAGAGGAAAAATGGAGCTCAGGTCTGGCTGACCAGGTGTACCTTTCCATGAGACTTGCCCTTGCATCGCTCTGGGGCAGGAAATCGGAGCCCCTGCCGCTCATTCTTGACGATCTCCTGGTCCGTTTCGACGAGAGGAGACAGCGGGGAGCCGCACAAGCGCTCCTCGAGGCGGCCGGTGAGAACCAGGTCCTTCTCTTCACCTGCCAGAAAAATACGCTCCATATTTTCAGGAGCCTCGCCGGAGAAAAGGGCCTGTCCCCGGATCGCATATCATTTCAGGGGATCAGGCGGGGAACATTTCTCCCCGCCTGACGGCGGCTCCACATGCATAAAGTGAACTATCACCGGGAGGGAAGGCGTGCTTTCGTCCCTCCCTTTTGAAAGGCGGCAGGAAAACCGGATGAATACAGCGGAGAAGCTGAAGCATATTGACGTAGGGCATGTTTATTTCTCGGAACCGCTGAGCTCCCACTGCTCGTGGAGGATCGGGGGACCTGCGGATGCCCTCGTGCAGCCGGAGAGTGAGGATCAGATCCTCAGGCTGCTTGAGTTTGTACGGGGGGAGGGAATCCCGCTCCTGGTCATGGGAAGGGGAACGAACATCCTTTTTCCCGATGGAGGGATCCGGGGAGTGGTGCTGAAGCTGGGAAGACGCTTCTCCGGATTTTCATTCTCCGGGGCGAGGGTCAGGGCGAAGGGCGGTATCTGGGTGCCCAGCCTCGTAAGAAATCTTGCTGACGCGGGGCTTTCCGGCATGGAACATGCCTCGGGTATCCCCGGATCCCTCGGCGGCCTCGTCGCCATGAACGGGGGAAGCCTGAGGAGGAGCGTGGGGGAGAATATCCTCTCGGTAGACGCTGTCTCCCGTGCAGGAGAGATGCGCACTTTTTCCAGGGAGGAGTGCGATTTTTCCTATCGTCATTCATTCTTTCAGCGCGCCGGGGACAGTGATGGGGACCGGTGGATCATCCTTGGGGCACTCCTTGATCTCTCCCCCGCTGACAGGGGAGAGATCCGCAGGGAGCAGCTCCGGATCCTGGAAGAACGAAGGGTAAAGTTTCCCCGTCACCAGCCGAACTGCGGATCGGTGTTCAGCAATGTGCCTGCTGTCTATGATCTGGCGGGCCCTCCGGGGCGGATCGTCGAGGAGACGGGGCTCAAGGGGAAACAGGTCGGAGGGGCCCAGGTCTCATTCCGCCATGCTAATTTTATCGTGAACCTGGGCGGTGCCACGGCCAGTGACGTGCTCTCCCTTATCGGGGAAGTGCGGCGCAGGGTCCATGACCGAATCGGGGTCTGGCTGGAGTGCGAGGTACGGTACGCCGACGAGCGGGGAGTGCTGGTGCCTGCGTCGGAAGCCTGCCCTTGATCATTTATGAAAAAAGAAAGGGGAATCTTTTTCTTCATGAAACAGCACATTGCGGAAAAAACGGATGAAATACGGCATGAGCTTCTCAGGCTGAGTCACGATATTCACGGGTGTCCCGAAACATCCTTCGAGGAAGTTCACGCCGCCGCGTGGCAGAAAAACATGCTTGAACGGCACGGATTCATCGTGGAAATGCCCTTCTGCGGCATGGAGACTTCCTTTCGGGCGGTAAGGAAAGGCAGGGCTTCCGGCCCTGTGATCGCCTTCCTTTCCGAGTATGACGCCCTGAAGGGACTGGGTCATGCATGCGGGCACAATATTATAGCAGCTTCCGCCGTGGGGGCGGGAATAGCACTGGCTTCAGTCCTTGAGGATGCGGCAGGTGAAGTGCAGGTCATCGGCACTCCGGCGGAGGAAGGGGGCGGCGGCAAGATTTACCTCGTTGAGCGGGGAGCTTTCAGGGGGGTGGATTTTGCCCTGATGATGCATCCCAATACAAAGAACATCATCGGCAGGGGAGGGCTCGCGGCCCAGGGAGTAAAGGTCCTCTTCTCGGGCAGGGCTGCCCACTCGGCGACACCGGACAAGGGGATCAACGCGCTCAGTTCCCTCATCGCATTTTTCAACAGTATCGACGTGCTCCGGCAGACATGGCCGAATTCCGCGAAGATCAACGGCATTATCACCAAAGGCGGCAGGGCATCGAATATCATTCCCGACGAGGCCGAGGCGGATTTCACGGTGAGAGCCTCCACGAAAAAGGAACTTATCGCAATGTTCGAGGACCTGAAGCGAGCTGCCGGGGCCGCGGCAATGATCACAGGTGCATCTTTCGCAGTTGACGGCGAACCGGTTTATGCGGAACGCTACCCCAACCCGGTCATGGGAGAGGCCTTCAAAAGGAACATGGAACTGCTCGGTGAGAAGATGGAGTATCCGGACCCCAGGGAGCGGTTCGGATCTTCAGACGTGGGAAACGTATCTCTGGAATTGCCCACGATCCATGAGTACCTTGCCATAGCGGACACCTCTGTTGCAGGGCACACTCCGGCGTTCCGGGAAGCGGCGGTTTCGCCAAGGGGAGACGACGTGGTCGTTCTTGCAGCCAAAGGACTTGCCTTCACCGGGTGGGACCTGCTTTCCGATGAAAAACTGAGGGAAGCGGCTATGGATGACTACAGGAAAAAAGCCCTTCCCTTCAGGGAGTGAAACAGAGGAAACTCCTCTTTAAAAATACAGGTTCGTTTGATATACTGTGCCCTAAAAATTACGGCTCACCGGATTTCCCGATGAGATCCGCAATTGGACGGGAGGTTCGGAAAAAAATGGCTGAAGACATCAGGATCGCAATTCTCGGGGCTGGCAATATCGGAACGAGCATCGCCAAGGGGCTGGCCCAGGGCGAGAACTTTACACCAGGGAGGATCACGCTGACGAGGCGGAGGCTTCACCTTCTGGAGGATTTCCGGGCCCAGGGTTTCGAGGTGACGAGCGACAACCTCGCTGCAGTGAGGGGAGCCGACGTGGTGATCATCTCCGTGGAACCCCAGCTTGTGGATACTCTGCTGGAAGAGATCGCTCCGGTACTGGATTTTGACAGTCACATCCTCATTTCCGTGGTCACCGGCCTGACGCTGAGGCGGATCGAAGAGGTGATCGGCAAGCCCGTGCGAATCGCCCGGGCAATGCCGAATACTGCCATTGCCGTGCGGGAGTCCATGACCTGTATCGCTTCAAACGGGCCGGACGACAGGGCGCTGGAGATGGCAAGACTTATATTCAACGACGTGGGAAAGACGCTGAGGATCCGGGAGGAGGACATGATCGCCGCCACGGCCCTCGGGGCCTGCGGGATCGCCTTTTTCCTCCGCGCCATCCGCGCCGCATCCCAGGGGGGCATCGAGATCGGACTGTCCGCCAAAAATTCACTGGCAATGGCTGTCCAGACGGCGAAGGGGGCAGCGTGCCTTCTTTCAGTCAGCGGAAGCCATCCCGAGAACGAGATCGACAAGGTGACGACCCCGAAGGGCTGCACCATCTCCGGGCTGAACCGAATGGAACACGAGGGATTCAGTTCGGCCATGATCAGGGGCATAACCGTATCGGCTGAACAGGCGTCGAAACTCTACTGCGACAAGTGCTGAAGAAGACGGGGAGGGCGGAAGGGAGCTCTCCCCGTCTTCTTCTATTCTTCCCGGTTTTTATTGAAAGAGAGGCCGGTGGAAAAGCGTGCCGTTCCTCCCCATGAGATACCCGAAAGTGTGAAGGTGCAGTGACTCATGAGGCCGGATTTCCCTGCCGTTATCCTGAACTGTTGACAGTTTTTCATGAAAAAAATCCTCCGAAGCGGGCCCGGTGGAAAAAGCCTTTTCATATTGCCGCATGCCCGGTCCGGTGGGATAATCCAGTCAAATCTGCAAGCCGAAGAAGAGGAGGGTTTTCAGTGAAAAAGTACCGACTGTTTGCCGCTGTCCTTGTTCTGTCCGTTTTCTTCCCGTTCCATGCCGCTGCCCAGTCCCCTCTTGCCGCCCATTTCTTTATCCCGAAGTACTATCCCACGGTCGAGGAAACGATGGGAAGGCTCAAGAATATCCAGCCCATGATTCTGAGCCCGGAAGACGGCACTCTCCGGTCTGTCGAGGCGGACAGGTTCGGGATACGCTTTTTCTGGACCGCCAGCAAGGCAACGGTTATTCCCTTCGACAAACTGTCACGAATGCGGATTTTCCATAACACTGCCTTCCAGGGGCCATGCCCCTGGTTTGTAGCGGCAAAGGTGTCGGACGAGGGAGACCCTCCCTATGTGAGGACTGAGACAAAAGAGACCGCAGAAAGCCTCTATTCCATCATCGCCTCCCTTGCCGCAGCTTCGGGAAATCCTCTCGACCTGAGAGGCAACCTGGGCGGTTCGTCGGATAACCCGAGCCAGAAGGACCTGAAGGATGCCGGATTGAAGAAAAAGACCGGCGTGGTTGTGAACTTGGTGGAAATAGGGGGACCTGCTGAAAAAGCGGGCCTGAAGACAGGTGACATCATTCTGTCTGTGAACGGCCGGGCTGTTGAGTCATACGAGCAGTTTGAAAAGGACGTCTGGCCCTCTTTCATTTCCTCCGACCGGTTTGACCTGGAAATAATGCGGAAAGGGAAGAAAGAGTCGATCAGGATCAGGATCCTGTCTACGGAACAGCTCCCCGTCCCGCCGAAGACCCTCACCTTCGGCCAGGCTTCACCCGCCGGCAATGGCGGGAAGCTGCCCCCGAAGCTCGGTTTTGTGCTGAGGAACCTGACCATGGGCGAAAAAGGTGCCCTGAAGGGAAGAACGGGTGCTGCGATCCTTGAGATCAGCCCCGGAGGGCTTGCAGAAGCCATGAAGATGCAGCCCGGGGATATTATCCTCTTCTGCAACGGAAAGGCGGTACCCTCGGCTGAAGGACTCTCCGGACTCCTGGTGGAGGGGGAGAACAACTTCCTTCTCCTCCGGAACGGAAAGGAACTCACCGTAGGCATCAATACCGTCACAGCGAACTATTGAGTTCTATTGAGAAAAGCTGACCGGTGATCCCTCTCAGAGGGTACCTGTCAGGCTGACTCCGAATCCAGGATCTGCATGCGCCTGAGTTCCCTGAGGAACAGGTAGAGAGTGAGACAAAAGGCGAGGCTGTCTGCGATGGGGAACGAGATCCAGACCCCCGCGGTGCCGAAAAAGTTGGGAAGGGTGAGCACCAGCGGGATCAGGAGAAGGACCTGCCGGGAAAGAGAGAGTATGAAAGCCGGCCTGGCTTTTCCCAGTGCCTGAAACATGGCTGAGCCGTTGATCTGGAACCCCACGAGAACAAAGGCGCTGGAAATCAGCCTGAGAGCCTGGACTCCTTCGGAAATCAGGTTTTCATCGGATGAAAAGAGCCCGAAGATCGCACGGGGGAAAAATCGGGCAGCTGAAAACCCGAGGATCGCGATGACCGTGGCTGAGCCCATGGCGAGAAAGATGGATTTCCTGGCCCTTTTGAGGTTGCCGGCGCCGTAGTTGTATCCGAGGATCGGCTGAAAGCCCTGGGCGATGCCGAGAAGGGGCATGAAAAAGAATGAAAGCGCCCTGTTGATGACGCCGTAAATTGCCACGTGCATGTCACCCCCCCACCGAAGGAGGGCCGCATTGATGAGCACGATGGAAAGACTGCCCGCGGCCATCCGGGTGAATTCGGAGGCCCCTATGGCGATGATCTCCCGGAGGATTTTCATGTCAGGTACGAGATTTTCCCCGGTGAAATGCAGCAGGCTGTTTCTCCTGTAAAAGTGGCTGAAGATCCAGGCGAACATGGTCATCTGGGATATCACCGTGGCAACGGCGGCGCCCCTCATTCCCCAACCGAACCAGAAAATGAAGATGGGGTCGAGGATCATGTTCAGAATTGCCGAGATAAGCAGCGAGATCATGGATATCTTCGCCTTTCCCTCCGCCCTGACCGAATGGTTTCCCGCCATGCCGAACATCTGGAAGGGAATGCCGAAAAAGATCACTGAAAGGTAGGCTTCGGCATGGGGCAGGATTGCCTGGGATGCCCCGAAGAGCCTGAGGACCCGGGGCAGGAAAAGCAGTCCCAGGATGGAAATGATGATCCCGACTCCTGTCGCGAAGGAGATGGTTGTCCCGAAAGCTTTTTGGGCACGGGGTAAATCGCCGGCGCCGAGGCTCCTGGAAATGATGGAAGCGCCGCCGGCCCCTGCCATCACTGCCATGGCCCCGGTAAGCAGCTGCAGCGGGAAACAGACCGCGACGGCGGCAAGGCCCAGGGAACCTACACCGCGCCCGATAAAAATGGCATCCACAACATTGTACGACGACATGACGATCATGCCGATTGCCGAGGGAAGGGACAGGCGGAAAAGCAGCCTTCCTACCGGTTGTGTTCCAAGAAGATGACGATCACTGTTCACTCTGTACATTCCTCCGCGGATGAAAAGCTGCACGCCGGAAGACGTGCGCTGTTCGTTTGATTTTCATGCATGAGCATGGTTTGGCAGTGCGGGAGACCGATGGGGGAGAGAGGTGCGAAGTCTGCAGCTGTTCTCCGGAACCGGACCTAGCGGAGGGGGCCTCCGAAACTGTTCAGCGTTTCGGCGATATGCTTGTCCTTTACCGCGATGTGGTCTAGCATCCAGTTCAGGAGCATGTCCCTGAACTCTTCTGCGTCGGGGCGGGAAATGCCTTCCCCTCCCGTCAGCTTCGCATGAACGTCAAACACTTTCTTTATAAACCAGCTGTGTTCGTCCCGGTGCTCCTTGAAGCGGTCATACCGGTTTCGTATCATGATGAGTTCTTCAGCGCCGAAATGCTGCACCGCATAGGCGATAAGGTAATTCACAGTGTCCTCCATCTGTTTTTTGTTTCCGCTCTCCACGGCCCGCGAAAAAGAGGCGGCACGGCTGATGAGGGTCTTGTGCTGTTCGTCGATTACCGAAATCCCTATGGCGAGATCATCCGTCCACTGAATATTCATCATGGTCACCTGCCCGTTCAGGTAGAAATATCAACTGTCAGGAAATAGAACAATAGTATACCAGACGGAAATTATTTCAGGCAGAAAAATCAATGACCGTAATACTGCAGCATTTCCAGGTTAACAGTTTTAGGAGGCTTTTTACCTTCAATAAGAAGTTTGCAGGAAGCGGCGATGATTCTTGAAATGTTTTCTACGGATTCCAGCGTCGATCCTCCCATGTGCGGGGTCAATACCGCGTTTGGTGCGGAGAGGAGAGGAGAATCCGGGGGAAGTGGTTCCTCTCTGAAAACATCGATTCCTGCTCCTGAAAGATGTCCTGAACAAAGCATCTCGGCCAGGGCATTTTCATCGACTATTCCGCCTCTTGACGTGATTATAATGAGTGAACCGCTTTTCATCAGGGCAAGGCGTTCTCTTGAAAGAAGCCCTTCAGTCTCAGGGACGAGAGGAAGGTTCACGG
>Ga0228535_1001937_pt1 | contig 24752 bp, 22 predicted proteins | sample SJ1metagenome_FD_168457 | JGI IMG/M metagenome (GOLD analysis project Ga0228535, IMG submission 168457) | Enriched culture of PCE-dechlorinating microbial communities from Ithaca, New York, USA - SJ1 | ecosystem: Engineered > Modeled > Simulated communities (microbial... > Unclassified | place...
AGCGGCCGTTATTCCCTTCCCCAATGATGAAACAACCCCGCCTGTTACAAAAACGTATTTTGGCATATATGAGAAACCTCCAGAAGATGAAGATCAAGCCGTGAATCGTGACTCGTAACTCGTGACCAGTGACTCGTAACTCGTGACCCGTGACTCGTAACTTGTGACCAGTGACTCGTAACTCGTGACCCGTGACTGGTAACCCGAAAGCCGTGAATCGGAAATCTGTCATTCTGATCCGCCTGCTGGCGGAGAAGAATCTGGTTCAGGTACCGAGAAAAGTAAATCGTTAATCGTGAATAGTGTGAAGCCGGAAAACAAAGGGCAGGGCTTTTTGGTTCTTACATAAAAAGGGTTCCTCTGTGTTCCTCTGCGACCTAACCTACGCTGGCGGTGCGCCAGCTAGGTCACTGCGTCTGTGGTGAGAAGGTCCCAGGTTCAGATCCTCATCCTCCGGCTGGCGGACTGCCGCTCCCTTTGCCTACCGGCGGGAATCTGGGCTTTCGTAACTCGTAACTCGAAAATTCAAAAACAGATTCTTCGTCATTTCATTCCTCAGAATGACAGGCACCTGCCTTCCAGTCTCCTGTTTCCTGTTTCCTGTTTCCTGTTTCCTGTTTCACGGTTTCCCGATTCACGATTCACGATTTACGATTTACGATTCACGGATCAACAAAAGAAGAACCAGGACACCGGTCCGTCCTGGTCCAGTTTATTGCAATAAGGCCTTTTTGTCATACGCAAAATCGCACAGCAAACAGCCGGTTTTTTCTATTTCAGCACTTGCAGCGGGTTAATGGCCTTGTTGTTCAACCTTACTTCAAAATGGAGGTGGGGTCCCGTGGCCTGTCCGCTCGACCCGACCTTTCCGACGGGCTGTCCCGTGGAGACCCTCTGCCCCTGTTTCACCATGAGGCTGCTGCAATGAGCGTAAAGCGTCGTGTAGCCCCTGCCATGGTCGATAACGACAACACGGCCATATCCGCCCATCCAGCCCGCGTAGGCCACCCTGCCCGCCTTTGATGCCCGGATGATCCTCCCGGTAGAACCCTTGATGTCAATGCCGGTGTGGAAATCCCTTCTCTTGGTGAGCGGATGGCGTCTCCACCCGTAACCGCTGTTTATCCTTCCGGACAGAGGCCATTCGAAGGTCTTGGAGAACTGCTGTGAACTCTTGCCGGAACTGCTGCCAATAAGGGCGAATACTGTCGTCACGGGCTTGGCCCCGGGAAGGAATATCTCCTTCCCCTCCTTGAGACTACCCGGATCCATTCCGTTGGCTTTCACTATCTGTTCTGTCTGGGTGCCGTGTTTCTTGGCTATCTCTGCCAGGGTGTCGCCCTTTGCCACCTTGTAGAATATCCCGTCCTGGTTGGGAATTCTGAGGGAAGTACCTACCCGGAGGTAGTTGGGGTCCTTCATGTTGTTGCAGCCGAAAAGGGTGTTGATGTCCAGGTTGAAGGAGTTGGCAATGGACCAGAGGCTGTCGCCTTCCTTCACTGTGTACTGCTTGACCTCAAGGGGGGCATCCACAACGCGGGAGGCCGCGTCTGCCTTGCTGCGCCTTGCGATCTCCTCCCTGACAGCAGCCACGGCGTTCTCGTCAACGGGGATAAGAAGTTCCTGGCCTTCAGAGATCCTGTGGGGATTTGCAATGCCATTTGCTTCCTGGATAAGTTTCACCGGTACGCCGAAGGAAGTCGAAATATCGGAAAGGGTCTCCCCTGGTTTCACATAGTAATCTGTCCAGACCCTGATCTCCTCTTCAGGTTCCTCTTCGGCAACCACCTCTTCTGCTGGCTTCTCCTCTACTGCCGCCGGATCTTCAAGGACCAGTTCCTTCTCGAAGAGCGAGGGGCCTTCAGGGATGGGACCAATCCCCAGGGCGACCGTTCCTGGATCAACGGTCTCCTGGGCGAGTGAATGGGAAATATCAACAACAATAAAACCTGAGGGTATTTCAGTAACCGCTGACGCCTTGCCGGCGCTTCCTATAAGTGAAGGGGTAGAGACCCCGGTCGTAAAGAAGGCGCATGCTGCAAGGAAAAGGGCTGCGCTTAGCATCGTCCCGATGGCTGCCCAGAAACCTATCCTTCCGGAGAGCCTTGTGGTCCATCTCTTTCCAGGGATCCTCATCAAAAAGTTGCCTCCCCTCACTCTTTTCCCTGCGACACTTTTATCGTAGCAAGGAACTCGCTATTGGTCGAGGTGCTTCTCAGCTTTCCGAGAATGAGGTTCAGAACCTCGGCCTCGTCAACGTTGGTGATCCTTCTCCTGAGTACCCATACTCTCTGCAGTTCCTCGGGATCCATCAGCATCTCTTCGCGCCTGGTGCCCGAACGGGTTATGTCGATGGCCGGGAAGATACGCTGTTCGGAGAGCTTCCTGGAAAGGTGCACCTCCATATTGCCCGTGCCCTTGAACTCCTCGTAGATAACCTCGTCCATGCGGCTGCCGGTGTCTACCAGGGCCGTACCGATTATCGTCAGGCTGCCCCCTTCCTCGATGTTTCGGGCTGCACCGAAGAAACGCTTGGGAAAATACAGAGCGGCAGGGTCCATACCCCCGGAAAGTGTCTTGCCGGAAGGGGGGACCACAAGGTTGGAAGCCCTCGCAAGCCGGGTGATGGAGTCGAGAAGGAGGACAACATCCTTCCCGACCTCGACAAGGCGCTTGGCCTTCTCAAGTGCCAGGTGGGCGACCCTCATATGTTCTTCCGCAGGCCTGTCGAAGGTCGAGGCAATGACCTCGCCGTCAACGGACCTGGCCATGTCGGTGACCTCCTCGGGACGTTCGTCAACAAGCAGGACCATGAGGATCACGTCGGGCTGGTTCGTGGTAACGGCGTTGGCGATGTTCTTGAGGACCGTGGTCTTTCCCGCCTTGGGCGGGGAGACTATAAGAGCCCTCTGTCCCTTACCTATGGGCGAGAACAGATCTATGACCCTTGCGGTCAGTTCGGTTTTTTTCGTCTCCAGGACCAGTCTTTCATCGGGGAAGATCGGTGTGAGTTTCTCGAAATGAGGCCTTTTCCTGGCCTCCTCCGGGTCAGAGTAGTTGACTACCTCGACCCTTAGCAGCGCTTCGTAATGTTCCTGTTCCTTGGGCGGACGTATGAGGCCCCATACAAGGTCGCCGTTGCGAAGACCGAAACGTCTGATCTGCGATGCAGAAACATAAATGTCGTGATCGCTGGGCAGAAGGCCTCTTGGCCTCAGGAAGCCATAACCCTCGGCAAGAACTTCCAGTGTACCGCCCCCGAAACGGAAGCCCATCTGCTCTGTCTGTTCCTTCAGGATGGCAATTACAAGGTCGTCCTTCCGCAGGACCGACACTCCCGCCGCCCCCAGCTCTTTTGCGTACTTACGCAGATCAGCCAGGGTCCTTCCGGAAAGCTCCGCGAAGTTGTGCTTGGGCCTTGGAACTTTCCTTGCCTCGCCGTTGTTGCCGTTAGCCGGGACTTCGGCGACTGGCAGGGGCTCCGCTGTAAACTGGGTTTCAGTCATTTCCTTATCTTCCATGATCTTTTCCATACCCCTCCCAATCCGCCAGAAACTTGCGGATTCCGCTCTCGGTAAGCGGATGATCGAAGCACTTCTCCAGAACGCTGAAAGGAACCGTTGCAATATCCGCGCCGGCCAGCGCAGCATCCAGAACATGCCTCGGGTGCCTGATGCTTGCCGCGATTATCTCCGTTTCAATACCATGGATATCGAATACCTCTGCGATATCCCCGACAAGACCTATTCCATCCTCGCCAATGTCGTCAAGGCGACCGACAAAGGGGCTTACGAAAGCGGCACCCGCAGACGCCGCCAGAAGGGCCTGCTGAGGGGAAAAGACCAGGGTTACGTTCACATCCACCCCTTCACGGGCAAGGCGCGAGCATGCCGCCATACCCTCCTTGCACATGGGGATCTTTACGGCAATATTAGGGGCTATCGCAGAAAGGGTCTTTCCCTCGGAAAACATGCCGTCGGCATCGGAAGAGATAACTTCAGCGCTTACCGGGCCTTCAACAATGGCCGCTATCTCTGCGATAAGCGTGTGAAAATCGCCGCCGCCGCTCTTGGCGACGAGTGAGGGGTTAGTCGTGACTCCATCGATGACGCCCCATCCGGCAGCCTTCCGTATCTCCTCGATGTCGGCGCTGTCAAGAAAAAAACGCATGAATAAGGACTCCTTTCAAGAAAAAGAGAACGGGAAAGTTCAGCGGACGACGGAGAAGGGTATGCGGAACTGCTCCTTTCCGTCACTTTCTATAGCGACGTCATATTTGCCCACAGGGAGAGGGCTTCCGTCCTCGCGGAGCAGGAAAAACGCCCTGGATCCGCTGGTTTCGCCGATCCTTAAGGATTCCCGGAAAATGACACGATCCCTGAAGCGCCAAATGACATCCATGAAACCACCGGGACGGGGCGCTTCATAATGGAAAAACAGACACACCTGGCGGCCGCCCCACTGGAAAACGGAATCTTCGCCGACAGGGAGGTTGAAGTCGTCCAGTTCACGACAAATGACCGCGCTGTCTATTCTGACAGGACCTGCGAAAGATATGTGACCCTGCTGCCACAGGAGCAGAGCCACCACCGGAACCGACAACACGATGATCATGACAAAGAAGAATCTACCGGTCTTCTGCATTATACTCCATGAACCCCGCAAAAAGGCAATAGGCCGAATGAAAACCGGTCCATAGAACCATAATTTTCCTACCACACTGGCACTATGAATAATACTTTACCACGTCTAGACTCTGTGTACAAACGAAAAAACCGGAGGCGAAAAACCGGAATGGACAAAAACATCGCAAAACGGATAGCCCTGGGAGCAATACTTGCCGCAACAGTAACCCTGACCACCATGCTCCACGTTCCGCTTCCCGGGCTTCGAATATACTTCAACCTGGGTGAAGGGGTAATTTACACCATAGCCATCCTTTTAGGATCCCGTTTCGGTGGGGCCTGCGGCGGGATAGGCGCCGGACTTGCCGACATACTTCTCGGCTATCCGCTGTGGGCGCCCCTCACCCTGGTGATCAAAGGGCTTGAAGGTTACATAGTGGGCCGCCTGGCTCCCAGGGGGCGGATCATCGCCATGGCCGCAGGGGCGGCAGTTATGATCGCCGGATACACCACCAGCGCCGGGATCCTTTACGGCTGGAAAGTGGCCCCTGTCGAGTTCATGACCGACATCGCCCAGACAGGCATTGGAGCGGCCTTCGCGCTGATCATGGTCCCGATACTGGAGAAGCGGATAATTAATCGTTAGTCGTACCCTGTCGCTGTGCTTGGGGCACCTTGTGAATCGTGAATCGTAAATCGTGAATCGTGTGGATCAAGACAGGATTCCCCACTGCGGTCGAGATGACAAGCAAGGGCAAAGCCGCCAACGGGTAACGAAAAAAGCAAGTGCCTGTAATTTCGATAAGAAACGAAGTCTTCCTGACCGAGGGGGAAGAATATGGAAAAAATAATTAACCTTTTTTGTGTTCAATATTCAGTGAGCGTATCAGACCGCATAGCATCTGGAAAACTTTGTCGGTTAACACATATATGCTTTCTTCTTCATGCATATACCCCAGGGCCGACGCAAGGCTACACTGGGTTTCAAGTTCCCCTAATGAACCCCTTGCAATCATAAGAAAACGGATGAAATCTTTTCGGGATCCACGGCAAGCCCCTTCTGCAATATTGCTTGGAACGGATACTGCACATCGCCTCATCTGAACGGTCATCCCAAATCGCTCATCTAAAGGGAACTCCTTAGTTTTGGCATAGACCACTTTAGCTAGTTCCATTGAGCATTTCCATACATCAAGGTTATAGTGCGGTCTCGGTCTTGCAGTCAAGTTATCAGGCTCCTTCAGTTGTGAATATCCAGGATTCACGGTTCACGATTCACGATTTACGATTCACGATTCACGATTCACGATTCACGAACTGGTAATAACTCCACGACCACTCATGAATACCTCAAACACTTTTCGAAGTTCTTCAACCACCGCAACATGCTCCTCAATTCCCAATCCATCCACCGAAACTTCGTTGCGGCCCGTCACTCCATCGACGGCACCGGCGGCGACCATCGCTTCCAGCATCGCCCCTTCCTCTTCCGGAGTGTGGCCAAGCCACCTTCCCTCGCGACACGACAGCAGGCAGGCCAGCGCATAGGCCCCCCAGTTGGATACGTCCACAGGAACGGCGACAGTGGATGGTACCATCGAAAGGCATTTGCCAAAACCGGACAGCAGGTCGCCCATTCCGGGCATCAGGCAGGCCATGCCCGCCTCGTTGCCGCCGTCGCCCACGGCTAGCACAGGGATCCCCTTCTCGAGTGCCAGCTGAGCCGCTCCGTCAAGAGGGGCCGTGCAGTAGCTTATGTCCTCGCCTCTCATGTTGTAGTAACTGCCGTCGCAGGCCCTTCCAAGCCTTTCCACAAATATCACGAGGTCAGGACACAGATCCAGGATATCCACCGGCTCCCGGGCAACGACAGGGGCATTGATACCCAACGCTTCAGAGCAGGCACCGACTGCCGCTGCGTTCCAGCTGTCCGTTGCCACCACGGCATTTCGGCCTGACCTTTCCAGGGCCCTCGCAAGCTCGGCCGCCCCGGGCGGGCCGTCGGTCTCGGGGGCACCGGCGGAGGGGACAAAAAAACCGGTCACGATGACCGGGCGTAATGATACTTCCAGAAGAGCCAATGCCTTGTCAAAAACTGAAGGTGAACAGAGCCTGGGAAGGGACCTCCCGCACCTGTCTGATGCGACAATGGGGATCACCTGTTTTAAGGGGCCGGAAGGGTCGATCATAAACCAAGTACCTCCACAAGGCGCATGAGTTCAGGGTCCAGGGGTTTCTTCGATTCCCAGGACACGGAAAGCTCAGGGAGGTCGATATTGTTGTCCCTCAGGGCAGTCATGAATCCACTCTTTCCCGAAGCCAGGGCATCAACGGCGGCAGAACCCATCCGCGAAGCCAGGATTATGTCCACAGCGCAAGGGCTGCCTCCACGCTGGATATGCCCCAGCACGGTCACCCGGGCGTCGTAGCCGGCCGTGTCCTGGATGCGGTCCCGAAGATCCTGCGCCGGCATGACCCCCTCGGCCAGGACTATCAGCGAATGGGTCTTGCCCTTTCTTCTGGCTTCGTGAAGGCGATCAATGAGTTTACCGAGGGTGAACTGTACCTCCGGCACGATGACCGCCTCCGCTCCTCCGGCAACCGCCACGTCAAGGGCAAGGAATCCGGACCGGCGGCCCATGACCTCCACGATGAAAAGGCGGTCATGGCTAGATGCGGTGTCGCGCAGCCGCATGACAGCGTCCAGGGCCGTCTCTACGGCCGTGCGGAACCCTATGGTAAGGTCAGTGCCGGCAATGTCGTTGTCTATTGTCCCGGGAATGCCCGCAACTGCAATGCCTCTTTTCCTAAGTTCATCGGCGCCGCGGAAGGAGCCGTCGCCTCCGATCACGACCAATCCTTCCACCCCTGCTTCCAACAGGTTGCCTGCAGCCCTGTCCTGCCATTCAGACTCCATGAAACGGCTCGACCTTGCCGTTTGCAGTATTGTGCCGCCCCTGTGAATGATACCGCCAACATCACGGGCGCCAAGGGGACGGAAGTCACCCTCCAGAAGACCCTCGAAACCCCTCATGATGCCTACTACCTCTATTCCTTTGGCAATGGCGGTCCTGGCCGCCGCCCTGGTCGCGGCGTTCATACCGGGAGAATCACCCCCGCTTGTAAGAATGGCAATCTTTTTCAAATCAGCCATGATCCAGCCTCCTTCCACATCACAACATACGATAAACTCAAACAGAGCCAAAAGCCAATGTGCAGATACAAAAAAAGGGGAGCGATCAACGCTCCCCGCACCTGTTTTCTGTTTTGGGAATACTATTGCTGCTGCAGTTCCTTCATTCTTGCCTCAACGGTAGATATCTCGGAGTTCAGTTCACCAAGCCGCTGCTCGCACTCCTCTTTCTCCCTGTTCAGGTTGGCAAGGCGCTTGATAAGGCGATCCATCTCAAGCCTGCTCCCGGCCTGTCCGCCGTACAGGCGTGAGGGGTCGTCGTTGCCCACATCCCATATAAAGTCCACATTCACGGGTTTGACGGCCATGCTGATACCACCGCTAACCACCACCTTGACACTGCCCACGCCCTCAAGGAGATCCTTGCCGGTCTTTTCGTCGAAGCGCGGGAAATAGACCATGCCATCTATCTTTTCGGTGACCCCGAAGTTGAATCGAGGGTCGAAATCCACAGGGTCGTAGCGCTTTTTCCCGATCCATATCCATACCTGCTGACCGAATGGAGCCAGGTGAAGTGTGGGGCCCATCACCTCGAACTGGAATTTAACCGGAATGGTATCGTCGAGTCTGAGAGTCTTGAGCAGCTGGTACTTGTGCATCTCGAGTTCGTCTGCTGTCCAGAGATTCTTTTCAGCCTCGCTCTGCACCAGGGCTTCTATGTACTCCGAAGAGTAATAGGTAACTGTGATAGCGATGGTTTCGCCGGCATCGGAAAATTTTTGTGTTTTCTGCCACCGGTTCAAGACTTCATCGTAAGGCGCGGCCCATGCCGCTGCTGAAAAAACAAAAATTGCGACCCCGGCCAGGCCGGATATCAAGGTTTTGCGCATTCCCAGATCACTCCAGTCAAAAAAAATGGGACGGGAGCAAAGCTCCCGTCCCAAGTATAGCACGATGGTCTAGAAGAATACTACAGTGCGGAGGAAGACAGTGTCGTCGTCCAGATCGCCGCCGAGCGTGTCGTAACCGAGCTCGAATGCCAGGTTCGGCGTGTACCAGTAGGTCACAGCTGCCGTCCAGTTGTCATACGCCATAAAATCGGAGTCTACATCCAGGTAGCGGACGTAGGTTCCCCACTTGTCGTTCCACTTCTGCATGGCAAGGACGTTGATGATCGTAGTATCATCAACTACCTGAGCAAAGTCGTTGACGAAGGAATCAGACCTCTTCCAGCCGTAAGGAGAATTGCCGTTGGGGAACACGAAACCTCCGTCAATCTGCGCATACTCGATCCATAGGCTCGTGAAGCCGAGCGTATCCTGATCGACAGTGAGGATCGCCTTCCATGCGTTGGGAGAATCCTCTCCGGGGCCGCCGTCGAGCCAGTTGGTCGCTGCCCATGTATTATCGTTTTCCTGCATGAAGTACTGCGCCTTGAGAGCGATTCCAGGAGTGAAGTTGACGATAATGTCAGCCCATAGGGTTTCGGTATCGGCCGCCAGCGTAAACAGGCTGGACACATTCGTGTTATAAAGGGTGTAGTCGCCAATGTTATAGGGTCTGAAGTACTCATTCTCCCACATGACCACCTGGGTATCGTCTTCGTAGTCGTACTTGATGTAGTTGACGGCCATGCTGAACATCTCGTTGAAGTTGAAGTTGAGCCTTGCGCCGTAGATGTAGCGGTCGCTGTCAAGGTAGCCGCCTACGAAGTGCTCATCCATATAGTATCCGATGGTATCCCCGCCGCTATCAAGTTCGGGATCATCAACATCAACCCAGAACGGACCGAAGGCTGTCATTGAGGCGAACGTATTCTCTTCATGCGCGACGTAGAGGCTGAAATCACCCATGGCGAACGCCTTGTTAAAGAGCACAGCGGTGTCGGCACGGTAGTCGGTGATGTAGGCGTCGTTCATGTTGAAGTACCACCAGTCACCGGCGTAGAAGGCGTCTTCCCAGTCATTCCAGAAACGGCCCACCGTTGCCGTGACGTCCCAGGGTAACTTGATGGTCAGGTATGCGAGTTCGATCTTCAGGTCGTCTCCGCCGCCGCCCTGCAGACGCACGTTCAGGGTGACCTTGTCATCGACATACTTCTTGATGTTCCAGCGGAAACGGTTGACTGACCAATTGTCATCATCGTCGTTGAAGTCCATATAGACGCGGAAATAGCCGCCGAACTGCCAGCCGCCGATGCGATCCTCGAGGAGTGCGACTCTGCTGTCGAGCTCGTCGACCTTCACGCCGAGGGCATCAAGTTCGTCCTTGAACTCGACAACGAGCTTCTTGAGGAGTTCCAGGTCCTGCTTGGAGGCCTTGTTCATGTCGACGTAGGCAAGGGCGCGGGCCACGACGGAGGCCATCTCGTACCTGGTGGCCTTCCACTCGCCCTTGAAGGCGCCATCCGGATAACCGGAGACTACGCCTCTGGAGGCAAGCTGGGAAACTGCGTCATATGCCCAGTGGTTCATGGGAACATCCATGAACGGGTTGGCCGCAAATGCCGGAGCGGCAAAAGCGACGAGCGCGAGAACTGCTACGAGTGCTGCAAATTTCTTCATTCTCTTTAACCCCCTTGGGTTATGTATTTTCCGGCCCGCCGGGGGATCACACAAATGATCGGCTGAAGTATCCACGTTTCCTTCCGCCCCTGTGTTCTCCTGTCCGGAAAGGGTCCGGCTTCTAGTATCCGCTCTCCCGTTTTGGCTTAGGGGGTTGCACCTCCTTTCTTCGCCTTCAGGGGTCGCCGCGGAATTTGAAGCGTATCCAAGGTTACGTTTTCAAGGTACCTTTTACATACCCGATGAAATGTTACCCGTAAAATTGCCTACTGGGAATAGGACCTTAGACCCATTTGGAGGAATACTGGTCAGAATTATCAGTGCAATCCAGTATCTCCATGCAGGCATTGAAAACTTCATCGACACCTATAGATCTCATAGGGGAATCGCCCCCTTTCATGTCGGCTGACAGGCACCTGTGCCTGTTGCCCCAGGGGCCGAAACGCGAAAGGTGCTGAGGCAAGTATAGTCCGACGGCAGGCGTACCCACAGCGCTGGCAACATGCAGGGGACCCGTATCGTTGGAAACGAAAAGGATGGACCTCTCAACAATCGCGCCAAGCCTCGTGATGTGATGTTTTCCTGAAAAATCCTCGCACCTTTCAAGTCCAATTGATCCGCATATACTGGCTGCCGCTTCCTGTTCGGTCTCGGAGTAGCCGGTCACACCAAGGTTAACACCGAGGGCATCAAACAACCTTGAGCCCAGTTCGACGAAGTTCTCCCGGGGCCACATCTTCTTTTTCCCCCCGGCTCCCGGATTGAGCAGTATCCAGGGACGATCCCTTCCTTTCGAGGCCATAATCCTGGCAGCCTCTTCACGTGATTCCCATGGAATAAAGAAACGCAGCCTCCGCGAATAGACAGGCACCCCCAGCGTAGTCATGCACCAGATGTTCCTTTCCGCTTCGTGCATCCCTTTAGGGATCAAAAGTTCCCTTAATCCCCAAAGAGGGCGGTAACGAGCCCGGGAGAACAGCGGCATGGCTGATGAGCGCAAGTCTATCAGGAGATCGTGGGGAATAGACCGGATCATCTTAACGGACTCCAGGCGCCCCCTGGGTCCTTTTTCACGTTTGTATTCCATGACGCAGTCCCACAGGGGATCATGTTCAAGCACAGGAAGCGCCACAGTGCCTGCAAGAACGGTGAAGTGGGCCCTTGGGAGGAAACGCCTCAGGTTCCAGAGCGACGCGGTCGAAAGAATAGTGTCCCCCACGCATGAAAGGCCAATAACAAGAACGCGTTCGATCTTTTCCGGTTCTATCCTCAGTTTATTGTCCTGCCTTTCTTTCCGATCCTTCGACAGGATCCCGGTTCAACACAGAGATGATCCCTGAAGTCGAAAACCCCTCCAGGAGCGGGACAATAACCACCTTACCGGCAAACTCTCCCCCCGCCACTTCGCCGGCAAGGTAGTCTCCTCCCTTGGTTATGATGTCGGGCCTGAAAAGCCCGTACAGATCCCTGGGGGTATCCTCCTCGAAAACACATATTGCGTCCACAGATGAAAGTCCTGCCAGTACCGCTGCCCGGGCCTGCTGGTCGTTGACCGGCCTTCCCGGGCCTTTCAGACTCCTTACAGAATCATCAGAATTGATAGCGACTATAAGCCGGTCTCCCTGTTCCGCCGATTTTTCAAGATAGGCAACATGTCCCGGGTGAAGGATGTCGAAACAGCCGTTAGTTGCTACAACCCGCAGGCCATCATGTTTCCAGCTTTCCACAAGCCTGGCGGCTTCGTCTCGCGAAAGGATCTTCCCCATGGCTGGACAGTGACTGTTGCCAGCAATGGCCTCAACCAGTTCCGAGGCACGGACAGGCTGAGTACCGGCCTTGCCTACCACTACTCCTGCAGCGGTGTTCGCAAGCCTGACCGATCTCTCGACAGAAAGACCAGCTCCGATGAACACAGATAACGCAGCAACTACTGTATCGCCTGCTCCTGATACATCAAAGACCTCACGCGCCTCCGACCGGACATGAAGGACCACATCTTCTGAAATGAGGGTCATTCCCGCTTCGGAACGGGTTACAAGAAGATTAGGGATATGATACATCTCCCTAACCCTTTTCCCAACGGCCGTTACCTCCTCGTCATTGTTCCCGATCCGCGGACTGCCGGCAGCCTCCGCCAGTTCCTTAAGATTGGGAGTAACCCATGACGCTCCCCTGTACTTTTTCCAGTCAGGCCCCTTGGGATCGACTATCAATGTGATCCCTCCGTCTAGTGAAGCTTCAATGATACTTCTGCAGTTATCAAAAGAGCATACACCTTTGCCGTAGTCGGAAAGGATCACGACGGAGAAACACGACAATTGCCCGAGAAGATATCCGATCATACCGGCTGATTCTTCCCGGGATGCGGCATGGCAGGTCTCGCTATCAAGACGGATCATCTGCTGCCTGCCTGACACTACGCGGACCTTGTGGGTGGTCTTTCTGCCCTGTGAAACATGCACCCCCTCAACGGGGATGTCCCTCCCTCTGAAAATATCCAGCAGGGAATTGCCCTCGGGATCACTCCCAACAATTCCTATGGGTACTGCCTTAGCTCCCAGACCGAGTATGTTCCATATGACGTTTCCGGCTCCTCCCGGGGACAGTTTTTCCCCGATGATCTTTACAACCGGGACGGGGGCCTCAGGGGAGATTCTTGCCACGTCGCCAAAAAGATATCGGTCCAGGATAAGGTCTCCCAGAACGGCTATCCTGACATCCTTCAGCCCATGAAGGAGCTGGCTGGACTTTTCATCAACCAGAACAGACAAAGGAGCACCCCCTGCCACGGCTACCGAAGGTAGCCGTCATTACATTGAAGGATGTTCAGGTAACATCCAAGGGTATATTCCAGCGACTGGAAAGGCTCATTGAATCCGGTTCTCCTCAACCTGTAGAGATCTGCCTCGGTGAAGCTCTGGTACGTATCTTCCAGTCCTTCCGGGAAAGGGATATACCTTATTTCCCCCTTGCCCATCAAGGATATCAATATGCCGGCAACATCGTTGAAACTCCGGGCCTGCCCCGTCCCGCAGTTAAAAATACCCGATACTTCCCGATGCTCGAACAGGAACAGGTTGACCCTGACTACATCCTCTACATAGATAAAATCCCTTTTCTGACCCCCATCCCTGAACCCGCCGATGCCTTCGAAAAGTTCGACAAAACCCTTTTCCTCTATCTGCCGGTAGGTCTGGTAGATCATGGATGACATCCTGCCCTTGTGCATCTCCTGGGGCCCAAAGACGTTAAAATACCTCAACCCGGCAACCTGGCACTCTATGCTTGAAATATTTCCCAGGACCCAGGAATCGAAAAGATGCTTCGAATAGGCATAGACGTTCAGAGGATATTCATTTCCACCTTCCGGTTCTTCCCGGAAGCCGCCATCACCTTTCCCATATACCGAAGCCGAGGATGCGTATATGAAGGGTATCTTCCGTGGGCTGCAGAAGAGAAGGACCTTCCTGCTGAATTCATAATTGTTGCGGAGCATGTATCTGCCGTCCCATTCCATGGTATCTGTACAGGCTCCCTGGTGGAAGACGGCGTCGATCTTCTTTCCCTCAAGGCTCCCTGAGTCAAGCAGGGAGAAAAAGTCATCTTTGTCAATGTAATCAGAGAACTTCAGCCCCCTGAGATTCCGGTATTTTGTCCCCTTGAAAAGCGAATCCACTACGAGTATGTCCTTTAGACCTTTACTGTTAAGACCGGCTATCAGATTGCTGCCGATAAAACCAGCCCCTCCGGTGACAATGATCAAATACCATCACCCCTTGTCTGCGGTGGAGTGCTCTCCAAAGATCAGTTCTTCGACAATATAACAGAGCACATGTTCCACCGCCATATGCACATTCTGTATGACAGCGGTTTTATTTGAATCAACCTCTATTGCGACGTCGGCGTATTGCCCGGATTGTCCTCCTTTTCGCGAAAGGGATATAGTACCCATCCCGATATTGTTAGCTTCCCGGATCGCCCTGATGATATTCTCGGAACTACCGCTCGTACTGATTCCCATGAGCACATCGCCCTTCCTCCCCAACGCAAGGACCTGGCGGGAAAAAACATCCTCAAAACAGTAATCGTTGCAGTAGGCTGTAAGGAATGACGTGTCTGTCGTAAGGGCCAGAGCTGGAAGTCCGGGTCGATCACGGTCGCCGGACAGACGACATACAAATTCTGCCGCCATGTGCTGACAGTCGGCAGCGCTTCCCCCGTTCCCGCAGAGCAGGAGTTTCCCCCCAAACCTCATGGAATCGGCGATCAACGAGGCAGCACTTATGATTGAACCGCTTCCACCAGATGTTATTTCCCGCAAGACGGCCGCCGTTTCAAGAAGAGATACCGATATGATTTTGTTGAATAGATCGTTCATCTCATTTTCCATTGTCTTCCTCCCCGATCCATTTCCCGATGAACCCGACTGCGTCTTCAATGCTATCTGCAACCACGTCCCAGACCGGTTTGCCTTCCAATTCAGTGTTACGTCCATAACCCGTCCTGACTAATATCCCTTTAGCCCCTATTGCTCTGGCAAATTCCATATCGGATCTTTTGTCGCCCACAACGAAAGACCCTGAAAGATCGACGTTCAAATCCCGGACAGCCTGAAAAGCCATGCCTGGTCTGGGTTTGCGACAATTACAATCCTCCCGGGGAGCATGCGGACAGTAATAGGAAACATCAATAGAAGCACCGCTCCTTCTCAGGAGCGAATCAATTCTCTCTTCAACTTTCTGGTAATCTTCTTTCAGAAACAATCCCCTGCCTATCCCGGACTGGTTGGTGACGACGATCACTCTTAACCTCATTGAGGACAACCTTTTGATCGCTTCTGCCGCACCGTTGATCAGGATCACATCATCAGGGTTATGAATGAAAACTTTTTCCTCAATTATCACTCCATCCCGATCCAGGAAGACTGCACGATTGCTTTGCAAGAGACAGGCCACTCCTTCAGCAGAAAATTTACAGGATACGGCAATCCATTACGGGTCTCTGAGAGACTGAATTCGTACATCAAGGTTCTATACCAGAATCACATTTATCTCCTTTCAGATCTCCGTTCATTTCATTTTGAGAACCTGACATAAAAATCTGAATTTAAACAAGAGCCTTGAATGGGGAACCCTTTTGGTATATAACTTCATTATCGTTTGAGAAATGGTTTTTTGAAATATTACGTCAAGGTTCACGGTGCTTGTGAACTATCGATCCTTGCCGGCAGGATCTTTGTCAGGACACCAGATCTTCCGCCTCTTTGCATCCAACTTCCCGATTTGATGAAAGCAGAATGTCTCTGCAGTCTTCCAGACATAAAGGGGCCTTATCCTGTTTTCAGTCTTCAAAAAACAATATTGTCCTTGCATTAATATCCCTTTTCCATCAAAGGGGAGTGATATCGTTGCATCGGAATGAGCGGGCAGGATTTCAGGATCTATTCGCACAACATTGCGTAGAAATAACAGGGGCTTCAAATAATGAAGAAAAAGAAAAGAATTTGGACTCCCGTGAGATATGGGAGATAATCTTTGAACCCCTTTACGGCTTCCGGGAATTTATTCTGGACCTGTTTGGTACCCCCCCTTCCACCCCGAAAATACCAGCCTGTTTCCGTAATAGAACTATTCTACAACTAAACCCGGTACTGTTTATCGGTTCAGGCTGCAACCGTTTCTGTTATTCATTTCCAGGCAGGCCGGACCTTTGCATCAAGATCGACAGGCCAATTAATGGATCTCCAAACAATTCCCGGAGGATGAGGCTGAAAAAGTACATTTTGCCCTGGCTTTACAGTATATCCTGCAACCGGGACGAGGCGGATTTCTATTTTACGAAGGCGCCCAGTCTTGGTGAAGTGCTTTATCTGCATGCTCCTCGTTGTTTCGGGATTGCTTTCACCAACCTTGGCCCGGGGTTGGTTCTTGAACGGATAAGAAATCATGATGGCACCCCTTCACTGCTACTCGCAGATAACCCCTTTGACCGACCGGATAGCGTAGAGCACATTATGTCTCTAATTGATGAACTATATGCATTTTTGAGGAGAAATGACCTTGTCCTTTTTTGTTGGAACCCCGACAACGTAGTATTAAGACATGATCCTCAGGGCATAGAACACCTGGTAGCGATCGATTGGAAAAGCGAAAGCAGGCCTAATGATGACCTTCCATTCAGCTCCATGTGCAGATTCCTTGCTAGAAAGAAGATGGAGAAGAAAGTGCTGGAATTGAAAGAATGGGTAATCGATCATGGGAGATAGCTGCCATAGATGAACAAGATCATCTCCCGCATTAAAAAATTACTTGCCATCGAGCCGGTTGAGAGTCAACCAGACTTGGAATAAAAAAAGGGAATTGCTTTTTTCAGAGTGTTCCGCCTGACACAAGGCCGAGAGTGATCCTTGCAGAGTGACCTGGTCATATTTCATGGTTCGACCACGCTATGGAAAAAACGCAACACGGATGCCGTCATGTTCTGGACTGAAGGCACAGCGGCGATATCAAACGGGGGAGGATTTTCCTCCCCTTTAATGATCTCCTCGATCCTTTGACGCCATTTCCCAACATCTCCAGGAGTTATGAGAGGGGCGTTTTCACCAACCACCTCTCTTACTGGCTCGATGTCAGAAGCAAGGACGGGGATCCCCACCTGGATAGCCTGCATAAGGACCAGCCCCATTCCTTCATCAAGGGAAGGGAAAAGAAGCAGGTCGCTTCTTGCCATCCATTCCTGGGGGTCATCCCGGAAACCGTGAAAGTGGACCCTTTCCGAAAGACCCAGGTATTCTGACAAGGCCTCCAGTTCCTCCCGCTGTGGACCGTCACCGATTACATCCAATTTCCATTCCAGGTTCTTCAGTCCCCCTAGAGCCTCAATCACAAAGTGAAGCCCCTTGATCCTCGTCAAGCGGCCCACGAAGAGAAAACGTTTTTCCTGCTCTCCCCTGTTCTCCCATTTTAATTCGCTGGGCGGAAGCCCGTTCATAATCACCGTCCGGCGATCTGGAAGGTATTGCTCCAGGTGCTTTTCAACCGCCCTGCTAATGCAGATCGCTCCGTTAGCCCTTGGAAAGGGTTTCAAACCCTTGTTTAGACTATATCGTGCATGAGCCGTAAAAACCCAGGGAATATCTGCTATGGAAGATACCCACCACGCGATCCAGGCCGGGACCCTCGAGTGGGCATGTAGGATGTTCCACCTCTCCCTTTTTGCCCTGCAGGCGATCTTCGATGCCGAATAAAGTCCTGTGACGGGGTTCTTTCTGTGAACAGGCAGTCTCCAGATCTCGACTTCCGTATCAAGTTTTCCCTCCAGTTTACCGCCTGCAGTAATTACCGTTACCTGGTGACCGATCCCGGCCAGAGCGTTTGAAAGCCAGAGGACGTGTCGTTCTGCCCCACCCTCGTGAAACTCGGGAAGGATTTCGGCTATCTTCAAAGGCCCCATCTCTGGATCATCCATTCGGCCGCTCTTCTTGCTTCATTGAATGAGAAATCCCTTCCTTGACCTTCCTGAACCTCGGGTCTTCCATCAAACGCGACAGATCCGTAAATCTGTGCCAATCCTCGCCTGCAAAGTGATTTTATCATTAATTCAAACCTTGGAGCACCCCACAGCCTTCCAGGAGACAGGAATCCCTTCTCGACCATATTTGCCGTAAGGTCTTGCAGCTTTTTCCGGAACCCCTTCTTTTTCCCTACCCTGAGGATCTGTAAAACGCGCCTCCCGGTCGCGGCCTCGGAGATCATGGAAACGGAGTCCTCGGTACAGAATATCCTCTCGCATCCTGTGCATTCCCGGTCAAAGAACATGCAGCCAAGTGGAACGATCTGTCGACTCCTCAGCCCCGCTTCAAAGCGGCCCGCTGAGATCTGTACCGCTGATAGAACCTTCCGGGCATGTAAAGCAGCAGAAAACATTTGAGAGCAACCCCGGGGTTGCGGAGAAACACCCCGGCGCCGCGCTGCAATTCCTGCCTCGTCTGCTCCTGTTTCAGGGAATGCCAAAAAAAGTCTTCTATGCCCCAAAGTATGTAATTACGCATCCTTCTCAAAGTAAAACGAGGGATTATCTCGTTCTGCAGGGACGATAAAAGTGTTTTACCACTTTCACCCCGCTCTTCGAGATATTTCAAGAAAGACGAGGGATCAAACCAGGTCGAGGGCGGGAAACGGACAGGGTCGAAAGATCTGGTGACAGAAAGCTCGTGTTGGACATAGTGAACAAGCAATTCAGGGACCAGCGCAACTTTTCTTGCGTGATAGAAAGCCCTCCAGCGGAATTCGATATCCTGACCCATGGTGACGCTTTCGTCGAAATAAACCTGAAAGTCCTTCAACATGGACTGCCGGTACAGGGCACTCCCCGTCCAGACTTCAAGTTCTTCGCGCATAACCCTGAGCAGGGCTTCTTCGCCTGTCGACATATTGTTGCCGCGGCTGCCGACACTGCGGGGAGAAGAGGTGCCGTCCCCATGGAGGAGATCAAAGGAACAGCAAACTATGTCGACAAGGGGATCCGATTCGGCTGCTTCGGCCATTTTTTCCACAAACTTTTTTTCAGCAATATCGTCGGCGTCCAGGAAGATGACGTAGTCCCCTTCGGCCATGTCGATCCCGGCATTCCTGGCAGCGCTCTGACGCTTGTTTTTTTGGCGGAATACCTTCATCGGGACAGGAGAAATTCTTTGAAGGTCCCTGCATATTTCAGGAGTAGCATCGGTAGAGCCGTCATCGACAACGATGATCTCAAGATCTTTCCTCGTCTGCGCGAAAAGGCTTACGACGGTTCTCCCCAAAGTTTTTGCCGCGTTGTAAGCTGGAATGATCACACTGACCCTTTGCATTCCTGAGACGATGCCTCCTGTTATTCGCAGAAAGGTAGCAGATCGAGCAGTAAATGGAAATGGAACGAACCGGATCGGCCCAAAACCTGATGATCTACTGTCATTATATCCTCTGATCGATCTTCCCGGACAGGAGCCCTGTGTATAGATGAACCAGAGATCCGGCTACCGCCGAGTTGGAGAACGCCTTTGCGTTATCGCTGGACCTGGACCCCGCATATTGCAGGCTTCCATCAGAAAGCATTTTATCGATCCTGCAGGCCAGTTCTTCACAGTTTCCAAGCGCAAAGAGCTGGTCTTCCATTCCCTTCATCATGTCGAGAGGCCCTCCGGCCCGGGTTGCAAAAACAGGCAAGCCGCAAGCCATCGCCTCCAACAGAACAAGGCCGAAGGGTTCCGGCTCCCTGGAAGGGAGAACAAAGATGTCGGATGCCCACATCAGCGGACGGATATCATCTAAAAAACCCCAGAATTTGACCCGGACGGATCTGTCTTTTGCCAGAATTTCAAGATCTTCCTGTTCCGGGCCTGTTCCCGCAAGCCATAATTCAACAGGATGGCTTTTTGTAACAAGAGCGGCAGCCTCTATCAGAACATCGAAACCCTTCCATGCCACAAACCTTCCCGCACCCAGAATTACTGTTCTTCCCCTGTCCACTCCATGTTGCTCCCTGAATTCGTGTTTATCAAAATCCCTCTTTCGATATCTCTCAAGATCGATGGAGTTCGGTATCACCTTTACAGGCACGTCGGGGAAACCCTTCATCTTGCAGTGAGAGGCTACGGCTTGTGATACTGCGACAAGGCGATCGGCTCTTTTGTAGTATTTCCCCTTTGCAAACTTGTCAACAGTGGATACAAGCGGCAACCCCATTTTCCGGGTCCAGTAACCGGCGATCATTGCAGCTGAGGACAGTCTCGTATGGACTATGTCCGGATGCAGATCCGTCAAGACTTCTCCCACTCCCCGGCAAAGCGCCGGGACTATGGACGTAGGCGGACTGTACTGCAGGCAACAGATCCCCGCTTCCTTGATCATGGAAGTCAGAGTCCCTCCAGGTCGGCACATAACGACATTTTCTATCCCCTCTGCGGAGAGAAAATTCAGGGCCTGGATCCATGGAATTGCCCATGAAAGATTGTTCTCATCAACATAGTTCAGAACCTTCATAATGACACACCCCTGACATCAAATCAGGCTAGAAGGAAAGACAGCGTTCAGCAAACAAGCACTTTTTCATAGAAATTACCGGTCATAACGGCCATTTCATGATCCGCGGGTGCTGAAGACTGATCGAATGCATGAGGGAAGCTGTCTCCGGCCAGAAAACTTTCATGGACACTTCGCCAGTACGCAGCTTCCCTCGCCGGTAAGAGACAGGCATCATCTCCGACCAGTTCTCTTAACGGTTTGATATCCGAAGCAAGAGCGGGAAGACCCACCTGGATCGCCTGCATAAGGACCAGCCCCAGCCCCTCATCAAAAGACGGGAATATCAGGAAGTCTCTCCTGGCCATCCATTCATGAGGCCTGTCAATGAACCCGTGAAAATGAACTTGTTCAGTAATTCCGGGTACCAGAACAAGTTCCTCAAGTTCCTTGTTCAACTTCCGGCGGAGCAGTAAATCGTCTGTTGAATATGTGCTTCCCAGGCCACTATATGAAAGCACAAGGGACTGCTTGCGCCATTAAGGCATCCGACAGAAAACAGAGGCCTATAAAATATATTCGCAGATCCTTTCACAGTTTTTCCCGTCCCTGAAGGTGAAGGCCCACTTCTTCATCCTGTCCATCTGATCCTGGTATTTTTCTGTTTTATAACCGCCCTCCACAAATTGGCGGACCAGATCAGCAGCTTTTTCCGCATCGTAGGCGACGGGACCGAACAGGTCTTTCCTGAGATCGATGTAGGCACCCCTTTTCTTTTCATATTCCTCAAGGTCGGACTGGAAGAAAAGCACAGGTTTGTCGAGGAAAAGGAAATCCCAGCATACGCTGGAGTAGTCGGTTATGAGGAGTGAACTGTCAACGATGATCTTCTGAAGATCTACGATCTGCGGCAACAAATTCACCGACTGCAGGTCGAATTCCTTTGTGAAGTCATCAAAGAACTCTCTCATCCACATGTGGATATATAGATCAAGCTTTACTCCTCTTTCATAGAGATAATCGTCCAGACCCGAGTGCACAATGAAGGTTATAATCTGCCGAAAGAAGTCACTGTTTTTTAGTGAAAGCCGTCTGGAATCCCAGTCCCTCCAGGTGGGCATGAACAGGATCCGAGCCTCTCCACTGGCTTCCTGGTCCCTGCTCAAACGGAGCAGCCTGTCATAACGAGGCAAACCCGTAAGGATGATATTTCCCTCAGGTACGTTCCATTCCCTGTTTATTATCCTCAATTCCTGTTCGGAACTCGCTATTACAAGATCAGCCCCTTCGGCTATGCCTGCGATCTTGTGGCCTGAGGGAAGAATTTTGAGGATGGTTTTTTTAAAACCGCCTATTCCATGACCCAGCAGCAGCAGGCGCGTTTTTCCAAGGATCTTTTTCGGATAATCCGTCACGTCATAGTGCCCATGTGAATAAATATGACATTCCGCGATCAGGGCCAAAACATTCGAGCGAAAAGCATCTTTGAAAACGACTTTTTCTGGGAACGGGATAAGGTTAGATTTCAGGTGGACTTGATAGGCATCTTTCCGCATCACCCAATATGGATCAATTTCAGGATGGTGTTCTACGATGTGCTCGAAAAGAGCCGCGCTATTATCCCCGTACCGGCGCCCGCCGAAAGCTCCGAAAAGAAAGATCCTGCGCCCTGCACGGATCTCTTCTACACCTCTAATGCGTACCCAGACAAGGGCAGAAAACCGGCCGAGCGGTTCCATGATCCTTGCCGCCAGTCTCGGGAAAATTTTAAAGGGATTTTTGGTGTATTTAAGAATCTCCCGCTTCAGACTCAAAATCTCCACCCCTATCAAGAATGCTGAAGAGTCTGCCCTTGTTTTATTACAGTAAATTCAACGGTTTTCACAAAAGGTTCTCTACCGCTCGTTCAGACCGGAAACTCTCTGCCGCTTATCTTTGGGCTTCCAGAGCCGTCAATAAAAGCTGACCCGAAATAATCCCTGAGACTTCTGCTCGCAAAAGACAGGTTTAAACTTCTTCGATAATTCAAGTCGGCAATTCCAGGTTTTATTCTTTGATCGGAGGATCCAGGATATCTCCATAAAAAACATTGGCGCGACCAGCCATTTCATGATCCGTGGGTACCGAAACCGGGTCGAATACCGGGGGTGTAAACCTGTTTTCAAAGATCTCCGAGAGAAAGCGTGCCCAGGTTTCAACATCACCCGGCAGCAAAAGGGTGGCATCATCTCCGACCAGTTCTCTTACCGGTTCGATATCCGAAGCAAGAGCGGGAAGACCCACCTGGATCGCCTGCATCAGTACAAGAGGCATCCCTTCGTCAAATGACGGAAAGATAAGAAGATCGCTTTTTGACATCCACTCTTCGGGATCATCGCAGAATCCATGGAAGTGCACCTTTCTATTAATTCCCAGGTTTCTGGAAATTTCCTCGAACTCTGCCCTCTGAGGACCGTCACCCAATACATCAAGCTCCCATTCCCTGTCCTTCAACCCGGGTAAGGCTTCAAGAACGACCTGGAGACCCTTGATCCTTGCCAGGCGTCCCACAAAGAGAAGGTGTTTAAACTTGCCGCCACTGCCTTTCCATTTATGACCCGTGTGAGGCAACCCGTTCCTTATCATGATCCTTTTTTCCGGAAGATATTGACACAAATGCCTTTCCACAGCCTTGCTGACAGAGATGGCTCCGTTCGCCCTGACGAAAGGCAAGAGCCCGGAATTAAGGCTGTAACGCGCGTGCGCCGTCAAAACCCATGGGATGCCTGCCATTAGGGAAACCCACCATGCTATCCAGGCCGGGACCCGGGAGTGGGCGTGAAGAATATCCCAGCCTTCCCGTTTTGCCCTGTATGCAATTCTCGACGCCGAATAAAATCCCGTAAACGGATTTTTCCTGTGTACCGGAAGCCTCCAGCAAACGACCCCTGGATTTATCTTTTCTTCAAGTTTTCCTCCGGCCGAGATAACGGTCACTTCGTGACCCAGTTCGGCCAATGCATTGGAAAGCCACAGAACGTGACGCTCTACACCGCCTTCGTGGAACTCCGGAAGGATCTGGGCTATTTTCAACTGCTCCACCTCTTTATTATCCATTCGGCGGCTCTTCGCGCCTCGTTGAAAGAATCCCCTTGTCGTCCATCCTTCCGGATCACAGAGCTGGCAACATTATTGGGGTCACTGGAGACAATCACGGCGAGGCCCCTTTTACAGAACCCGTGGATCATTTCATCAAAGCGCGGAGTTCCCCACAGGAAACGTTTGGGGATAATGCCACCTCCTGCCAGTCTTTCAGTGATGTCCTGCAAAACCCTTTTAAATCCATTTCTTCTCTCAACGGCAATAACAGAGACGGTGTGCCCTGCCGTGGCCGCCTCGGATATCATCGAGACCGAGTCCTCTGTACAGAATACCCTCTGGCAAAGCCCCAGCATTCCCGGAACCGGGTTCCAGGTGTCTCGCGTTCCCAGGACCAGCATCCTGACGTTAGGAAATCCTTTCGTGATCTTTTCGATCCGCTTTTCCGTTTCAGCTCTTGTTCTGCGGGAGGTGGTCATGAATATGTCGGCACCATGATCTTTTGCTTCCTCAAGCAGGGAAACCAGCACCTCTTCCACCCAGGAAGGAGGGATGGTGTAGTTGGCGTCATCCCCACCAATCAACAGCCCCCATCTCTTTTCGCTTACGCTAGAGAACCTTGAAAGCAGCAGGGAACCCTCCTCTTTCAGCAGTTCCTCCCGGATCATGTTCGGAGCTCCAAGAGTTACAAGGAGGTTGGGGGAAGGTTTGGGAAAATCGTGTTCGGGAACAATGGCGAAGTCAAAGGGTTCGGTTCCCAGAACGGAGGGGGTCATTATACATGCACACTTTCCACCAGTTGCCCTGGCGAGAGCCAAAGAGAAGGGAGCGCCGGAGCTTCCGGTAGAGAGGAACAACACCTCGTCTGCCTTTACTCCGCCGGATGCTATCTTCTCTGTCACCAATACGTATATACCCCTTGTATCGGCCGCCTTCAGCCACTTAAGAGAAGCCTCAGGGGGGCCACACCTTAACTTCCTGGCCAGGATCTTGTTCAAAAGGAAGCGCTGCAACCCGGTAAAACCTGGTATTTCAAGATCAAAATTTTGAGCACCGGCAAGTTTTCCCAGCCACCAGGCCACCCCTGCCGACTGGTTTTCGTGACCCCTGATATTGTCCTTTATTACAAACACTATGCTGGGACCCTTCCATTGTTTCCCTGACATCAGGCACATCCCCTGAAACCTTTGAGATAATCTTTCCTTCTTGTCTTGTTCGCTGCTTTCTTTGAAACCTCTTTTAAGAACAGCTCTTATCTCTGCCCTCTGTAAGGTTTGCCAAAAAAGACTACTTAAACCATAGAAAACATAGAGCCTTAACCTTCTTAGCAAAAACCTGGGCACAACCATGT